>Ga0129306_1001554_pt1 | contig 25258 bp, 19 predicted proteins | sample P827metagenome_FD_94438 | JGI IMG/M metagenome (GOLD analysis project Ga0129306, IMG submission 94438) | Capybara group fecal microbial communities from Wisconsin, USA - P827 metagenome | ecosystem: Host-associated > Mammals > Digestive system > Large intestine > Fecal | place: USA: Wisconsin... | reverse complement strand
GGGATGATGATTCTGATGATTGGGATGATGATGACTGGGAAGATGACTGGGATGATGATTCTGATGATTGGGATGATGATGACTGGGAAGACTACGACGATGATTGGGATGTAAATTATACAAATTCATCCATAAAATTCTACAAGTTAATTTCATACTATCGTGATGGATCATTTCTCGCATATAAAACTACTTCTTCATTTGAAAACATGACATATGCCGATTCATGCAGTGAAGAGGATTGTGGAGACATATGTGATGATGATTCCCAAGAAGAGTTCGGTCTAGAAGATTCACAATCTTTCGCGACATCATGCCCTGGAGATTCATCAAGTTTTGGTGTTCCTGACACATTATCAGAAAATCAGGGATCCGTTTCAAAAAGCATTAATCAATGTCCAAATCTCTTGGGTGATGAAAAAGGAAATAGTGTTAATGTTACTGATGATAAGGATAATAATACAATAACTTTCTCATCTGATAATGATTTGAATGTTTTAGGTTTATTGGTTTCCTTATTGCTTAGCATTATATTGTTAATATAAGAATTCAAAAGGAAGTGTAAACTACGAAGTCTTTAGAAAAAGTTATTTGCATTATTAGGGAGGTATTGAACCTCCCTTTATGTATATGAGCTAAAGCAATGTTTTTTAGGATATTGGTGCTGGCATTGGTGAGTGCTGGGGCAATATCCATATGATGAGATACTTACGTATTTTTTTTTAAGGAGTATCTCAATAAAAATCCTCAAAATTGCTGTCGGTTCCCAAGTTCGTTTAGATTTCCTTTTCACTTTTTTTTTTAACTTCCATTAACTTTCGCCATTATTGAATAATATTTTCAAAAACAGACATTATATTAAAGATTTTTTAAAATTTTAAGAATAAAATGTATTGATTTATATAAGTGTCTTAATATACTATTATCCAGTGATAAGTATGAAGGTTTTAAAAATTTTGATTGTCATGCTTGTTTTAATCATGTCGGTGGGGGCGGTCTGTGCAGCAGATACCCTTTCGGATGATACAACAGGTGGGGGCAGTTCTGATACTTTGGCAGCTGCTCCGGAGAATGTTTATGCAGTCGGGGATGGTTCATTCTCCGATTTGAAAAATGAAATTGGCAATGCAACTGATGTTTTGGATTTAAGTAGGGATTATGTATTCAACAACGGTACTGATGAGTCCAAGGGGATTACGATTACCGATCAAAATTTAACAATTAACGGTAACGGCCACAAGATTGATGCAAATAACATGTCAAGAATATTTATTTTCGATGGGGGCAATGTAATCCTTAATAACCTTACTCTTATAAATGCAAACAGGGATTTAGGTAGTGTATTCGGTATTTCGAACGGCGCTTGTGTTACAACAAAGGATGTGACTATTAAAGATTGTGTTGCTGATACAGGTGTAATTTATATTCAAGGGGGAGCATATTACAGTAATAATGACAAAATACTGGATTCAACATCTACAGAGGCTGGTGTTATAAAGATAGTTTCCGGTTATTTGGAGTTAGATAATGCTTTCATGATGAGTTCTAAAGATTTGACAGGGGGTTTTATCTATACTGAGGATTCCCCAATTACAGTTTCAAATTCAATATTTGCAAATACCACTTCCAAATATACTGCTGCAATCAGGGGTGCTGGAAGACTGATAGTTAGAAATTCCGACTTCATTAATTTGAAGTCCGACATTACTGCAGGTGCAATTGGAATAAAAGAAATTGACGAATTCGTAGTTGATAACTGCAGATTCATCAATGTTACTTCAAACAAGAATGGTGGAGCGATATTTTCTGATGTTGTAGGTTATACCCATTCAAATATCGGAGCAGTCTTGATTAACGCAACCTCTTTTGTTAACTGTTCATCCGGTTTTGGTGGAGCAATATTGCACTTGGGAGGTAACATTACAATAGCTGACTCTAATTTCACTGATAACTCTGCATTGTTTGATGGTGGAGCGGTATATATCTCTAGTACAACCGTTTTAATTTCAGGCTCAACATTCACTGAAAATTCTGCAATTTATCCTGAAGAGAGAGGCTCTTTTGGTGGTGCAGTATTTTGTGATTTGGGATTGTTTGAAATAACAGATTCCAAATTTGAAAACAATTCCGCACAAGTGGGTTCTGGAGTCTATTTATATGATTCAAGCTATTATATTGCAAACACTCAATTTAAAGAAAGCGTTAATTTCGATGGAAGTTATGGCGACATTTTCACAGTATTTGATGGTATTACTGCTATTTTGGATAACACTAACGTTTATAGTGGTGACGGTTCAGTAAGCCAAAACAACACAGATTATGCTACAATAATTGTTTCTGAAGGAATGAAATTGAACTTGATTAACAATACAATTGACGTTTCCTCACTTCCTTCAAAATTTGATTTGCGTGATTGGGGATGGCTAACACCTGTCAGAAGCCAAGGACGTATGGGGTCCTGCTGGACATTCGGGTCTTCAGGCGCTATGGAATCCTCAATATTGAGATTCTTGGGAATTGAAATGGATCTTTCTGAAAACAACATGCAAGATGTTTCCTTAATGTATTATAAGTTTGGAATAAAAGAGGCAAATGAAGGAAACACCATTGAAGCTTCCGCTAATTACGCCTTAAGTTGGTTGGGCGTATTTAGTGGGGAATATGATGTTTATGATGAGCTTGGAAAAATTTCACCATTGTTTGCAGTAAACAACAGCATTCATATCCAGGATGTTGTTATATTGGCTCCTCGCCATAATCTAACTGACAATGACGGTATAAAAGAAGCTATCATAAAATATGGTGGAGTATTAATCGATTATTTTGCAGACAGTAGAGGTACTGAACAATATTACAACGGAAGTTATTCAATCAACCATGGTGTTGTTGCAGTCGGTTGGGATGATGACAGGGAAATAGCAGGAGCTCCTGGAAAAGGCGCATGGATTATCAAAAACAGTTGGGGCGAAGCGGCCGGAGAAAAAGGATTTATGTATATATCCTATTATGACACTTCATTTTCAACTGTTACAGCTACATATGCCTTTTTATTGGAAAACACTGTTCCGTATAACAAAAACTATCAATATGACATGCAGGGTCTTTTCGGATTCAATAATTCGATTTCAGAATATCGTAATAACTTCATTGCCCTTGATGATGATTTGATTGGAGCTGTTGGAACTTACTTCGATGCAATCGATGTTAATTACACTGTTGAAATCTTTGTGAATGATGAGCTAAAGCTTGTACAGTCAGGTCTTTCTCCATTCAGAGGTTTCCATACAATTAAATTGGATACATATGTTCCAGTTAAAAAAGGTGATGAATTCACTGTTAAAGTTAAGTCAAATGAAGTTCCTATGCTCGCATACTCAAGGCAACATTACATAACCGGGTCTTCACAGGCACTTGTTAATGGGGTCTGGACAAATATTACCGATGATGGTGTTGTCTGCTGTTTGAAAGCATACACTGTTGCAGATGACACTAAGATTGTTGACAACAAGGACATTTCTGTTGATTATGACGGGGGCAAATACTTCACAGTTAAAGTCGTAACTGATGACGGTCATGCTGTTGGTGCCGGTGAAGCCGTTAAATTTACAATAAACGGCAAGACAACTACAGTCAAAACAGACAGTAACGGAACAGCCAAAATCAAGATAACTGACGTTCCAAAAACATATACAATAACAACATCATACAAAGGCAAGACTTATAAAAACAAAGTCACCGTAAAACAGGTCTTGACAACCAGCAAAGTAACTGTCAAAAAGACTGCAAAATCTTTTACCTTGCAAGCCAAACTTAAAATCAATGGTAAATTAGTTAAAGGCAAACAGATAACATTTAAATTCAACGGCAAAACCTATAAGGCTAAAACCAACTCCAAAGGAGTGGCTAAGGTAACCCTCAAAAAGAACGTTATCAACAAGCTTAAGAAAGGCAAAACCTACACTGTAAAAATAACTTACAGCAAAGACACAATAAAATCAGCCGTTAAAGTTCAGTAGATGATATTCTCATCTACATTTCTTATTTTTTTTTTAAATAATGGGTGATATCATGTTTAATTTTAAAGAAAAATTCAAATTTTTAGAAGATGGGATTGATTTTCATTTTACAACGACATTCCGAAGCTGGCAGGCTGGGAATGGTCGATTGTTGCAATTGCACTAATTGCCTTTGTGGCAATCACTTTCATGCCCTGGATTGCCCAATCATACAGGTTTGCAGTATACTTCCTGTAAATGATAGTTCCTGCAATCTATATCTGTAAGGGAAACTATGGTCTGTTTTTCAAAAAAGTAAGGCTTAGGGATATTAAGACCATTATCCTGTGTTTCATAGGTTATTTAGTTTATGGGGCGCTGGTCGGATACCTGTTGCACGCTTTAGGAGTTCCCGTCGCTAATGATGCGTCTGTAGCTACAACTTTTGGCTGGGCATATGTCGCAAGCCTGCTTATCAAGTTGGTCGGCGAAGAGTTCTTTAAAGTGTTCCTATTGCTGCTGGTGATGTATCTTGTATACAGGGTTGCAAATAACCGTGATCTCGCTATCGGCATAGGTATAGTTATTACATTATTCGTATTTGGAATTGCTCACATGAGCGCTTACGGAAATATAGTGCAGATATTGCTGATTCAGGGTGTGGGAACAATATTCAATTTGTATGCGTATATGAAAACCAAAAATGTCATCGTATCATATATCATTCATATAATGATAGATTTCTATGGTTATTTCGCTGTGTTGGCATCACACGCATTAATGTAGGGGTTTTTAGCTCCTCAAAACCTTTTTTTTAATTATTCTAAATGATGCTTAGCTAGTCTTTTTAAAAAAATAAAAAAAGTTTTTTAATTCCCAAACTGTCTTTGGGAATGTTTTGATTTTTATTTTATACGGGGTTTCCGTCCTCATCATATTCCGGCAAGTTTGCATCACTGCTGTCGTCAGTGTATGTATAACTTGGTGTGCTTTGTGAAGGGGTATATGATGAACTGGATGAACTGTCTGAGACAGTATCTTGAACCACTGGGTTGTTTTCTAAGCCCTCATCTGTTACGTTTCCGCCAACCGTTATCTTTTTGGAAAAGTTGCTGCTGGTGTAGTTGCTATCACCGTCAAAGCTTATCTCCATGGTGTATTCTCCAGGAGGCACATTATCCAATTTGGCAATGGCCACTCCTGTAAGGTGGGTGGTAACGGATTGATTATAAACAACTTCGCCCTTATCGTTTTTAAGCACAACATGGACTGTCTTATTGGTTAGGGAAGTGTTGTCCTTGTCTGTTAGCTTAACATAGACTGTACCGTTTTCACTAATGTTTGCAGTATTTAGGATGCTTAATTCAGTGGTTTTTGCTTCGCTGTGCGGGAAAAATATAAGTCCCACTCCTAAAGCTGCAAGAAGAATGATAATGAGGGATATTTTTAAATCTCTTTTCATTTTATCACTTGTTATAATATTTTGTTTAATGCTATTTAATGATTTTGCATTTTTAGGGTCTTTTTTGTTGTATGTTCACTGATTTTACCTTAATTTAACAATAATATAGTACACTTGAGTTTTAATTAAAAACACTATAATTATTTACTATTAAATTCAGATATCTAATCATGAAAACAACCAGGTTTGAAACATTTATGGATGCAGTTCTTGCAATCATCATTACTGTTCTGGTCTTGAAATTGGATCAGCCCGAAGCTGCAACTTTCGATGCCATTCTGCAGTTGAATATGAAATACATTACATATTTCGTATGCTTTTTAATCATATTCACCACATGGTATAATGACCATAACCTGTTTCAGATAGTTGATGAGATAGATAATGCTGTCGTTTTTGTATATGGGATTTTGATATTCATACTGTCCTTAATTCCTTACTTTGCTTCATGGGTGTCAATAAATCCGACTTCCATTCCCGCCCAGACAATGTTTGGAGTGTTGTTTTTGGTAACTAACGTCTGTTATGCTCTCTCCACTTATCTGATTGTCCGTGCAGATTCCTACAATGAAAAGCTCAAGGCAATCAACTTGAGGGATGTCAGACGATACATTCCAATCGCCATTATTCTAGTGGGATTCCTGTTTACGTATACAATCTGTCCTCAGGGGATTTATGTATCATGTATTATTGCAACCCTCTATTGGTTTTTCCTGGCATTTCTGGCCAAATCTCCAATCGAGAGCAGCGACAGGTTCGAAGCGCTGTTTGATGCAATCATAGCTATTGTTCTAACAGTTATCGTGCTTGAAATTGCAATGGCTTCAAACGGTTCCTGGCAATCATTATTTGATTTGAAACTTGAGTTTTTGGCCTATGCAATCAGTTTTATAGTCTGCTTTAACTATTGGAACTATAACAATAACCTGTTTTCAATTGTAAACAAAATCGACGGAAAGGTTATATGGTCAATAGGGGCTTCCATGTTTGTCCTGTCTTTGATTCCATACTTGTCAAGATTTGTAGCTGAAAATTTCTATTCCTTCGTTGCCCAGGCATGCTACGGCCTTGATTTCATTGTCGTTGCAATCTTATCGATAATTTCTGCAAGAGCCTTAATGAATGCCGATAAGGGTAATGTTGCCCTTATGGTTGCTTTGGACAATAAGTATCTGATTTCAACGGTGATAATCGTTGGGATAGCTATGGTGATAGGATATTTTGTTTATCCTCCGGTAATCATTGCATCATGTCTTCTTTCAATCGTTCTAATCTGGTTGTATCCTAAAAAAGCAGGAAAATGTTAAAAGGGGATGTCATGAAAAAAATTATTCTTGCGGCATTTCTGGTTCTGATAATGGCAGTAGCTGTCAGCGCAACTGAGTTCAACGACAGTGTTGTTCCCGGGCTGAACATAACTACAGACATTGACGGGGCACTTGCCGATGCTCAAAGTCAGGGCAAGAATGTCATTTTGATTTTTGATCAGGAAAGCTGCTATTATTGTGTGCTGCTTAAGGAGAATGTCTTATCTGATGGAGATGTCCAAAAACAGCTGAATGAGAATTTCATTGTCGTTATAGTCGACATTAACAAACAGCCCGATGTTGCCGATAAATATAATATCTACGGAACTCCGGAATGTGTAATTCTGAATTCCGCTGGCGAAGAAGTAAAAAAAATCGACGGCTATGTCGGCAATGCTGAGTTTCTGGATGCAATCAAGGGGGTTTAATGGAAATACTTCCTTTGATTTCTTTTTTTACAGGGGTAATTTCAATATTGTCACCCTGTATTCTGCCGATAATCCCGATATTTGTGGCTTTCAGCCTGAAGACAAAAACGAAAAGCGAGATAGTCTCTTTTACATTGGGTCTGCTTAGCGTTTTTGCAGTTATTGTAGTTCTGACAGGATTTTTCACATCCCTTGTCTATAAATACATTTTCTATATCCGGATTGTTTCAGCAGTTCTGCTTTTGGCTATTGGAATTTTGATGCTTGTTGGCTATTCTTTCAGTTTTGGAGCGATTTCTCCTAAAGTTAAGGATGGATTGATAGGTTCGTTTGGTTTGGGATTTCTGACCTCTGTTTCATGGGCTCCATGTTACAGTGCATATCTGATGAGTTTGATTGCACTTCTGGTAAGTTCGGCTGACCCGTTGTATGCAACAGTCAATATTGCTCTTTATTGTGTGGGATTTGCCTTGACGCTGTTTGTCTTGAGCTATCTGATTTCAAGAATCGATCTGGAGAAGTTCATATCAAGGACAAAGTATATTCCAAAGATATTTGCCGTTCTGATTATTGTCGGTGCGGTTTATCTTTTGTGGGAATCTCTTAAGGTATTGATTTAAAGCAGGGAATAATTTTTTAAGCTATGAAATGCAATTTAAACTTAGGTGTTAAGATGGCTAATTTTGATTCGGTTGAAAGTGCTAGGGAATTTTTCTACAAGGATAAGTTTGCAGTTATTACAGGTGTGGTCTTGGATGAGCTTACAGAAGATGAAGCTATTTGCAGTTTAGATATTACAGACGACCACAGAAACGCTTATGGTGGTGTGATGGGTGGCGTTATATTCACATTGGCAGATTTTGCCTTTGCGGTTTTATCCAATCAGATTCACCAGCTGACCGTTGCCCAACAGGTTGACATTCACTATCTTGCCGCTCCAAAGGGAGAAAAGCTCATTGCAAAAGCAACATGCAGGAAAAGCGGACGCACATCATCTATCATTAATGTAGATGTGTCTGATGATACTGGCCGTGATGTTGCCCAGTTTATAGGCACCGGATTTAAGTTATAGTTTAATTTGAGGGATATGTCAATCCCTAACTTTTTTTAGAAATAGAAATTACTTCTGGCATGTCTGAGATTTCACTCGAAAACAACTGTCAAAATACTTCAATTTAGATACTATTAAAATAATACTTTCATGTTAAAAACATAATTTAATTAACATTAACATTAACTATTTTTATCCTGCATTTTAAAAAGTAAAAAATAAGTAACGGCATCTATATAGTTTCATCCAAAATTTCCTTAATCAGGCTGCAGGCCTTTTTGCCTTCGGACCAGTCAACCAGAATCACAAGTGATGTTTGGGATGAATTGATTTCAATGATGTTTATCCTGTTCTTTCTTAACGGTTCTGTAACGTCTGAAATGATGCTTGGCTTTTCAATCACGTCCGGTGAAACCAGTGTAATCATTGCAATGTCTCTTCCAAGGGAAAGGGAGTTGAATATGTCGCTTTTCAAAACCAAGTCGTGCAGGATGTGATATGCCTTTTGAGCATCGTTTTTGTCGATGAATGTGGTGATTGAATTGTCTCCCGCTGAAATCTTGTAGATGTTGATGTTGTTTTCAGCAAGGCAGTTTGTAATCTCTCTGAGAGGCCCGACCTTTTCCTGCATATCCTCTCCAACAATTGCGATAATTGAAAGTGGCTCTCCGTAGAGTGTGACTGATTTTTTTGATGTATCCTCAAAGGGACCGATTATGTTTGTTCCGTTGGCGGTCAAATCGCCGTGTGTGAAGTTGATGATTTTGACGTTCATCTTGGGGTCCTTGTATTTTAGGGCATGAGGGTTTATGATTTGGGCACCCTTGGTTGCAAGTGTGCGTATCTCCTCAACGGATATCTCATTTAAAAGCTCAGCCTTTTCGATTTGCCTTGGATCACTTGACATGACTCCGTCAACGTCTGTGATGATGATTACTTCTCTTGCATCAAGACAGCTGCCGATTAAAAATGCTGTGATGTCGCTTCCGCCACGGCCGAGAGTTGTTATCTCACCTCCATGGCCTTTTGCCAGAAATCCGCAGATTACAGGGATTTGATCTTCATTCAGAATCTTTTCAATGTTGTGAAGCATATGGCATGTGATGTCGAAGTCGATGTTTGCCTTGAGGAAATTGGAATCGCTTATGATGGGCCAGTCCTCGTCGTATGGGTCGATGTATATCGCATCTGCACCCAATGACTTGAGTGTGGCTTCAAAGATTCTCCCGCTTGTTCTCTCACCCATTGCCATTATCTCGGCTTGCTGCCTTTCGGTCAATGCAAAGCCGACGGCATCATTTGAAAGGGCAATCAAGTTATCTGTGGTTTCGCTAACTGCTGATACCACAACAACTACTTTTTTGCCTTTTGTGTGTTCCTTTATGACTGATTGGGCTGCCATTTTTATTTGTGCGCCGGTTGCAAGAGAATTTCCATCAAATTTTGCTACGATTAAATCCATAAGTTCACCTAGTACATTAATATTTGTTTGGAAGTTTAATAAAATTTTTTGTTGTTCTCTTAGGTGTGGCGGTTTTCCCATAATCTTTTGGTTATTGAAGGCGGAAATGTAGTTTATAGGTATGCTTTAAATACTAGTTGCATATAATATAAGCATGTAAAAAAAGATTTTTAGGGGTATATTATGGATTTGACCGTAGGCAGGATTAACAAATTTGTTTTAAAGTATTATCCGTTCATTTTATTCTTTGCTTTGATGTTTATAATGCATATGATTATGGGATTTAATGGTGATGATGTTAAGTTTTCTAAGGTGTTGTCTAATCAGACATTGGCTGGATATATCAGCTACAGGTATTACAATTGGTCAAGCCGGCTGGTAATTGAAAGCATTCTAGTTGTTCTGACTCGCCAGAACATGTTTTTATGGAAGATTTTGGATTGTGTAATATACACTTTAGGCGTTTATTATGCAATAAAGCTCATAAACAGGAAAAATTCAACCCACATTGCATTTCTTGGAATTTTACTGTTCTTTATGTATCCGTTCCATGAGATGGCATCTGCAGGTTGGATTGCAACAACACTAAACTATCTCTGGTGCTTTTCACTTGCAATGATTGCATTCGTTCCGCTTATCAACCAGTTCTATGGCGAGAAGACAAACAAGTTCACCTATGTGATTTCAATATTGGCATTGATTTTTGCAGTCAACCAGGAACAGAGCTGCGCTTTGGTTTTCGGGCTCAATTTCCTTCTATTGGTTTATTGCATCATCAAAAGGAAAAGTCTTAACAGATACAACATATTTGTCGTTTTGATTTCCCTGCTTTCAATGGTATTTATTTTGTCATGTCCTGGAAACAGTGTGAGATTTGCAAGTGAGGTAAGCTACTGGTATCCTCAGTTTGCAGGTTATGGAATCCTTGAAAAGGTCTATTTGGGAGTTGTTCCGACATTCGGACTGCTTCTTGAAGAAAAGATAATATTTCCTCTCTTTTATGTAATATTGAGTTTGGCATGCTTGGCCAAGGTGAAAAATAAATATTTGAAGTATGTCCTGTACTTTAACATGCTGCTTATCCTGGTTTTGGTGGCTTTCAAGACATTGTTTGATGTTTCCACCTTGGGAACTGCTTTTGGATCAACTACATTGACTCACCTTACAAGTCCGTTCGGCGCTGTTTTGAATCTTGTTCCGCCTTTGAAAAGTGCATTGGTTGCCTTTGCAGCCGAAACCGTATCGTCAAATGCATTGGCAATAGCGATTGCAGTTTATTTATTGCTAAGCAGCTGTATTATGTTATTTGAAGCGTTTAGCGGATTTAAGGCAGTGATTTTATTCATTGCAGGTTTTATGAGCAAGTTCATAATGGGCTTTACGCCGACAATATTCGTTTCAGGTCCAAGGACAATGATGTTTTTCTATTTTATCTTGATAATGCTGATACTTATGATTATTTCAAGGTTGTATGATGAGGACAAGATTAATGCAAAATGGGACAAGAGGATGACCAGGTCATTCATTGTCTTGGCAGGTCTCAATTATCTGTTTGTATTTGCAATTGTCTTTGTCAAATATGGATTGTTTTAGTGTTTGATTAATTGAAAAAAAAGAAAAAAATTAAGGATTATAAAAATCCTTAAGTGGTCGGTGTGGTTATGTTGATTTTTAAAATTTGATAGCCACTATCGTCAAACACTACTTCTTTTGTATAGTTTGTCAGATCAAACTCGCCGAATGTTATGATGTAGATGTTTTTGTCGGTGTTGTTGGCCACAAAGCTGTTTAAGTCTGCTTGTGAAATCTCCTTAAAGTCAAATACTGCATGGACTCTGTCAATTGGATCTCCGTAAACAAAGCTTTGGTTAATGCAGTATGTATCTACGCCATTGGCAAAGTTTAGGAAGTATACCATGGTTCTTGGGTTGGTCAATATCACAACAGAATCATTGTCTTGTGCAATTTGGGCTAATGCCTCGTTGTTTGCTATGTTTTCATTGTATAAATTGTTGTTGGTTGAAATCATTGATGCAACACCAGATATCATAAGCAAAACAATCAAGGTAAATGAAATTAGGAATAATCTTTTGTTGTTAATTTTGCCGAGTAATATTGAAATAACGAGCCATAATGAAGCTGATGCGAAAATCAGGCAACTTGTCATTAATACTGGTTTATATATTATTGATATTATGATTCCGATTAGGAATGTTGTTAAAAATACTCCCAGGCCGATTATTATGTAGAATTGATCTTCTTTCTCGATATTTTTCATTTGGGTGTAAAAGACAATTCCTAAAGCTATTAAAACGAGGATTGTCATGAAACTGAATAGGACATCGCTGCCATCTGCAAAATATCCTAAAGAATTCATGATTAGGTTTAAATTAACTTCAGGCATTAATGTGGAGTCAAGCACTTGTATTTGCTTTAGCAATGTGAAAATCCATGGGATGTATAAAGCTATTGAAATGACTGCTGATATTCCCCAATATTTAATCTTGTCTTTGATGTTTTTAAATATGTAAACTAGTAAGAATAAATAAATAACTACTACGGTCAAACCTGCAAAATAATGGGTGTACGCTGCAAGAATTGAGAAAATAGTAAATAAGATCCATGAGATTTTATTGTCATTAGTTATAATGTCTTTAAAGTATATAAATGTCAAAACTGTAAACAGAATCGCCCAACTGTACATTCTTGCCATTAAAAAATAGGTGAAAAATTCACTCATAACACCAATTGAAAATGCAAAAACGCCTGCTGTAAGCCATCCATATTCTTTTCTTATTTTAACAGTGGATATGAGAATAATTATTGCATATGGTATGACTGATAGTATTTTTAAAATAACAATTGAATTTCCTAAAAATTTAGTCACGAATTTTGCTAGTAAATAGTACAAAGGAGGGTTAAACTCTCCTTTGGTGATTGTAAGTATGTCTGAGAGAGGGAAATTCGTGATTGTTAATGTAAAATACTCACCAATGTTTGTAATGATATGGTTTAGGGGAGTTATAAGCATATAGGCCAGAATTAAAATACTTAAAATAAGAAATATTTGTCCAAAAAGATTTTTTTGGTTGCTGTCGAATTTCATATTATTGTTTTTATATTAAGAATTATATTAAGTTTATTAAATAAAAAATAAATTATCTTAGTCTTGTAGAGTTTAATATTATAGTTTAAATTTAAATATGGTTTAGGCATGATGTATTATTATAAATTATATTAAAAAAATAAAAATCTTTTTTTTTTTAAATATATTGTGGAAGTTCATGTTAGATTATAAAATGGATAGTTAATCCATCTTATTAATCTTTTTTAAATTTAACTTAGAAATTTTTAAAATCGCATATCAAAAGATATTTTCTTTTTATTATTCTCCTTATTGAATTCAAGATTTCCTGTTTCATCTATTTTAATTTGAGTTAATAAGAGGGTTAACATTTCATGTTTTATGTTTTGTAGATTATTGGTACTATTATTTGCGGAACCATATCTTTTAATTTTTTCTGATAAAATTTCTTGTTCAACAATATATTTTTTACATAATTTTTCAAGCTGTTTATCATTAGGATTGATATAACCGGTCATGTTTAACACCTTTTTAGTAAATTCCTGTTTATACATGTAATTGAATAAAAATATTCAGATAATTTAATACTGCTAATAATAATATGAATCCAGTTAAAATCACTTTTTCGTTTTCATTAAACCAGTGTTCATCATATAATCTTTTTATTAACATTAAAGTTAACATTATCATTAACATATAAAAATATGTGGTGGTTCTTGTTGAGGAGGCAAAAATTGTTGGAGAGAATCCCATCATTAATCTACTTGCAAATCCTGCAATGAATATGAGTGTCGGAAATATATTTTTATCAAATGTTTTATATAACATTAAGCAGCAACTTACAAGTAAATAAATAGTTATTAATATAGCTATTAAAACTGGTCTGTTAAGCATCATATTACTAGGTATTGCTTTTAGAGCGAACACGTTAAAAATATTGCTCATTTCTGGGAAAACTCCTAATAATAGAGGTTTGAATATTGTTAATGATAAAATAAATCCTATATTGAATACTGAAATATATTTAATATATTTATTTTTTGATTTTAATAGAGTACCTAAACTTAGTAATGTATAAAATATTGTTATTACAATCTTATTTTCTAGTAATATATTAATTGTTGGAATAGTTCCTAAGTATATTTTCTGCAATATTCCAAAGTTAACGAAATTTGGATATCTTGCTAACTCTGCAGTAAATCTACTGCTTGTACCCGGACATTTTATAAATAATAATAATGCAATAATTGATATTATTATTGCAAAAATACTATATTTGTGTATTTTAACTTTGTTAATATAACAATGAATTAAATATAATATATGGAAACCTAAAATTAATAGACAACATTGTTCTTGATTAGTAGCAAATATGAGTGCCACTATTGCTATTAAATATCCCACAGGACTTGTATTTTCATTATATGACTTATTTATCAGGGGGATAAATGAAACCACTCCTAATGCGAATGTCCATAAATAATTTGCAGTTGTAGCTATCCATCCAGTTTGACCAACATCTAAAAATGGGAATGATAAAAATAATAAAATTCCTATAAAAGCAATTTGTTTGTCCGAATTTCTATTAATTATTTTTATTATATAATATGCTCCTGCTGTATAGAAAGTTGTGTCTAATAAAGACCAAAGAATCATGTTTTGTCTACTTAACAAGGATACTATTACATCAATTATTACTCTATAACTCCATGTATTATATCTTGTTATAATAAATTCAGATAATGAATATTTTGTCAAGAATTGTTGGTAGTGAAGGTCATCATGACCTATTCCAATGAATGCTTGAATGAGAATATGGAGTATAAAAATTAATATAAAAAATAAGATATATGGAGAATATTTCTCTACATATGCTATTACACTATTTTTATTGTTTGTCAATTTATTTTCCATAATTTCCGTCTCTTTAAAATTATTTATCTTAAGTATTTCTGATTATATTTTATGTATTATACTATTTATATATAATTTTAGTTAAATATAGTCACTTTTGTATTATGGTGAACTCCATATTTTTTCTTTTTTCATGTTTTAATAATTTAATTTTAGTAGAACTCTTCTTAATATCTTTGTTCAATTTTCATTGTTCTTATTTATATTTTAAATTTGTCCCACTTAGAATTTCTTTGATTTCACATGTTTAATTTAAATTTAATAAATAGATTATGAAATATTGATAAATTATTAAAAATCATAAAAAATTCAATGACTCAAAAAATATTTAAAATTTGCAATGTTAATGGTGATGATTTGGAGAAATGTAGTATTTTAAATTTTTAATTATTGTTCAAATGTTTTTTCCCAAAGTTTTTTAATTATTAAAAGATATTTATCTAAATTTTATATTTGCTAATTGTTTAGTGCTAGCTTTTTCAGAATCTTTAATATATTCATCACAGACTTGATTAACTTCACCAATTCCTCTTATTTGCCCCTCATCAATCCAAATTGCTTTATCACATAACTCTCGTATTTGAGGTATAGAATGGGATACTAAAAGTACTGTTGTTCCAGTATCTATCATGGATCGGATTTTGTCCCCACTTTTTTTTTGGAATCTCGTATCACCAACACCTAAAATTTCATCAATAATAAGAATATCTGGTTCTAAAAGAGTAGCTATTGAAAAACCCAACTTTGCAAGCATTCCTGAAGAATAATTTTTAATAGGAAGATCAATATAGTCTCCAAGTTCTGAGAATTCAATTATATCTTTTTCTTTTTCTTGTAAAAATTTCTTGTCATAACCAAGAACTGCACCATTTAAATATATATTTTTTCTTCCAGAATAATTGTAGTCAAATCCTGCACCTAATGATAGTAATGGAGAGATATTTCCATAGGTATTTACAGTTCCGGTGTCTGGAGGATAAATTCCTGTAATTAAATTGAGTAAGGTGGATTTACCTGCACCATTATATCCAATTATTCCTATCTTTTCCCCTCTGTAAATTTTAAAACTAATATCTTTTAAAACATGAAGTTTTATTTTTTTTGATTTATTCCCTTTAATTGACCTAATGAATGTTTCTTTTAGGGTGTCTATTTTGTCAGGAACAACCTCAAAAGTTAAGTTAACATTTTTCAATTCAATTGAAATTTCTTGTTTATATTCTGGAATAATTGTTGAAATAATTGAATCAACATGTTGTTTTTCTTTTTGGGGGTTTGTTTTAATATTTTGATTTATAGGTTGGGGTGTTGTGATGGGAGTTGCATTATTTTTTTTCAATTTTTGTTCTGGTGGAAACCCTTCCTTTTTACTTGGTTTCTTTTTAATATTAGTATTTTTTCCAGATTTTGGAATTTTTTCCAAGTTTCTTTGTGATTCTAATTTTTTAATTATATTTTCAGCATCCTCTGCAGAAAGATTATATTTTTCTATAATTTTTTCTTTAATTTTCTCTTTTTTTTGTTTGGAATCTTCTATTTTTTTTATAGTTACATCATTATCGGTTATGGATTTTCCAAATTTAATATCTTTATTTTTCTCATTCATATTTAATCCTCTAAAAGTTCATTGTAACTTTTTTTTCAAATTTTTTGAATATGATGATTCCTAAAATCAATATAATTGTTGAAAGAAGAATCGAATTAATAATATTTAAACCATCGGGAATTGTTCCATATATTGCCAAACTTCTAAATTGCTCAATAATCCATAATATTGGGTTTAAAAGCATATAATGATAATATGGATCTGGAATTATGTTAATCGGGTAAAATATCGCAGATGCATACATCCCCATTAATGTTGCAACATTCCATAAGTGTTCAACATCAGTATAATATACACAAAATATGGATAATATTAATCCTATTCCAGTTACTGTAATTAATAAAGATAATAATGGAATTATTGAAAAGAACATTGTTTCCATATGGAATGGGGCTTTTGTAACTATCATCACTATAATCAATATGACTAATGTAATAATAAAATTAAAAAATTCTGATAGTATACTTCCTAGAACAAAAATATGTTTTGGTGCTGAAGTTGTTTTTAGAATATTTTTATTATTTCTAATAGAATTCATTGATACATTTGTAGATGCAGTAAAAAAATCATATATGCACTTTCCTGATAAAAAGTACACAGGATAATTTTCAATTTTGGATCCAAAAACTGTTGAAAAAATGATTGTTAGCAAAATCATTATTAATAATGGTTTTAATATGCTCCAAATAATTCCTAAGAATGAATCCTTATATTTTGCGGAAAAATTTTTTTTTACTATTTCTTCTAATAAAAAAAGGTCAGTTTTATTTTTCATGGTTAATCTCTCGATGGTATATAATTACTTATTTCATTTTACTAATACTATATATATTATTCTTTATTTATATAAATATGATTAATAACTTTATATTCTACTTTTACTTAATTATTATTAATGGTGAATTTTATGCATAAAATATCGGTTATAATCCCAATATATAATGGTGAGAGATATTTAAATAGATGTATGGATTCAGTGTTGAATCAATCTTTAAAAGATATTGAAATTATATGTGTTGATGATGGTTCAACTGATAATACTAATGCAATTTTAAAAAAATATTCTTTTAATGATGAAAGAATTAAATTAATATCAACTACTAATAATGGTCAAGGGGCGGCTCGAAATTTAGCATTAAAAGAAGCTACTGGCGAGTATATTGCATTTGTTGATGCAGATGATTGGATAGAATCGAATTCATTGGAGTTATTATTTAATTATGCGAAAATCAATGATTTGGATTTATTATTTTTTCAAATGGTGAATTATATTGAGAATTCTAAAAAATTTGTTGAAACGGAGTTATATAATCATCAATGTTTTATTAATAATCTGGATGAGGGTATAATATTTAATCATAATGATACGAAAGATTTTTTATTTGAAATTCCCGTGGGGCCTGTTTCAAAGTTATATAAAAAAGAATTTTTAGATTCAAATGGATTAATGTTTCCAGAGGGTTTATATTTTGAAGATAATGCATTTTTTTATGAGGCATATTTTAAATGTAGTAAAGCAGGCTTTTTAAAAAAACAATTATATTATCGGCGTAGGCACGATGATTCGGTAACTCAAACTTTTGATGAAAGTAAATTTGATATAGTTCCTGCCGCTAATTGTGTATTGGATGTTTTTATAGATAATGATAAATATGATTCTTATAAAAAACCCCTTATAAATCATACTTTTTCCATGATTTGTGAATGGTTTAATAAATCCCCCTTAATTCTAAAACAGAATTTCTATAATTTAATTAAAAAAGATTTTAAAGGATTCAAGGAATTAAAGCATGATTTTAAAAACATGTTAAATCAAAAGCATAAAATAATTTTTGATTGTGCGAATATTTGTAATAATTATATTGATTTTTTAACAGAATATAAATTAAAAATTACGGATTATATAATTTTTGATGGAAAATTAGAATTAGATAGTAATGAATATGTCTCATATAAATCAAATTTATTGAATAAATATAAAATCACTGTTGTTATACCTATTTATAATAATGAAAAATACATTCATAGGACAATTATGTCCATTGAAAATCAAACATTAGGGATAGATAATATTGAAGTATTAATGATTGATGATGCATCAACGGATAATACATATAATGTGATAAAGAAATATGCTAGAGAATATGATGGATTCAAAGCCATCCATATTAAAAATGGTACTGGATCCCCTGGAACTCCTAGAAATATTGGTTTATTAGAATCTTCCTCAGATTATATTGTTTTTTTAGATCATGATGATATATTTGAGACAAATGCTTTAGAAGTATTATATGATTCAATTACTAATTTGGATTGTGATTTTGTTTATGGGACTTATGCTAGCATCGATAATGACTTGCCTACTAAAATCGTTTATCCTAATGAGCAACATGGTTATTTTTCCAGCATTTCGGAGAATGAGCGGAGTATTGCATTTCCTCCCCCTTCAATTTGGACAAAATTATTTAAAACAGATTTTTTAATTAATAATGATATTTTATTTCCAACAATATTGGGTGAAGATGCAATATTTGTATCTAAATCATTGTTAAAATCGGAGGGAGCAAATTATTTAGGAAATTCTCTTATTTGTTATCATAATCTTAATGAAAAGTCATATACGAATAATGTTTCATACAAATATTTGTCTGAAGGATTAGTATCTGAAGAATATTTATATGATTTGTATAAAAACTTTAATAAGGAACATTTATATAAAATACGCGGTGAAGGAATTTTAGATTTTTATTTAACCCAATTTGATAAGGCAAATATTAATAAAGATGAAATCATTAGCATTTTTCCAAAATTATATGGTTTTGTAAATCGATTAGGGTCTTTTGGTTTAACTCCTCATGTTAATGAAAATAACGTTTTATTATTTGAATATATTATTAATCATGATTTAAATGAGGTTATGAGATTCAAAGGAATAGAACAACAAGTAAATAATGAAAATAAATTTAAGAAAATTATTAAACGAATTATTAAAAAGATTTATGGGTAGTTTTTCATGAAAAGAATATTATATGTTTTGCATTCTGGAGTGACTGGTGGAACTTTTCTAACGAATAAAGATTTAATGAAGAATGTAAAAAATGAATTTGAAGTTTATTTATTGGGGGCTGAATCTGACTTTTTTATATTGTATAAATATTCAAATGATGAATTAAGTGTTATTAAAAAATATTCTAGGCATTTGAATTTAAATGTACCTATTAATGGAGTTAATAAAGAGTATAATAAATGGAGTGTTAAGGAATTTCATAATAGTTGGTTGTCTTTTATTTATTTTGATATTTTGGTTAAATTTGAAATTGATATTATCCATATAAGACATTTAATTAATCATAGTTTTGATCTACCGCAAGTAGCTAAAAAATTAGATATTCCAATAGTTCTATCATTTCATGATTTCTATTTTATTTGTCCGTTTTATGTGTTGTTAAATGAAAATAATAGTTACTGTGGGGGTGTTTGTAATGATAATATGGAAAATTGTTATTCTCCCATGAGTTCTTTAAATGATATTAATTCTAAAGAATTTATTTTAAAATGGAGAACAAATGTTTGTAATTTATTTCAGTATATAAATTATTTTGTAACTACATCTGAAATTGTAATGGATTTATTTAAATCTATTTACTATAATTATTCTATTTTTAATAAAGATAATTTTGTAATTATTGAACATGGCAGGGATTTTCCAAAATTAAATAATGATTATTTTGAAATACCTTCTAAAAAGAAGCCTATAAAGATTTTATGTCTTGCAAATCATTTAAATATTATGAAAGGTTCAGAGTTGATAAAGGAAATAAAAAATGCGGATTATAATAATATGATAGAATTCCATTTTCTAGGGAATTGTCATGATGGTCTTGAAGATTATGGCGTTGTTCATGGAAACTTTGAAAGGGATGAATTATATAAAAAAATATATGATATTAAACCATCATTTGTTGGGATTTTTTCTATATGGCCAGAAACTTTTTGCCATACTTTAACAGAATCGTGGAGTTGTAAAATTCCAGTTATTGGAACCAATATTGGTGTGATTAAAGAAAGGATATTAAAGAACAATGGGGGTTGGATTATAGATATTGAAAATCCTACTGAAATATTTGATTTATTGAATCATTTATCTGAAGATAAGGAGGAATATTTAAAAATGGTGGAAAATATTGATAATATTAATCTTAAAAACACCAAATCAATGTCTGAGGAATATATTCAGATATATAATGAGTTACTTTCAAAAAAATTAGGTAATGGTTAATACAATAGATTTAATTATTTTTTCATGCAAATATATAAATTAGATTAATAAATATATTCTGTCTACAATTAAAAAAATTATTTTATCATTAAATATTAGATGTGGGGAGGTATTATGGAATTTATTGTAAATATTGATCAATTTGAAAAAATGATAGATAATAAAATTATTGGAATGCCTGAGTTAATAAATACTAAAATTAATTTTAGAGGAAAAAATAATATTCTAGTTTGCGATAATAATATTAAATTAGAAGGAGCACTATTGGAGTTTAATGGTGATAATTCAATAGTGTATCTTAGGTCAAGTTTGGCTGAGGGATTTAATTTGACAGTTTATAATAATTCAACTATTTTCATTGGTAAAAATAATAAATTTTGTTCCTCTGTTTCGGTAAATGTGTTTGAAGGTATGAATCTTATTATTGGGGATGATTGTTTATTTGAAGATAATGTTGTTATTTCAACATCTGATTATTATTTAATATATGATGTGAATTCAAAAGAAAGAATTAATTTTTCAAGTAGTATTTTTATTGGGGACCATGTTTGGTTAGGTGCTAATACATATATTTCAAAAGGGGTTAAAATAGGTTCTGGAACTATTGTTGCTCCTACATCATTTATTCCCCCTTACTCTAACTGCCATTCTAATTGTTATTTATTTGGAAATCCTGTTAAGATAATAAAGGATAATGTTTTTTTCATTAATCAATCAGTGGGACCCTTGAAAACTACTGATTCTGTTGACTCTGAATATTATAAAAGTGATATTTTTATTTATAAGATAATTAATAATGAAACATTATCTATGAGGAATATTGATGAAATCTTATTTGGTCTTGATATTGATTCTAGATTGGAGTTTATTCAAAAATTGTTCATTAGAAATAAACGCAAAAACAGATTCGCATTATGATTAAAAAAGTCTATTTATCTGAGTTTTATAAATTTAAATAATATTATTTATATATTTACTTATGAGTAATTAGTGAGGATTTAAATGAAATATAAAATAAGTATTATTATTCCAGTATATAATGCTGAAAAATTTATCATTGATACATTATCTTCTATTGAAAATCAAACTATGGATTTTAATGATATTGAAGTAATATTGGTGAATGATTGTTCTTCTGACAATACTAAAAATATCATAAATAAATATGCTGAGAATCATAGTAATGTTGTTCCCTTACATCTTAAGGATAATGCAGGAGGTCCGGCTATTCCTCGTAATATTGGTATAACATATGCTTCCGCAGAATATTTGATGTTTTTAGATCAAGATGATGTTTTTAAAGAAAATGCATGTGAAGTATTATATAAAAAAATTGTACAAAATAAAGTAGATATGGTTTGCGGGAATCATAATATGGTCCATAATGGAAATTCTAATTTATGTTTTAATTTTGATTGGGCGGAATATGATGAAGTTAAAATTAATAATATCTATGAAAATCCAAATTTTTTAACAATGGGTGTTGCAGCATGGTCTAAAATCTTTAGAAGAGATTTTGTTTTAGAAAATAATCTTAAATTCACAGAAGGTGTTGGTGAAGATATCTTCTTTTCTATAAGGGCTTTATTATTAGCTGAAGGGATTATTTTACTTAAAAATTTCGTCGTTGTTGATTACCAAATTCGTGATGAGTCTCTTTCTCATCAAGTTGATTATGATTATGTTATTGAATTTTGTGATTTTTACTCTAAATTCATTAATTATTGTTTAGATAATAATCTATCTGAAGAATTATATCTTCCATTATTTAATGGGCGTATGAATAATTTATTATCTATATTACTCTATCCAAATTTGAATTCTGATGAGTTATCATTTATATTTCGATTAGTCCAATCATTATTTTTGAAATTGAATGAAAAACCATTTTATTTTTTTAATAATTCTTACCAATTATTTTTTGAATGTTTAATTGAAGATCAATGCCCATTTAGTCAATCTATTTCTGTTTATAATTTTATTAAACATGTACGTTCAAAGCACTTCAAAAAAGATTTATTAAATGTAATTCCTGAATGTAGGCTTTATGTTGATATGGGCAGTGGGTTTAATGAAAAAAATAAAATTGTTAAATTTTATGAAATGGGAGAATGTAATGAAATAATATTTAACTTGTTAGATTATAGAAATATTAAAAATATTCGTTTTGACCCAATTGAAGACTATTTTATATTTTGCCATATTGATAAAATCTCATCTAATCTTGGTGAATTTTCATTTAGTTCGATAAATTCTATTAAGTCAATTGATTTTAATGATATATTTTTAACTAAAGATGCTCAATATGATGTTGAGGGAAATTTTGAATCTTTAGAATATATTAAAATTAAGTTTATTGCAAATTTTATTGATAATAATGGAATAAATAAAATAACAAGTAAAAACCTATTTAAATGAGTCCTGATTAAATTAATTCATTTTTAATATATTCAAAAATTGTTTTTGATGCATTCCCTGTATTATAACTAAAATTTTCGTCAAAAATTTTTTCTCTTTTTTCTTTTAAATAATCATTTTCATTAATTACAACATTTTCAATAAACTCAGTTATTTTTTCGAAATCAGAACCATTCGCAATGTACCAAGCATCAGTTATGGTTTTTTTGTATCCCTCATAATTTATAAAAGGTTTTTTAAGAATTAATCCTGGTTTATTTGCAAATAGATATTCTGATTTAAAGCTAACACAATCAGTAATCATGGCATCAGCTGTTGCAAATAAATCTATATAATCTAATTCTTCATGAACTTTTGCATTAGGTAAACTTTCCCATTTAAAAAAATAGTCATCTACAAAATTTTCATCGACTATTCCTTTTAATTTCATAGTACTATTTATGTTATTTAGTATTTCTTTAAGTAGGGGATGTGGTCTTAAAACCCATTCTATATCCGGATTATTCTTAGCATATTCATAAAAAAAGTTATAATTGTCATCAAAAGTTGAATATGAAAGTTTGTCATCCATACCTGGTCGTGATAATGAATGATGTGGTGACCAAATAATTCTTTTTTTATTTTCATAAATCCAGTTATAATCGTTAGGGGAAGGTTTATAATTGATTAAAGAGTCCATTCTTGCAGAACCTACTAAAACAACATTACTTGACCCAACAGGAGATTTTATGGATGAATTAATTAGATATTCTTCTGTACTGCAAAATATTTTCCAAATTTTTTCATTCCAACCAAAGTTATATAAATTATCATCAAGGTCACTTTCAATAAATTCTCCATATGGTATATATGCATATAGGATGTTACTAGGCAAGTTATCTATTTCCATATTTTTAGGATATATTCTCATATAGGGCAATATATAAAATATTATATCTGGTTTACATGTTGTTTCTAAATCGATACCTCTATTTGTATCAAAGTTATATCCATTTATCACATTATATTTTTCTTCTTCTAAATGATTAAATATTTGGAAATATTTATCTTTTGCTTCTTCAGTGATATTTTCACCATTTCCCAAACGATGAGGAACTAGTACAATTTGAACATTGAATAAATCATCATTTTCAAATAATTTATAAAGTTCTTCATACACAAACATCATTGCTGGAAGTATGAAAATAACATTAACTTTTTTTCCGTGAGCAATTTTATTTCTTAGGTTATTCAAATTAGTTAATATTCTATTTTGAAATATATTATTCTTCAAATTATTTATTTCTTTTTTTAATTCCTCGTGTTTGTTTAATGGATAGGGTCTACCTTCATGTTTGCCAAATAATTCATAATGTGTTAATGGATTTATACCTGATCTTTTAACATCAGGATTATCTTTTAGATATTTATTTCCATCAAATTCTTCGCTAGGATTTTTATTTTCCTTAAATCCAATATCTAAATAATGAAGCAATGCGTATTTTTCCGAAATCTTTAGATTGTAATTAGAAATATAAAATGAAGCATCAAAATTTTCACTATTTTGGATTTGATTAAACGACAATATGTTTTTATTATAGTGGGTTGTGTTTTTTTCTTTAATATCCTTGAATATTTTTTCATATTTTTCATTTAACGACATAGTTATCTCTCATTAATTAAATTTTCTTTTTTTTTCATATGTCTTATTAATTTATTTATAATTTTAACACCTAATAAAATATATATATGTAGTTAAGGGATATTAATATATATCTTATTGATTTTGGTGAATATAATGGGTTTTAGTTTATTTTATAAAAAATTGAATTTTCTCTTTAATTATTGGGGTCATGGTTTAAAAAATGGCTTTGATGATAATTCTTATTTTAATAAAAATAATTATTTAAATAAATATCCTGATGTTAAAACTTCTGGAATGGGAGCAATTAAACACTATTTAATTCATGGAATAAATGAAAATCGAAATGATATTTATGATGTTAATGTCAAATCATTTAAATTAGTTCAAGATTCTGGTCTTTTTGATTTTAATTTTTATTCTAAGGAAACTGGTCTAGATTTTAAAACATATAATCAAGCATTATTTCATTATTTAGAATCTGGTTATAAAAGTGGTTTTAATCCGAGTTCTAAGTTTAATGCTAGGGTGTATGTTAAGAAGTATTCTGATGTTTTGAGTGATGATTTGAATCCTTTGGTTCATTATCTGAAATTTGGTAGGTATGAGGGTAAGACTGATGTATGCGAT
>Ga0129306_1001553_pt1 | contig 25259 bp, 32 predicted proteins | sample P827metagenome_FD_94438 | JGI IMG/M metagenome (GOLD analysis project Ga0129306, IMG submission 94438) | Capybara group fecal microbial communities from Wisconsin, USA - P827 metagenome | ecosystem: Host-associated > Mammals > Digestive system > Large intestine > Fecal | place: USA: Wisconsin... | reverse complement strand
GCTGCGCCACTATTTCGTGAGCAAGTGTATTGATAGCGGTATTGACATAGTTACCATAAGGGCATGGGTAGGACACGCAAGTAACCGAATGATTGACGAAGTATACGCCCACAAGATGAATACACAAGACAAGGCTAAGAGAATGATAGACGTGTTTAATTCCGACATTCTATGAATATAATCTCATTTTATGAGATTTTTCCGCAAAAATCAGCTTTAAAATCACTAAATATTAAAATTGTAGTGAGTTTTCGACTCCTCAGATTTGAGGAGTCGATTTTTTCTGTAATTATTTTGCAGGAAATTTTGACGGCTCAAAGTTGAGCACTCGGATTAGGACAAGATTTCCCTTTAAATTTCTGTCCTAAATTTCGATTAGGACAACTGTCCTAAAATTACAGTTTTTAATGGATTTATACAATTATTTGTTGTACGGAACAAGAAAAGTAAAAGAGCCGTGAAGCTCTCTAAATAGATACTTACGGCTCTTTTGTGGGGATTTGTTGGGTTGTTTGATTTATGCGGGTGACAGGACTTGAACCTGTCACCTCACATCGTAAGGAGTGTAAAAAACAAGGCTTTGCGCGATTAGGGTTTCGCGCTGTCCTGAATCTGTCCTAATGTGTACCCCTACTGTCTGGGAATGATGGTTAATCGAACAGTAGGGGCGCGGTTAAGTAACTCGGTACAATTATAATACTTAACCTTTGGGTAAAACGCAAGAAAAACCGTGTGGTCATCACGGTTTCTCTCTCACAAATAAATCTCAACACCGTCAAGCAGAAAGGTTTTTCTTTTTGACATTTTTATGATACACCAGATACTATTTCTTGTCAACACCCACAAGCACATATCCGATGCGGTTTAAAAATTTCCCCCACTTGTCATTGTCAACCATCGCTTTAGGGCAAGTTTTTCCCGTCACATCGTAGTGCCTGACAATGGTTTTAGCGTTAGGACAATACTTCTGAATGTATGCGATTAAGTCTCTGACGGCTTTAACCATCGCTTCTGATGGCTCTTTAGATACAATATCGCATAACTCGATAGATACGGAATTGTAGTTAGTAACAATGCCTTTAAGGTTTCCCTTGCCGTTATCCCCCACGGCATAAGCGGTTAAGTTCATAGGTATCGACCTACCGATTAAACCTTTTTGATCGACAAAGAAATGCGCCCCGGCTTCTCTCTCGTTCCCCGTTGCAAAATAGTCAACGTTGTTCTTTGCCGTATCTCCGTCATTACCCGTATTGTGGATTACGATATACTTGATGCAACTTTCCTTATCACGTTCTTTAGGGTTAAAAGAAAGCTGCTTTGCCTTTCTGTAGTACATATCTTTTGTGGTTAACATCTACGTCACTCCCTCTGCTTTGGATCAATACGTTTCTCTTCCTCTGATGGCAACTTGCCTTCATCAGAATCATCATGAAGCTGTTTTAATACAGCTAACAATTTCTTTGGTAATTTAATTCCCATTGCCGCTGCGTTTTCTAATACGCTCAAAGCTTCATTACTAATAAAAAAGCATATTACCATTTCCCGGAGCGGTACGGCATTTCCGAAAACTTGCTGTGCTAAATAGGCTACCATTACTACAATTAAAAATGTAACCTTTTTAATGATGCCGCGCCAACCGATCTCGCTTGATAATTTCTTTTTATATACGCTTTTCATGATGCCTGTTACATAGTCAAGGCATATAAGCAAGCAAAGTATGATAAGCATTTTGTCCCAACCACCAAGAAGTCTACCGAGAGCGCCACCAATAAGAACACATATACCTTTTATCGCGCCTATTGTGCCCTTAATATTGAGTGTATTCTTCATAAGTTTTTTCCTTTCTGTAGATTTTATACTTCAAATTTATACTTCTTAAGCTTCATTGCTATATCTTTTGGAAATCCGGTGCCGGCTCTTTTGATACAGAAGTAAAGCTCTGTGATCGCATCCATCTTGTCCCCTTTCGGATACGGTTCCTTAAGAAGTATCCTTAGTGCATTTTTAACATAGCTGTCACATACCTTATCAGTCATGTGCCCTCCCTGGCTTCTCTTAATGTTTTCCCACAAAGAAAAATAGACGATGCAAAGGTCTCCGGTCCTTGCTCGTCTATTTCTTGTATTGTGCCACATGGATTAGCCAGGAAATAGTTTAGCAAAAACAAGGACATTTGAACAGCGCTATTTTTCTTGTGGGTTTTGTGGATAACCTTATTCTGTGTAAGGCTCTCCGATAAATTCAGCATACTCTTCTTCGGTAATTAATCCGCTTACTACGTCTGCTTTGAAAAGTACCTTAACCTGTGCCTTCCATGTCATAGGTACTTCTTCATATGTCCTTGTGCCTGCAAGGATTCTGTTGTGCCATACTTTAGCCATTTTCGTTTCCTCCTTCCTCCATTATTTCTGAAAGCTCGCAAAGAGCTTCCTCAAGATCTGCTAAACGATCAGAAGCAGCTGTGTCAATGTCGCAAAGAGCTTCTTCGATTTCGTTTGTCTTTTCTTTTACTTCAGCCTTAACATTTGAAATCTTCATTTCGTTGTTGGTGTTTATTTTTTCGTTGTTCTTATCACCGTCTGCTCTGATTTTCATTAATGAGTTGACGTTGTTTTCAAGCTGACTTATTCTTGTTAATATTTCTTTTAACATATAATCACCACCTTACCATGAAGTGCCAATGCTGAAAGTACCACTTCCGCTATTTGCTTTGAAGCTGTTGTTTATGATATCATACATTCCTGCGACACCATCGGATTTACGTTTACAAGGAATAAGGTTACAAGTATAACCATTTGAATTTTTGAAGCGGCACCCAAAAACCCTTGCACTAATAGGAAGGCGAGGTACTATAGCAGATGTGTTGCTATCGTTAAGCGCAAATAAAAACATATTTCTGCTACTTAATGCTGTTACTGCTTCTGTTTGGGTATAGATAGTCCCCAAAACGCTTACTTTTAAGTTTGCATCGTTTCCCTCAATAGCATATTCTGCACGCGCTTTGTTGCCATCTTTAGGTACGGCAACATCATTAGCAGTGCCAAACACGGTGAAAACGTAAAACTGGTTTTGATAAAATGACTCTAAGTTAAAACCTTTTGTGTCTGTTCCTCTATCATATGAGCCACAAAACATTTGATACTGATGGCTATATTGATCGCTAAACGACAACCATTGAAAATCTAAACTTCCCTCTATATCTGTGCTTTTAACCACATAACCTGTGTCGATATATTGAGAGCCGCTACTTTGTATATATGGCACTTCTGCATAACCGCTTGGGAGTTTTGATATATTAACAGTTGAAGTATTCTCTTGAAGTGTTACTTCGGTTGAATAATTACCTGTTCCGTCAAGTGATGGAGCGCTACTTGTGAATAGATAATTCGTGTTTGGAATTATCTCCATAGTTACGTTTGCGTTTCCATTATTATCGAGAACAGAAGTCACTTCGTTTCCGCTTCCATGCAGATCTCCTGTTATTGTAACAATATCATATGCCGCACCACTTAATGCAAATGATATTGTTGTGCTAAACCCACTTGCTGTAACGCTTATCGTTGCGCTTGTTCCAAGATAGTTTGTGCTATCTGCCATAGTAACTGTAATTGTTGCTGTGCCCGTGCCTACTCCTGTTATGGTAATAACTCCATTGCTAATTGAAGCTGTGGCAACGTTATCATCGTCACTTGCTACCGAAATAACTCCATCACCTTCAACGTTTGTTACGTTAATTGTGGCTGTTGGGTTGTTTACGTCTACGCTTGCGCTGTTTGCAGATAAGGAGAATGAACCCTGCGCCTTTGCAATAGTCCATGTAAAGGTCTTAGGGGCGTTTGTAAGGTCACCCCATACATCGTTAGCGCTCTTTAACGTTGCGGTTACAACGTAAGTCCCCGCCTGACTCTGACTATCTCCTGAAATAGTGATATGCTGAGTATCTACGCTGTCAAACTGAAAAGTCTGTATAGAGCCGTTGTAGGTATAGGTCTGTACGGTTGGTACGGGTATCTGAATGATATTCATACCGCCCTCGCCGTTTACCCACTTGCCGCTATTCGCATCATAGACAAGCGCCTGACCGTTTGTTGGGGTTGATAACTGGACATCGGTTAAAGCTGAAAGGGCTGTACCGCCTGATTGCTGTGCATAAAATTTCGCGTTGTTCTCATAGTACGGAGAACCGCTTGAAACAGGCACACCGTTCTGCTCGCCTACCGCCCAGCCTTCCGCTTCAAGGGAATCTGCATTTGCGTTTGTGGCGGCGGTCTGTGCCTTGCCGACTTCCACGATAATATCCGCAAGGTAGTTAGGCTGTAACTTGGCTGCGGTTATACTTCCGTCAACAACGCTTGCGCTAACTGTTCCGTCATTACCGATAGTCCACGCGATAGTTGAAGAGTTTGTAAATTCGTACTGTGTGATTAACGCTGAAAGGTCGATGTATTTGTAAGTCCCGTCTTTCATCTCAAGTATAATCTGCTGATAGTGTGGCGAAGTAGGATCGTCGTCATAGTCAAAGTTGATAGCTAACTTACTAAGTCCTGTGTCGATTGTTCCTTGAGTGCCGTTCTTAAGGGTAATCGTCATGATACCCGTTGTAGAGTTAAACGAGATTGACGCTACGCAAGTCAGTAAGTCGGCTTCGTCTGCCTTTGTGGTGTCAAGGGTTATTACTCTATCGTCAATGGTGTCTACCGCTAAATCCATGTGGTTAAGGTTAGTCTCATTTAGCGGAGTGTCCGTTGACGGGTAATTTTCCCAATTTATACGGCTATACGCTTTATTCATTGTTCTTCATCTCCAATCTTGATAATCTTTCTTCAAGTGAAGTTAAACGCTGTTCCTGATGCTGTATTGCAAGGGTAAGAAGTCCGATAAATTCATCATACCTAAGAGCGTATATGTAATCATCGTCTGTCTTTTCCTTGATGAAGCCCGCAAACTCTAAATCAGATATGCCACATTCGGTCATGGCTTTTTCAACATCTTGGGCGATAAATCCGACATGAAACCTACCGCTTGTGCCATTTACCATCTGATAGGTTTTTGGTACTAATTTGAGTATAAAATCGAGGTGTTTTGCGGTAAGTTCGGATATGTTTTTCTTCTTCCTCTCGTCAGAAGTTTGGATTGTGCCGTTAGCCGCCCAAACGCTTGTCCACTTAGCCGCCGATGTGCCACATGACATTGCTTCATCTTCACTCGGTCTGAAATTCTCGTTTTGAGAAACATAAACGCTCTTGCCACCGCCGTTAGGAATGAGGTTGTTAGCGTTTGTCGCAAATCCCGCGTTTGATGCCGTTGCCGCTGTGCCTGAGTTTGTAGCATAGCCTACGGAAAGGTTTGGGGCTGATACTGTGCTATTGCTTGTGATTTTATATGCGGTTCCGTCTTTGTAGATGCGGAAGTAGACATCGTTGAAGTTACCCATGATAAAATCATCAGCAGCTATCTGCCCCATGTTGTCGCTTTCGTCACTCCACGTAGACCCCTCTGGGTAAAGGTAGATGGCGTTTGTCATTACTGAGCCGTTCTTTATGCGTGTCTTATCATTACCATTCTGGGTCAAAAAGCCTTGCGCTCCGATTGTGCCGTTAAGTATCATCCCGGATGAATTTACAATCATAATCGGATAATTGCTTGCGTAAACTGTCCATTGTGATGAATTAAGTGTCCATCCGAAACTCTGCGTATTGCCATCAGTAACGCTGACTTTTGCGCCGATTTCTTGTGCGGTTTGGTACGCATAAGAACCAACAACAGTATCGTCAAGCTGCTCTGTGAGTGTCGCTGATACTTCGTCAACATCAGCCTTTATGGATGCTGTCTTTCCAACAAGCTGTTTCATCTGTGTCTGCACGCTATTAACTTGCTCGTTTCTCTGCTTAAGCCCGTCTGCGTAAAAATCATCACGCAAAAACTGTATTCCGCTTAAGGTACGCTTGAAGATGTAGGAATAGACTATCTCATACGATGTGTTAAGCCTTATTCCGTCACCGACTTCAAGGCAAGGATTTCCTCTTACCTCTACCTCACATGGGCGATACCAGACACCGAAGATGTCATCTTTGATCGCATTTGCAATGGTGGTTAAATCTGCCGCGCTCTTGCCATAAACAAGAAAATTGCCTTGTATGATATAGGCGTTTGTACCACTACCGACAACGCAACCTATGTCTGTATCTTCCTGACGGATAACAAGTTTATCAATGTGGTCTACTGTGTATTCCTCATACTTTGCGGAAATGTAGTTACCTTGTACGCCTATATCCTCGCTACCGACTTCATCTGCCGGGTATAAGGTATCATCAGGGTACAAGTCATTCCGTGGATAAAGCCCTTGTATCATTTCTTGCAAGCGGATGTACTTAAAATTTCCATCTCTGCCAATGTGACCGAAACGAGCGTTAATCTCGCAAAGAGCCATCAGCACATCTTTACCGCTAAGAGAAGTAGGGGAGATTGTCTTGCCGACTACCACGCTATCATTCGGCAATGTTACAACCTCTTGTGTAATTCCAAAGTGGGTAAAGAGGCTATCCCTTATCTGCTTTACTGTCTTTGTGGTGGAAGATGTAGGGTAAAGGCTGTTATACCATGCCGACACATCGGTATTCAAAATGTCGTACATGGAATCATAGGCGCGTATCTCTCGCTTAAGTCTATCAGCCGTTGCCTTATCCTCGATAACCTTGTAAGTGCCGAAAACGAAAGGATTAGCGGTATCGCCATCAAGCACCATTGAAACGGTTACTGTCTGCCCCACATGGCTTGAATATACATTACGGATTGTAATTTCAAATTCACTCGCTTCACATGAGCCAAAGACAAGTTCTGAACCGCTGTTGATACTCTCAACCAACTTCATGCTCTCGGCATCAATGTCTGCATTAGTGATAACATCGCCACCGCTGAATGTAAGTTTTAACTGTTTATCCACGCTATCTGAATTGAATAATGCTTTGTTAATGTAGTTAATCATATCGTCACCTTAGTAAGCGATAAACGCTATCCTCGTTTCACCGATATTTACGGTGTTTCCGTCTATGTTTCGGATGGTAAATTCAATGTCTGGGACATACATAGTCTGTGTGACATAATCGTCTAATTCAGGCACATAAAACGTTAAAGAAATGGATTTCTCCGTAGCGTTTATGTACTTTGCCTTAACCTTGCTCCATACATCTTGAAATTCATTCATCGTCATAAGCGGGGTGTTAAACTCTATCTTGCCTATCCTATGGGATAGAGCGTTACGATGTAAAACGCCGTTTGCATCTCGGTAAGAATCAAGGTCTTGCCCGTGATAGCCTATCTGATACGTTTCATATCGCATAAAGGAAAGGGGGATTTCATAAGTCCCCGCTTTAATTAAATAGCCGTTAAAACTCATAAAATCCCTCCTAAACTGTGCCAAGTCTCAATCCCTCGTTGTACTGTGCTTTCTGCTGTACTCTGAGGAATTTACCCATATCTCCGACTATCTCAACCTTTGCCCCCATACCGCCTGCTGACATGATGGCGTTGTAAACACCGGCTGAAATGCCCTCGATGATTTGATCGTTGTTGGCTACGGCTGTCTGACCGCCGATTGTTCCGACAAGTTCAGGGCCTGCTTCACGGGCTATAAACATTTGCCCTCTATCTGGGAAACCACCGTTTGCAAAACCACCACCACCGCCGTTATAACCTCTACCGCCGTTACTTGTGTAGCTATCAAGCTGTGATGTATCTGCTGACGGATGGAAGAAGTTATATATCGCGTGTTCTGCGTCATGAAGTTTCGGGGCAACGTTCTTAGTCCACCAATCGCTTATCTTGCTCCATACTCCTTTGAGTTTGGTAAGCATACTATCCCAATCTACGGGTTCGCCCGTTACGATGTCTATAATGCCACTTCCAAGAAGTGCAAGTCCTACGGGTGTTGCTACGCCTGAAAAGAGAAGTACAGAACCAATCGCAATCTTGCCAAAAGTTCCCGCCCATTTCTTGAATAAGCCCCATATCTCTTTAACCTTGTTTGAGATTTTGTGCCAATTTAAAGCTACTTCTGCCGTAAGCCCTGCCGCACCTGCCGCCATGAGTGCAATACCAAGTGGTAAAGCCACTCCTGTGAAAGCAAGTACCGCACCTAAAGCCAACGCTCCAAGTCCTACGGTAACGCCAACGATTTCGCCTATCTTTGCTAATCTGTCTTGTATCTTTGTCGGCAGCTTGTTCCACTTAAGGCTGAATGACTCTGCGCTGATTGCTAATCCAGATGCCATCATTCCGATACCAAGAGGAATGTTTGCACCTGAGAAAGCGAGGATTGCACCGACTACTGTAAGAGCAGGCCCAAGTATCAATCCGATGTTGGTGATAACGTCTTGTACTTTTGATGGAAGTAAATCCCATACAAGACTTGCGCCGCCCATTCCCATTGTGGTTATGCCTGTTGCTATAAGTCCGATGCCAAGAGGAATATTTACCCCGGTTGTGGCAAGAAGTAAACCTATGCCTACTTCCATGCCGCCGCCTACTACCATTCCAAGCGCAAGTATCTTTTCTTTTACCTTATCTGCAAAACTCCAATCTTGCTTGCTTTCTGTGACTAACTTGTACGCTCCCCTTGCCATTAAACCAAGTCCAAGAGGAATATTTGCACCACTAAGCGCAAGTATCGCGCCGATGCCAAGTTCTGCACCGTACATCATGAGTTTTACGGAATTAATGTTTTCTTCAAGTTTCTTCTTAATGGTGTCTACCCACTCAAACTTAGAGGAAACGGGTACTTCTTCAAACATCTTGCTAAAGTCAAGTCCTGTCGGTGTGCTGCCGCCCTGATTTGTAGTTATGTTGTTGATCTCGTCAAATCCTTGTAGCATCTTATGAACGGCTTTTGCGCTCTTTTCTGTAGCACTCGCCCATTCCGTCTGATACTTTATTGCACGGGTATAAGTACCGCTACCGCTTAATCTTGCAAAAAATTCAGCAAGAGCGTTGTTTGCGGTAACGAGTTTATCTACAAGTTTGTCAAGGACAGGAATAACGCTCTCAATAAGAGGGGCAAATACTGTAGCAATACTGTTCTTGTAATAAAGCGATGCCGTTGCCGCCCTATCCATAGCTGCGGAGAAATGCCCGTTAAGGGCTTTGCTCCATTGATACAGATTGCTAATGCCCTCTTGTATGCCTTGCGAGATTTCTTTCATGACAGTACGGATGATGCGGTACATCGCAATACGCTTAATTGAAGCAAACAGCTTTTTAAGACCATCATTGCCCTTGTTAGACCTTTCTTTAATGAGTTCAAGGGCTTTCTTAAATCCCGTAAGTGCGGGGATGGCATTTTTTGCCGCCTTATTAGCTTCTTTGAGGTTTTCTACTGTACCATCAAGTGAACCCTTACTTGCTTCTTTTACTTCTTCTAGTTGGGCAATAACAGGATCAAGAGCATCGAAACCAGCAAACTGAAAACCATCGCCAAGTCCCTCTGACGCTTCTCTGACTTTCCCCAACGCTTCGCCTATCTTGTCAATCGACTTTACTCGATTTAAAGACTTAAGTTCGGTATTAAGGTTTTTAAGCCCTGCTGCATCTACGCCAATGACATTACGGAGATGGTGGAGAGTGCCGATAAGTTTGTTAAGGCTACTTACCGCACCATCGCTGTTTTCTGCTATATTAAGTTCAAGGCTTGCTATCTCTATTGCCATATTTCTTCTCCATAGCTTTCTTCCAAAGGTCAAGGTTTTCCATAATCTTGTCCTTTTCTGCTTCTGCCTTTACTTTCTTTTCTTCTTCCGTAAGAGGGAAAACCCTTAAAGGTTCTTCCATATACTTCACGGGTTTTGAGGATTTACCGCTTAAGTTGATATTGTTGTGGAGCGCAACGTTAAGCGCATCAAGGAAGTATATACCTTGTCGCCATTGATCTTCGTTGCGTTCCTTTAGCTTAAGTTTGTACGCTTCTCGGTAATACTGTGCCATGATAGGCTTGCCATACCAAAACTGTTCGTATGTCATGCCGTACATCATGTATACCGGGCATAATTCCTCAAACCATTCTGTGTATGATTTCCGTACAGATAAAGGCGGATTTACATCTCTATCTGTACTTTTGAGTTTTTTGATGTATCAACCAATGGTTCAAAGGCAGCTCCGTAGAGCTCCACTAACCTTTCAAGGAAACCGTCTGGAAGGGCTGTTATGCCGCCAAGTTCCTCGTCAAGTATCTTGTCCGTATTAGCCTTAGCCACCCTCGGATGGTGCATATGGAACGCATAGTAGAATAACTCATGCCACTTTGTCATAGGGAATTTTGAAACATCGTCAATGACGAATCCCCTATCCTCTGCAAACTTAACGCTGTCGCGGTTAAATTCAAGGATATATGTATCTCCCGTTTCGGTATCTCTAAGGGTAATAGGCTTCACATTCACTTTCTCATCTAATTTACTCATTCTCTTTCTCCTACCTTTGCTTAAATTTACATGGTTGATTGTAATAAAGGGCAGAGTGTTACGTCTGCCCTTGTGTAATTACTTAGGTTGATGCTGCTGCCCATACAGGCTCGCTGTTCGGTGTTAAGTAGCAAGTGGTTGTAAGAACCGCGTCTACCTCTGCACCGCCAAAACCAAGTTCTGTTGGGATAGCTGTGTAGTACATACTATCTCTGCCCGGAATAGCATACTCAATCCAAAGTGCCTTGCCTGATGCTCTTGCGGTAGCGGCTGCCGTTACCATAGCATCCCACGCTGTGTGAAGTGCTGTTGTATCGTTTGCAGAAAGCCCCATTGCTCCGCCCGGATCCTGAAGCCCCGGAATGTAAGTATGAAACTTTGTTGCAGAAAGTGGTGTTGTCTGTAAGTTGTTAGGCTGTGGGTTGTACTCTGGGATTGATGTAATGTCAGGAATCTCTGTGTAACCCGTTGTAGGCCTTGTGCCGGCTGTTGTCTCAATACAATATTTGACTTTAAGCCCGGCCGTGCTAATTTCTAGGGACATAACTACTTCCTCTCTTTCTTCTCTTTTTTCTTTGGTATCTGTGCCTTGCATTTAGGACAGATAACCGTGGATGAATTTATGTCTGTTTTGCAAAAAGGACATTTCATTTAATCACCGCCTATATATCATGAAAACATCATCTTCACCGACTTTGACGCTCTTTTCAACTACCGCCCTATACCTTGCCGTTATGCGATAGATTGTTCTATCAACGTTAGGTATCTGAGCCATCATTGTGCGCTCAAAGTTGTAATCCTTAAGGAGATTATCAACAAAAGATGCTATCTCTTTTGCGATGTACTTCTTGTTGGACACGTTGTTTGTGTAAACATTTAACGTGTAGACAACGGTTACATGGTTTTCACCCTCTGCTTCCGTTGCTGTCCTTTCGTATGTGTAGTTATCATCTTCAACGAAACTCACGAAAGGGAATTTCTCAGGGGTTTCGACATACTCACCATAGACGGTGATATTCGGATATTCACTTCTTAAAGCCGTTGCGACTTTGGTAAAAATAACCTTTTCAATGTCTATCATTTAAACGCCCTCTTTAATTCTCTCTCTGCGATTTTCTCGATATGCTTGCTTGCGTTGTACATTCCGTATGACGGATATAAACCTGTATACCTCTTGCCATGCCAATGCCAATATGGGTGAGTAGCAAGGTTAAACTGTCCTTTGCCAAGTTCGGATTGCGACCAAGAGCCGGGGGTTGTATCAACACCGCCCGTATACTCTGGTGGGTAATCTTGCCCTGCCGTAACGCCCGCGCCAAACTCCCAAAAGGCTACCGCTTGCCCCCAAACGCCAAGTTTTGCACCATGCTCTGTGCTAAAAACCTTTGTAGACCATCCGTAAGGACTGTCACTATCAGCCTTTGCTTGCGTGTAAGCTGTATCAACAATAGATACGCCACTTTCGGCAAGCCTTTTGCAGACTTCTTTAGCCTTTGGCTCAATGCTGTCTCGGTACTTTTCAAGCTGCGCTATCGCTTTGTCAATGCCTTGTGCAGATAACTTAATGTTTATCTTTTTCATGTGACATTCACTTCTTTGATCGCATACGTTGTTGAATTGATGGATTTAGCAACTCTGACAACTACATGATTGTGCGGTACTGTCACAAACTCTGCACCGTCAAACCTTACTATCTTTCCATCTTTGATAACTGTATCTCCCTCGGTGTAGATGTCCGCGCTATCATACGCAGATAATCTTCCAAGCCCTACCCACATCACAGATGCTTTGTCTATCGGTAAAACCTTTGTTGTAGAAACAGTACGGGTATAATCCTCATTGATACCAAACTGTTGAAGTTCAGCGTCACCCTTTGCCGGGCTTACGTTTGCCATCAGTAGATTTACATCGCCGTATGTAACAACCGTTCCAATTACGTTGCCGTAATCATCGGTGGTATCTTCGGCTTTTGCGTATAATGCGTAATATACCGCTTGTTTGTTTCTTGTAAGGTCTCTCATAGCTTAAACTCCTGCGTATGGGTAAACATGAGAACGTATATAGGCTATCATCGTATCGTAGTTAAACTTACGATTGATGCCGTTCTCATGGTGTATCTCTTCGCCCTCTGCTCCCTCTACTGTAAATGCGACAACCACGGCTTGAACGTGGGTAACATCATACTTTGTTGGAACAGTAGCGCCATCAGGTTGCTTGACATTCGTATAAAGCCAAGCGATTATCTCTTTTTCAGCCATATCAAGGTAAGCGTTTAACTTATCATCAAGGCTGTTATCCTCGATATTTAACTGTAATTTGATATTCGTTAGCTTCTCTTCGTTTGTCATTTCGCTACCTCTTTTTTGTAGTGGTTTTCTTTGTAGGCTTTTTCGCGGGTTTTTTAACCACTTTTACTTCCGATTTGGTTTCAACGGGGGTTTTATCCTCTTTTGGGATTTCATCCGTTTTTGGTTCTGAAACAGCCGCTTTTTCAACCGCATCGGATATAGCCTTAACTACCTCTTTGGGGAATATTGCATCCTGAATAATCATATCTATCTCTCCTACCAGAGGGCGGCACGATTACCGCCCTCACCAAGATTTACTAACCAAGATAACGAGCAGCAAGGTCAGGGTTGATAACCTTGTAGCCATAGAGAACATCCATAGAGAGTTTCTCCATCTTCTTATCTCTGTCATAAGCCTTAACAACACGGAGTGAATACTGACCGTTACTTGTTGTGTAAGAAGGTACAGCTTCCGGTGCGTGAAGTGGGCGAGTAACAAAGGCAATAGCTGTCTTGTGGAATACAAGGTTGTTAGTTGTCCTTGTTGAGATAAGTGTGATAGCTGCGTTATCTGCTGCATTTGCCTGAAGGGCAGGGCAGATAACTAAATCCTGATCCGCTGTGTCAAGTGCGCCCGCTGAAACAACGGTGTACTTTGTTGTATCTCCTGCGATTGTGAACATATCACCTTTCTTAAGGGCTGTAGTAACGCCATCAACATGAAGTGCTGTAGCGCCCTTTGTAGCTGAACCGTCAACGAGAACAGTTCCGGCACCGCCAAGATCATGTGGCTCGATAGCCTGTGTCATGAAGTTCTCAAGACCGTAGATGCTACCGATCTGTCCCTGACGAAGTGTGTCGTTCCAACCAGCCTCATTAACCTTGAAAAGGTTTGAAAGTTCGGTAAACTTAGCATCAGCCTCTACATCCCAGATAGCGTATCTGTCTGTCATAGGTGCTTTAGCCTTGTTAAGGAATTTACGAGCTGCTGAAAAATCAGACATAGCTGATGGTGTTGTGCCTGCTGTTCCAAGAAGGTTAGGGATATTTACATATTCCTCGATACCTGCAAGGTTGATCTTCTGTGCAAGTGCAACGGCTGATGGCTCGATAAATTCTCTGTTGAATTTCTCAGGAGACCAGTTTACAGCAGCCTCAAGAGCGTTAAGGGAAACATCGACAGTAGCAATCTTATCGAGTTTTACATCAACGCTTGGCTCTTTGATGTCCTGATCTACAACTGTGCCGCCAATGGTGAAGTCCTTTGCCTCAAGTTCAACGGGCTTCTTGATCTGGATTGTGTCACCTAAGTCAGAGAAGGTCTCGCTAAAGTCATTCCATACAAGGGATGGCATTACAAGGTTCTCTACAAGGCGAGGAAGTGTCTGTCTTGCAATGTTTTTAAGGGTAATAAATTCGTTAGCCATTTAAAATTTCCTCCTTATTTGTTCTTAATGGCTTCGTAGTATTCCGCATCGGTCATACTATCGTAGTCTTTTTCAACCGGGGGCTTTCCCTTAGAAAGGTCCGGGTTGCTGTTTAAAAGTTCTTCTTTGGCTTTTGCCTTAACGGACTCAGCGAAAGTTTTCTGATTAGCAAAAACTGTAGCCATATCGCCGTTTAAAAGGGCTTCTGCGGTCTTTCCCGCAAGTTCATCGCCATAACCGTTAGCAAGGTAATTAGCCTTGTACTCGGAGAGTTTCTGCGCCTTTTTTAAGGCTTCGTTTTCCTCTCTTAAGGCTCTCTCGCTTTCCTCTCTCTCAAGTTTGGCTCTTTCCTCTTCGGAAAGTTTTAACTCCTGAAACTCCTTTAACTTCCTTTTGTTTTCGGCTGCTTCTGAGTTTGCCTTGTTGAGCAAGTTCTTTAACTTAGTTACCTCGTCTGTTGGGGCTTCTACTTCAAAATTAAGTACAGCCTCTAACTTCTGCTCTGCGGTCATGTCCTCATAACCATCAATCTTTGTAACATCAACTTTCATCTGATAATTCCTACCTTTCTTGATTTTAAGTTTTCATAACTGTGCGACTTTTATAACGCGACTTCCCTGCCGCAAAATTTATCTAATAAGGGAAAGTAAGACGGGGTGGGGGAGTGTACCCATTAAGCGTTTGCTTTTCATTTTTCAAACTTTCCCTCGTTAGTTCACTTGTAATGTAAGATGGCATCTGCATCCGACGTTGTTCTGTGCGAGTTCAAAATCGCCCGGATAACGTGCGCTATCTCCGTCTGACGTATAAAAACGTTCATCCATCGGTACGCTCACGCCTTCAATGTAGGAATGGGTCTCACGCACGCGATCATCCATCATGGTTTCCCATGTCTTATAAACGTTCTTTCCACTTGCCTTTGCCGACTCAAACACCGCTTCGTTGTAAAGTCTGTGGCTCTCGGTATCAGCTACACGGATAATCCCGTCTACATCAAGGTTCTCAAAATGCTCTCTTACCCTATCTTTGTAGGTTTTATCCTCTATCTTTAGATCAAGAGCCTTTTGCAAATCGGAGTAATCAAGGTATGTGTTACCTAAAACGCTACTTGCGTATTCAAGGCCGTTAGCCCATCCAAGCACCAAAACGTCTAAAACGTCATCCAGAACCTCACTAAGCGTTATCTCGCCTTTTTCAAAGGTTAAATCTAAATACGCTTTGAGGTTGTTAAGTTCATCTATAGGTAACGTTTCCATGATTTTCTCCACAAAAATAGGGACTCATAGAAAGCGCCTTCTGGCTCTCTACAAGTCCCTACCATTGACTTTTAAACATTCCGCTTTATTTTGTTGTTCGTAACTTCCTGTTGATCTCTACAACCGCTATTCCGTCACGTTCTTTCTTTATCTCTGCAATCCCGTGATTATTGACTATCGAATTGATAATCTCGATTATCTCAGGATTATCTCTTATATCAAGTTTGTCACTCATTCGGTGTCACCTCGTCAGGATTGTTGTTTGCTACGGGCTTTGCTACCGCCCAAGCATCTTTGATGTAATCAGCAGATACTTCAATGTCGGTAAGTGGGTCATTTGAAAGACCGCTACGCTCAAGCGCAATCTCCGGCGCAAGTCCAAGCTGTTTCATGTTAAGTGCGCTCTGTGTCTTAACTAACATATTCTGCATTGAATTTCTTGCAAAGTTGAGTTCAATATCGGATGGGTCAACAGCTATTTCTTTTCCCCATGCCTTTGTTTTCTCTGCCACAACCTTTGTAAAGATGCGGTCAAACAAGCGGTTTGCACGCTTGAAGTTATCCTCTGTATTTCTCGCATCGGTATCAGCCATCGCCCAACCGCTACGGAGATATACCGCACCTACGTTGTCAGATGTGCTGCCGCCATCCCTAACGGATGATGGAACACCGCTTTTTTCAAGCATCTGCTCATATAAATCATCAAGCGTTGTCTGTGTCTGTGCCTGATCGAGTGCTTCTGAAAGCATCTTAACGTCAGCTTTGTTTTCCCCGGCGTTCTTAAGCAATATCATCCCGGCTTTTCTAATCTCGTCAGCCGTTGTGCCTTCTGCAAGGTCACAGTTATAAAGCACCAAAAGGCTCTGTATAAACTGGTCGATGCCATCCTGTCTGTTTGACTCGGTGTTGTTTATGGCATCCTGAATGGAGATAGTCTTTTCAAACGCTCCCATTCTGTTTGTGTTGTATTCATACTCGATAATAGGTATCTCGCCTAAGAAGTTTGCGCTTTCCTCTATGCTCGTTACCCCGTAGGTAATGCCTGCAACAAGGATTGTAGGTATTGATGTTACCGTTGGGTCTGAAAACGCAACGCCTTTAAGTTTGAAAGCCTTAGTCTTTGTGAATACATCAAGGCAAACGTGCTTTTTATCTGCCACTACGTTGCAGCCATACACGGGTTCGTTGCCGGGGTTTAAAGAATACACCACAAATGCCCCTCTTGGGTCAAGTGCGTATGTCTTAAGTGGCACACCCTTTTCACTTGTAGGCTTTGTAAAGAGCGCTCCCACACCGCAAGTGTGAAACCAATCAACTACAAGGTTATCAGCTTCGTGCTTTCCAGATAGATAAAGGTAATCATTTAACTTCTGCACGTTCTGAGTAACCGTTTCGTCTTTGCTCCTTGAAACGTAAGTAGCGGGCTTTGTGAGGAAATAGCCGTTTTTAAAGGTAACAATAAAGTCAGCATTGTTGATGCAGACTTTGTTACAAATCTCGCTCCTTATCTCTTTTGTACGCTCTAAAACGGGCTGAATACCGCGCCTATACCAATAAAGGTAGTTTTCCTCTATCACATTCATTGTATGTTCAGCAAGGGCGCAAGTGATTTCCGAAACTACATTCTCTCTTGTAATCTCGTCAGCCATTGTATAGATTTTTCGTCTGCCGTGTAATTCCATAATTGTACCTCACTATCTCCTATATACTTAACTTTAGTGTGTAATGCAAGTAGTTTTTAGATAATTCTTTTTCTTATCTCAATATTTGCGACAGAAAAGAACGCCATATCTATCGCCATAGCAAGGCTATCAGGGGCATCATCGTGTTTTACCTTGCCCTCATACTTGAAAGCGTGTACGTTGTTCATGAAAGCCTCATACTCCTTTGACCGATGCCCTATTGCCCTGAATATCATGTGTTCCTTAATGTCAGGGGCCTTGTCACAGATACGCTGATGTTTGCCTTGCCCTGCAAAGTGTTTGGTATTCATGATAAGATTTAGCCTATAGTCGCGTTGTTTAAGGTATTTGTCTACGCCTAAGCCGTACTCTTGCGTTGTCCTTGTTGCCTCGACTTTCATCGCCTGAACGTTATATTTCATTGCCATGTGTACAAGCATAGGCTGTGTTGTTGCCTTATCCGTGTTGTTATAAACTACATCGTGTACGAAAATGTCATTACCGTACTGAAAACAGATAGGTGCAGCCACATAGTCACCACCGCCCCACGCAGGGTCAACCGCCATGAAGATACGGTCCGGGTCTCCCTCTGGCAAATCTCCGTTGTAATATCTAAGCACATTAGGGTCAAAAACACTTCCCTCTCGTTCAATAGGCGTTCCCATAAACTGTGCAAGCCATGAAGCCATATCGTCTGCACGCTCAAAGGCTGCCCTTGTACGCTTATAATACTCGCTTGAAAAACCAACGTTGTACTCATATTCAAAGTTTGACTCGTCATTTTCGTCAAGGGCGGGGATATTTATTATCCTATAACGCCACCTGCTAAACTCGGCTTCGTTTTCAACAACGTCTATTCTTCTTGCTATGCAATCGCCTAAAGACCAACGAGTGCCTATCCAAAGCACCTTACAGAGTTCCTTTTTACGAGCCAAGAGGTTGTTCTGTACTCTCGCCCATGCGGTTTTAAGCCTGTCAGGGTTCATAGCTTCGTCAATACCTGATATAAGGTCATCTGCAATAAGTATGCCGTTACAATCGCACGCACCGTTAAGTGTGCCGTAAAGCGACCTTGAAGTAAAAGTAGGGTATTTTCTATGGCGGTCAAGGTTAAGCGTTAATTCTTGGCTGTTAGTAGACACAACCTTGCTGTCAGGGAAAATGTCTTTCCAAATATACGTTGTTGTATCGCCAAGAATCTCCAAGAGACCGTTGTAAAACACCTTGCAGACGGACTCCGTATAACTTGAATATAGATTTGAATGTTCCGGGTCTCGGAGCGCACACCACAAGCCAAAGAATTGTATGATAGTTGTCTTGCCTACACGGGGCGGCATTGAGAGAAACAGTTCGTCAAGTTCTCCGTTTGCAAGCTGCTGTAAGTGTTCACAGAGGAAAAGCAACTTCTTTCTACGGGGCAGCCAAAACTTCTCCTTTGTAGGTCTATCCCACTCTATGTAGATCATAAATGCGTCAAAATCATCACGAGCGATACATCCGTAGGACTTCTTCATAAGCTCCGTCTTATCCTCGCAAGTAGACGCTAAAAGGCTTCTCCTAAAGTCTGCAAGCCTTTCCTTAGTCGCTTTCATATCTCCGTCTTTTTCATAGATACGGACAATACAAGCAAGCCATTCTTCAAACTTTTCGTTAGCCATAAAAACATAAAGTGCGTTTAAAAGTTCGTTATTTGCCACTAAAACCACCTCTTTTTGCGTTAAAAAAAGAGCATGGAAATTAATCCATGCCCCTACCATTGGCAAAAACCTACTCTAATCCTTTTAATTTAGGATCATCAATCACTATCTTGCTATCTTCAAGGAACCCTTCCGGGATAATCGGTTCATAACTTCCCTTAACGAAGTTCCCGTCTATGTCCCTCTGATAGCCATAATAAAACATCTTGTTGTGGAAAATCCACGAATTTATCTTATCACGGGTAAATTTACCACCGTTTTCCGTTCGCCACCCGTATTCATTCATCCTTTTCGCTACTTCGCGGAGAGCCATGCCCTCTTTACGCTTTGTATAGACGTATTTAACGTGATGGGCCTGCTCTTTGTCAATGACAATCTCGCCGTGTCTGTTCCAAACGTAGCCATACGGCAGACGATACTTTGCATATACGCTCTTATCCTTTGCCCTTTTACTGATGCTCACCGCATCACCTACGCGCTTACGAAGTATTGACGCTCTATACCTTGACATCTGGCGTAGCTTAAAGGCAAAATCATAGTCCTCGTCAGACGATACGGAGAGAATATCAACGCCTTTACAAAGAAAAACATACAGCCAATAGTAAAACGCAGCTTCGCCGCCAACATCTTCCATGTCATAGATGATAACCACGTTCACATCCTTATGTTTCCGAAGCCACAAGGAGATAGCGGTCATATCCTTAACAGTATCGCCGGAAGGCTCAAAGTATTGTTTAAGTTCGTAGCCGTTGCTTTCGATAAATTCTAAAACCTCGGCCTTGTTGTTGCCATACCCTGCAACCATAATCTCACCTACCTTTGGCAATATCATAACATCAAATTGCCAAAATGTCACCTTTTTGTTTGCGAAAAATTTTTGGGAAGTCAAAAATCAACCAACTTGATGTATTTTAATCTATAACCCCGTGATTTTTGATACCAAAGGGTAAATTCTTGATGTATTTTAAGATTTTGGGGTAATGTCGGAACGTGTCAGCAGAATGTCGGAATGGTGTCGGAATGTCACGGAAAGGCTTGATAATATTGTATTCTTGTGATTTGAGAGGGATAGATTGTGAAATAATAGACAAGCTGATAATATCCTACTCCCTTTTATAGCCATTATGTACATATACCAGACATACACTTGGGAGATTGCTTTCGGCTGATCGCTGAGGGGAGAGGGGCTTTTTGTTCGGAGAGTGGTCGGAGGGGCAACCACGCGCACACTACACTACTCTATATACCCCGTGGGGTAGGCTCTCAACTACAATCCTTATAGGCTTCATTGTGCGTGTTATAGGCTCTTAAAGAAGTGGGGGATATGCCCAACGTCACGCGGTCGAACGTCTGTTTGTTATATCTCCACCGATAGCCTATTCATGCAGAGTATGGGGATATGGCATAACAAAAACTATTCGTTAAATGACTGTTTAACGAATAAATATTAAGCCCTTGATCTCTCAGAAATGTGTGCCGGAAATCAACATTTAGGGCACAATGATACCAGGGTTTTTGGTTGGGAATGGGCACACATGGGTTGCCCTCAAACCCTCTTCAGATTTCCGTTTTCCCTTGTAAATCCGCCAAGCAGCCCCACAGCGCCCCACAATGTAATTACAAGCCCCTATGTAAATCTAAGGTATAACAGATTAGATTACAATACTCTATGTAAATATGGGGCATATATGGGGCTTATATGATGGATGGGATACGGATTATTTCAGTATGGTAAAATAACCTATAATTATTGCCAAAATGCCCGAAAAGTGCTATAATACTAGGTGTAGAGAGATATGGTCAAGATAAACTCACTACAAAATAAATCAACAACATTGTCAAAATTTAATGAAAGGTGGTTCTTTTATGAGAAAAGACGCAAAAAATTCAATTCAGGTTCAAGAGGTATCTGTACAATCTTATCATCAGTATCGTGGCGCGGAAGTCGGTACTACATTCAATGGCAATTACGCCCTTGATGGTTTCAGTAAAAACCTTTATTTCACATCTGACAGATACAAAGAGTTATCCGATGTGCCTACACCTATAGGCTATGGTCTTGAAATCGAGACCGAAAGTGCTTTCCGTTTCAATGATGACCAAAAAGCACAGATAATGCGAAACATCATTCTTACAGACTTCCATCATGACTACTTCAAACTTCAAAATGATAGTTCCCTTAATAATGGGTGCGAATGTATCACACAGATTGCCACCAAAGAGTTTATCCGAAACCATTACGCAAACTTTGAGGCTATGTTTTCCAAGATGACTACAATGCAATTTAGCCCCAAACTCAATGGTTCTGTAAACTGTGGTATGCATACAAATATATCTATAGCGTGCTTTGGCAAGACCGAAAAGGCTCAGGCTCAGCACATCGCCATGTTATATAGGCTACTTAATCATAACTATGATGTATTCTGCGAATTATTTAAGCGTGATCGCTCTACCACACATTATGCAAGCGCCATGATAGACCATGATATTCCATATTTAAAGGGTATCACTTCTCTTAGCACTTTCAGCGGATTTCAATACGGACATGGTGTCTGCCTTAATCTCGCTCATGTAAGCGAGGGCAAAGCTGCCAGAGTAGAAATAAGACTTCCGGGCGGTCAAGGTGGATATTATAGCTTTAGGAATACAATGGAATGTATATTCCATCTTATAGACTTTATCAATAATCGTTGCTCATGGTCAAATATTGACGATTTAAACGAATGTTTTAAGGGCGGTAATGCTTACGTTTATAAGAGATTACTTGATGTTAAAGACAGAACGGGCAAAGATTTCACAAGCGTATGTGACAAAGACAATAAGCCGTATGAATTACGCTAGTTCTTGTAATTCTGCCGTAAATGGTTCTTGGTGGGGTTCGAGTCCCCACTACGGAATTACATCACATGATGTAAAAATAAACTCAACATCTTATAGGGCAAAGCCCGGAAAGGCGGTATCTTATGGATATCAGAGAAAAAATCAATCTTTTTAGTGACAGAACATTAGAGCTTGCAGAGGACCTTGCAAAAGAGGACACAGCTATACAGCTTAGCGTAATATGTGCCCTTGTTGATTACATCGCGTCTGCTAATGGGGTTCGTTCTGTCGATCTTGTGGACAGATTAAGACCTTTTATAGCCGATGTTAATGAAGAGTTCGGCGCTTATGAGATAAAGGGGGCTTGAGTATGTGCGTTATTCTTATCAAAAAGGGCGGTATCAAGCCGCCCTCTGAGGACATTCTGCGGAAATGCTGGAACAAAAACCCAGACGGCGCGGGCGTGATGTGGGTCGATTCTACATACCACATTGTAAATTTAAGTAAAGGCTTTATGACATTTGAGGATTTTTACAGACAAGTCCGTAATTTTGGCAAGGATGACATCGTTGTTTATCATTTCCGCATTTCTACGCAAGCTGGCATTAATCCTCAGATGACACAGCCGTTTCCACTTACAAGAGACAAGGCAAAGACGAAAGCCCTTGATCTTACTTGCAAGGTAGGAATTGCTCACAATGGGATTATCCCATGTACTTCTGATGGCAACAAAGAATATTCTGATACAGCTTTATTTATAACCGAATATCTGCCCCACATCCTGCACAAAGCGGAAGATTTCGACAGTTCGGAAGTGATGGATATTATCGAAAGTCTAATCGGAAGTTCAAGATTTGTTTTTCTGCACGCTTCAGGGCGTATTGATACAATCGGTAAATTTACAGAGCGAGATGGAATTTTGTACTCAAATATGCTTTGGGATTACGGTTTTTACAACGGATTTACACATCGTTCTGTAAATCTAAGCCCAAAATATCTTGAAAGCATAGTAAGGTAAAACGCTGAAACCCTTGAAAATAGGGCATTTGATAAAATTAACAAGTTTGCAGGCGATCCAGGAAGGCCACCGGCTGCTGCCTGGATCTCCGGAAAGGATCAAATATGGATTATAATATTTCAATCAATGACAAGTTCAATTCTTTAGAAGTAGCATTTAGTGAAAAGCCAAGTGAGGCGGTCAGAGAGGCTTTAAAAGCCCTCAAATTTAGATGGCACAATGTTAAAAAGGTGTGGTATGGCTTTGCAGATAAAGAGACATTAGAAAAAGCCATAAACGGCACACAGACAACCACAAAGGCAAGCGTAAAGGTTTCTACAAAGGTTAACAAGTACGGCGTTAAAGTGGGCGATATATTCGAATGTTCGTGGGGATATGACCAAACAAACGTGGATTTCTTCCAAGTTATCGCTTTAGTCGGCAAAGAGTCCGTGAGAGTCCGCGAAGTTAACCCCGTGATGCTTTCAGAAGATGCAACGTCAGGCATGAGCGCTGATAGAACGTACAAGCTGACGAATGACGTTCTGCCCCCATCAAACTATAGTGTGTTCATAGATGACCAAGAAAAAGGTGATTTAAAGCGCGTAAAATCATATGCTTCTGATGGCGTAAGCAATCCATGTATAACCATTGGGCGCGGCGGTTATATCGCAAGAAAATGCGAGGGCGATGCTATTACAGTATATGAAAGCTGGTACAGATAAAATTACAAGTTGGTGTGTAAAATCAGGGCGGTAATTCTGCCGCCCTCTCAAAACTACAAAGGATGGTGTAAAAATAAAAGGTTTACCAGACGTTGAAAAGGCAATTAATCAGGCAAGCAAGTTTCACATGACATGGATTCCGCTGTATTACAACCCTTCAAGCAAGACAGTTTCCGCAAGTGAAAAGCTCGGATTTGCCTTAATTACAAGATTAAATGTAAATGTGTTTGCCGATGGCGATAAGCCACTTGGCAAGGAAGTGCAGTTCTGCATTGACAGATGGTTAAATTCGTAAAGGTGGTGATAATATGACGCAACAACTTGATTTTTACGCCCTCACCCACGCGCCCCACATCTTAATATCAGGCGTTACGGGTAGCGGAAAAAGTACCCTCATTCACTCGCTTATTTCTGCCATATTAGATCAAGGCGGTGATATAGGGCTAATTGACCCCAAGCGCATCGAATTAAGCCCCTACAAGGGATTAGCAAGGTTCTACGCACAAGACTTAAACAAAGTTAAATCATGGCTTGATGGCACGATAGAATATATTGACAGACTCTACTCGGATATGGAAAAGAACGGATATAGAGAGCGCTGTCCTTATCGGCACTTGTTTATCATCATTGACGAATTAGCCGATTTAATGGTACAAGATAAAAAAGGCATTTCTGCAAGACTTCAACGTATTACACAGCTTGGGCGTGCTTGTAACGTTCATGTGATAGCCGCCACGCAAGCCCCGGACAGGACATACACCTTGCCCGCCCCGTTAAAGCTAAACTTTACGGATAGAATAGCTTTAAGATGTTCTGACGCTATCGAAAGTAAACAGATCATAGGGCAAAAAGGCGCGGAAGTGTTACCGAAGAACGGCTTCTGTATCTGGAAAAGTCCGATGGAAATAGACGTATATTCTATCCCTTACGTTAGCGACTTAGAGATAACAAGAACAGTAAACAAATATTCAAGGTTAAGGGCATAGCCCGGAAAGGATTTATTATGAGTAAAGATACAAGGAAAATAGACGGAATGACTATCAGGCAATGGAAACAGTTAGCAAAGATTATGAACCCACCGAAAGTGAGCAAAAAATACTGTAGTTACTTCTGCTGTTATTGGGAAGCGTTAAAGACAGGAAAGCTAAAAGTCACATCGTTCTGGACTTCAAAGAACGGAACGGCAATGGTTAGTTTTGACAACGGCAAGTCAATCCCATTAAGGGAAGTTGACCGTGCGAAAGCATACTAGATATACCCACAAATAAAAAAGCCGACTCATCATTTTTGATGGGTCGGTTTTTTCTGCTCTTGTCAAAGAGATTTCGCTTTATTTATGGGGTTTACATTATCAAAGTAACATCACCCGTGGGTTTAGTCAAGTCCCTTGAAACGCTCTTTAAATAGTCTTTCTGTTTCTTCTGCCTCTTTCGATAAGACGTAATTCTCGCAAGTAAGCAGCACTCTTTTTTCCAGATTTACACGGCTAAGTGTAATATCTTTCTTTCTGCACTTGCCCTTTTTGTAATGCTCACAAAACAATCTGTCACATTTAACGTTTGTCATATTTCCCCCTATTCAAGCAACATCTGTGCTTCTGCCGTAAGCTGCTCCACGCTCTTTTTAACGTCTATCGTGTGGGCTACTACTGTCTCTTGCTGATCCTTATAGCCGAAGTTATTCTTTGCGATAAAGATTCCGGCTACCACGTTAGTATCTCCGTTAAGCATATACTGTTCAAGCTGTCCGTTAATCATGTCATACGCCGATTTGAAGTAATTCATTGATATGTCATTTAACGTTGTCGCTCTGCCTTGTACTATTCTTAACAGCCAATCCCTACCATGTCCAAAGGCCATGCCTAACTCTGGTATAGTCGGCTTCATGTCATTTGCCATGCACAACTCAAAATACTCTCT
>Ga0129306_1001552_pt1 | contig 25261 bp, 25 predicted proteins | sample P827metagenome_FD_94438 | JGI IMG/M metagenome (GOLD analysis project Ga0129306, IMG submission 94438) | Capybara group fecal microbial communities from Wisconsin, USA - P827 metagenome | ecosystem: Host-associated > Mammals > Digestive system > Large intestine > Fecal | place: USA: Wisconsin... | reverse complement strand
TTGCCCCTTCAGGGCGAAAGTTACTTTGGCCGTTTGTACCCAGGGCGTTGCCCTGGGCTGGGTGCTCATTGCCCCTTCGGGGCGCTCCTCTCTGGTACGATTTCATACTTCCGAAACTTGAATCAATTAAGAAGGATTGAGCGTCGAGCTCAATCCTTCTTATACCCTTGTCCAAAGCCGTTGAAGTACTTCAGGGTGAACTTGTTTGCCGTCCCTTCGGGTGCAACGGCCACGTGGAAGAAGGTGGGATAGACGATGAACTCGGTGAACTGTACGGCGGGTTCGTCGTGCTCGTCGTGGTTCCGTCGCCAGGCGTCGCCGCGTTCCTTCCAGTCCTTGGCGAACTGTATGACGGCGGGGCGCAGGGCGTCATCGCTGGGGTGGAAGTCGGCGGCGCAGCCTGTCAGGTGCCAGCTCGTGTCCGAGCCGCCCACCTCGCGGTTGAGGTCGCGGCAGCGGTAGCCGCTGGTGATGATGACCGGCGCTGCCAGCATGTCGCGCAGCGGCTGCAGGAACAGCTCGCACAGGTGACGCAGCGCGTACACCGCCATCGGAGGCACCGTATTGTCGTACCCCTTCAGCGACGCGGTCAGGCTACGCTCGAACTCCCCCAGACGGAAATTCTTTGTCAACATGTCATTTGTATTCATCTTCACTACGAACGTTTACTAGTTAAGAGTTAAGAATTAAGAATTAAGAAAAAATGTCTTGAACTCGGTACTCTTTTTTCACTACGAATTTTACGAATTATACGAATCGTTTTCACTACATCGGCACCCGGGCGCTGGCACATCAATTCCTAGTTCTTAGTTTCTAATTTCTAATTCCTAATTCCTAATTCCTAATTGCGCCGAAGGCGCCCCCTCATCCCGCCAGCACCAGCGCTGCGCAAAGCAAGGTTAAGATTCTGAGCCATCTCATACTCACAGGTATTTTTCTTAACTCTTAATTCTTAACTCTTAACTCCTTTTACAGGCAACTCACTACGCCGATAGTGCCCAGCAACGCTGTCAGCACAGCAACGATGATTTCGATTATCTTTCTCCATGGGATACTGCTTTTCATAACGATTTAGTTTTTATAAATTTAACGCTTTTGCTTTTCACACTAATTGTGGTAAATTCTTTTTCACTAATTGTGGTAAATTCTTTTTCACTAATTCTGATAAATTCTTTTTCACTAATTTTGATAAATTATTTCCACTAATTCTGATAAATAAAATGGAAGTAAAAATGGGAGTTATGCACTTTGCGCAGGACGATTGTTTCCCTTTTGGTATACCATTGCATTCGTCCTCTTTTACTTCCTGCCAGCGCAGCTGGCATAACTTCCACTTTAACCCCTAACCCTTAACCCTTATTCGCTTTTAGGAAGCGAAGTGAAGAGCTTGTCAAGCCATCCTGCCAGAGGTGAAGGGCTGCTAATTAGCCCTCCATTGAACTGAAGATTCAGCATGGAGAAGCGGATGCGATACTGAGGATGGTACTTCTTGTTATACTCCGAAAGGCTGTTGCCGCTGATGTTGTCTTCAGCCTTTACTTCAATAGGAATGACCTGTTCTCCCCACTGAATGACAAACTCTACCTCGGCCTTAGCCCCGGATGTCCAATAGCATGGCACCTGGTCGTCCATTAAAGGCATGATGGATTGAAGGACTGCATTTTCGGCCATCGCGCCCTTGAACTCCGTGTAATTTGCTATAGGGTTGGTAACGACCGTGGCTGGCAGGTGAGCAAGTCGGCGCAGGAGGCCACAGTCACAGGCATAGACCTTGAAGGCATCGGTTTCCTGATAGGCTGAGAGCGGCAGCCCTGGCTTACTGATGTCGTACGTCCTATATATCATGCCAGCATCCTCCAGCCACATCAGGGCGTCCTCGTAGTCCTTGCTGCGGGTACCACTTTTGACGACACGATATATAAACTTCCGATTCTCTTTTGAGAGCTGTGCAGGCAACGAGTGCCAAATGGCGTGGATGCGTGGTATCTCACGCGGTTCTGCATACTTGGCAAAGTCAAGCTCATAGAGGTCAAGGATTCCCTGAAGTGTGGACTCCACCACCCCAACACCCTTGTCCTCAAGCAAGGCCACGATGGGTTCAGGCATTCCGCCAGACACTTGATAACGACGGTATTCTACACGTAGCTTATTAAGGATGATTTCGGGTAAGTGACGTATCTCGTCTAAATTCTCAATGTATTCAAAAGTCTTTGGGTCACTGACGCGAAGAAACTCCTTGAATGTAACGGGAAACATCTTCATCACCTGTACTTTGCCTACAGGCACTGTCATCTTCCGTTTTTTGACCGCAACGCCAAGCAATGATCCAGCGGAAATGATATGGTACTGCGGAGCGTCTTCACAGAAATACTTCAAGCTGTTGAGGGCTTCCTCACATTCCTGTATTTCATCAAATATCATCAGTGTCTTGCCGGCGACGATAGGATGCTCGCAGTAAAGGGTCAATTCCTTGATCAAGCGGTCGGGAGATTTTGTTGTCTGAAATACTGACTTTAATTCTGGCTGCCGGTCAAAGTCGAACTTTACGCAGTAGTCGAAGCATTGACGGCCAAATTCCTCCATTGCCCACGTCTTGCCTATCTGACGTGCGCCTTTCAGCAGTATTGGCTTCCTGTCAGGAGAGTTTTTCCACTGCTTGAGGGTTTTGATTATATCTCTTTCAATTGTCATACTACTCAAAATAGTTCGGTTTTGTGTCTTCTTTTTACACTTTTATGAACTTTCGAGCGCAAAGATACTGCATTCTCTTGAATTAGCCAAAAGATTTCAACCCAAATTTAGTAACAGGTCATGTTTTTAGTTCCGGAAGTAAAAAAATGGAAGTAAAAATGGGCTCACCAGTAAATTCCTGTGTTAGCATGAACCAAAACCTACAAAACCCTTGTTTGTACTGCATGCTCTTGCGAGCACTTGTCTGTAGTTTCAAGCAAGCCCTGTTTATGCAAGCATAACCATTCCTTGCCTAAAAACTACAGACAGCCTACGGCTTGGCGGTACAACCAAGAAAAACCGTGAAAACCGAAAGGTGTGTCAAGCTTGCTTGAACTATGCTGAGGTGCATCCGGCTTTCAGGCTCTGTCCTGTGTGCTAACGGTTTTTTAGCGATAGCGGGGTTTTTCTTTTGCTCTGGTATCATCCAGAATGGATGATGTTATGGCTTTAGGCTTTTATCTGTAAGCTGGCTTACAAGGAAAAGCCTATAGACATAATAACTGAGACAAAGTCTCTGAACAGAGCAAAAGGGTTTTGATGGTTTTGGTTCATGGAAACACAGGTTTCTGCAAGTGAACCTCAAAATGAATCAAAATTTCGATATTGGAATTAGACTTTAGATACTCCTTATTTTGTAAAATTTTGAAGTAAATTTTTGAAAAATTTCTCTGCGAAGCAGACTCCCAAAAAAATTCGTAAAATTCGTATAATTCGTAGTGAAAAAGAAGAATAATCAAGTTATTAATCATTAGTAAATCAACAAGTATTATGAAGTTACAAGGATTCATCGCCGAAGTGGGCCAGCCCACGTTCGGTACAAGCCAGACAACTGGCAAAGAATGGGCGTGCCGCCCGCTGTCGCTCCTCGTGCCGTTTCACACGGAGAAGGGTGAGGAAAAGTATGATAACATCGTCGCCGACTACTTCGGCGATGCCGACGACGGCCTGCTGAACAGCTACGTCCAGCAGAGGCAGCTGATGTCGTTCACGGTGTCGTTCACGACCCGCACGCACAACGGCCGCCGCTACCAGTCAGCACGCGTGTTTAACCTTGCAGCAAAAATCTGACCATGGCCTACAAGATGCAAAGCAGAGACCTGAGAATCAAGGTCGCCGACTGGCAGCAGATGTGCACAGCCGAGTTTAAGCCACTCGCCATTCAGTTCGCAGCGTCGTACGTGGACCCCGGAAAGAAAGACCCGGGCATCAGGTTCTCGACGCGGATGGACGGAGCACGGACCAGCACCGTGGCCAAGGCGCTCGCCCAGTTCATGTTCCTCGACGACTGGGGACGCATGCTATGGAACGAGATGGTGAAGCAGAGGCAGGTGTTGGAAATTGCCGAGATTACGATGGGCGGCATCCACTCGGAAGAGTGGACGGCAGCCGACCAGAAGAGGTTCCTCGAACAGTGTGAAGACATCAACGCCTCGGAGGATGACCTGGACGCAACCTACGACAGAGCACGCAAATGGCAAAGCGAAAACATCGGCTGAGAGAGTGGTTCTACCGCCCGTTGACAGCCCCGACGGCCATGGCCGTCTTCGGACTGATGTGCTGGATGATGTTCATAGCCTTGCTGTTACTGGCTAACTGCATAGGGAAATAAAGAAAAAGGGAGGCGACGCCTCCCTTTTTCTTGCATTGTAGCATTGTAGTATTGTAGCATTGTAGCATTGTAGTATTTTCGCGTTTAGTCTTCTATGCCGATGGGGGCGATGGCGTCGTCGAACTTGCGGCAGATGTCGGCGGTGCATAGGTTGCCGATGGAGCCGGCGTGGGTGTGGTGGACGGTGCGCGTGGGGCGGTAGGTGCCGTCCTGGACGGCGTGGCCGACGGTCTTGTAGGCCTCGCGGAAGGGGGTGCCGGCGAGGACAAGGCGGTTGACGTCCTCGACGGTGAAGAGGTAGTCGTAGCGGGGGTCGTCGAGGATGTCGCGGCGGACGCGGATGTGCTGCAGCATGTAGTCGCAGAGCTGTAGACAGCTGCTGAGCTCGTCGAAGGCGGGGAAGAGGACGTCCTTGAGCAGTTGGAAGTCGCGCTGGTAGCCGAGGGGGAGGTTGGTGGTCATGAGGGCGACCTCGTTCGGGAGGCTCTGCAGTCGGTTGCAGCGTGCGCGAATGAGCTCGAAGACGTCGGGGTTCTTCTTATGGGGCATGATGCTGCTGCCGGTGGTGAGCTCGTCGGGGAAGGAGATGAAGGCGAAGTTCTGGCACATGAAGAGGCAGACGTCCATGGCGAAACGTCCGACAGTGGCTGCGACGGCGGCGAGGGCGGCGGCGATGGCGCGCTCGGTCTTGCCGCGGCTCATCTGGGCGGCGACGGCGTTGTAGTGGAGGGTGGCGAAGCCGAGCAGGCGGGTGGTCATGGCGCGGTCGAGGGGGAACGATGAGCCGTAGCCGGCGGCACTGCCCAGGGGGTTTTGGTCGGCGATGGCATAGGCGGCGGCGAGCAGACGAACGTCGTCGACGAGCGTCTCGGCATAGGCTCCGAACCAAAGACCGAACGACGAGGGCATGGCCACCTGCAGATGGGTGTAGCCGGGCATGAGGACATCCTTGTACTGCTCGCTGAGCACCTGCAGGCGGTGGAAGAGGGTGGCGACGTCGCGGGCGGTGTCCTTCAGGCGGTCGCGGAAGAAGAGCTTGAGGTCGACGAGCACCTGGTCGTTGCGGCTGCGGCCGGAGTGGATCTTCTTGCCGATGTCGCCCAGACGCTGGGTGAGCAGCTGCTCGACCTCGCTGTGGACGTCCTCGACACCGGGCTCGATGGTGAACCGTCCGGCATCGATGTCGGCGAGGATGGCCTCGAGGCCGTCGAGGAGCGGAGGCAGCTCGTCCGCACCGAGCAGCCCGATGGATTCGAGCATGCGGATGTGGGCCATGCTACCCAGCACGTCATAGCGCGCCAGCTGAAGGTCAAGCTCGCGGTCGTTACCTACGGTGAAGTTCTCTATCAGTTTGTCAGGCTCGTAGCCTTTGTCCCATAATTTCATGACTTAAGAATTATCGTTTAAGGTTTAAGAATTGAAAGCCTCCCCCGTCCCCTCCTGAAGGAGGGGGGGCTGATTACTTCCGCTCGCCGATCCCTTCCCTTTAGGGGAGGGGTGGGGAGAGGCCGTTCTTTCTATTTCAAGCTGATTGAGCAGCTTGAAATAGATATCGGTGCCTTGCTGGATTTCGCTGAGGAGGATGTATTCGTCGGCGGTGTGGGAACGGGCGGAGTCGCCAGGGCCGATTTTGAGGGTGGTGTAGGCGGGGAGGACGGTCTGATTGCTGGTGGTGGGGGAGCCGTAGGGGGTGAGGCCGAGGCTGAGACCCCGCTGCACGACGGGGTGGGCGAGGGGAATGTGGGAACTGCTGTGGCGCAGCGAACGGGGCACGACGTCCGAACGGACGTGGGCTTGTATCTCGGCAAGTATCTCGGGGTTGGTGTACATGCCGTTGGGACGGACATCGACGACGTAGGTGCAGCGGTCGGGCACGACGTTGTGCTGGGTGCCGCACTGGATCATGGTGACGGTCATCTTCACCTCGCCGAGGTAGTCGGACGACAGGGGGAAGCGGTAGGTGCGGAACCAGTCGATGTCGGCGATGGCCTCGTAGAGGGCGTTGACGCCCTCGCCGCGGGCGGCGTGTCCGCTGCGGCCGTGGGCGGTGCAGTCGAGCACCATCAGCCCGCGCTCGGCCACGGCCATCTGCATCTGGGTGGGCTCGCCGATGATGCCGAGGTCGAAGGGCCCGATGTCGGCGAGGATGCTCTCGATGCCTCCCTGTCCGCAGACCTCCTCCTCGGCGGTGGCGCTATAGACGAAGCGGCAGGGCTGGGGCTGTCGCGACAGCTCGATGAACGTAGCCAGCAGGGCGACGAGCGAGCCGCCGTCGTCGTTGCTGCCGAGGCCGTAGAGGCGGTCGCCCTCTAGGACGGGGGTGAAGGGGTCACGGGTGTAGCCGGCGGCGGGGCGCACGGTGTCGAGGTGGGCATTGAGGAGGACGACAGGGCGGCCGTCGCCCCGTCCGGGCTGCTCGACCCATACGTTGTTGCCCTTGCGATGGACGTCGAGGCCATGAGCCTTCATCCACGCCTCGAGGCAGTCGCATGCCGCAGCCTCCTCACGGCTGAAAGAGGGTATGGATATGAGGGATTTGAGCAAGTCAATCATAAAAAATTCTTTTTAATGAAAAATGAAGAATGAAGAATGAAAAATGAAGAATAAATAGCTTTGGCGCAATTGGGAATTAGGAATTAGTGCGCAGCCAAATAGTGAATCGTCAAATAATAAATTATACAGGACATTTTATTTTTCATTTTTCATTCTTCATTATTAAAGATTTCGCTTCCTCCGTTGAGATTTGCTGCGCTGGTGATGACGACGCGGGTGACGCCGGCATCGAGGGCAGCGAAGGCGTTGTGGATTTTGGGCAGCATGCCGCCCGAGAGGGTGCCGTCGGCAACAAGGGCGTTGTACTCGGTGCGATTGATGCGTGGGATGACGCTATCCTCGTCCTGTGGGTTGGACAGCACGCCCTTCTTCTCGAAACAGAAGGTGAGCGTGACGTCGTAGTAGGGCACCAGCCCTTTGGCCACCTCGGCAGCGATGGTGTCGGCATTGGTGTTGAGCAGCTGTCCCTGTCCGTCGTGGGTGAGCGGTGCCATGACGGGCACAAAGCCCGCAGCGAGCAGCGTGTGGAGCGCATGGCCGTTCACCGTCCGCACGTCGCCGGCAAAGCCGTAGTCGATGGGCACGGAGGGACGCTTGTCGCTGCGTATGCTGTCGAGGTCGGCGCCCGTCAGCCCGATGGCGTCGAGGCCTATGGCCTGCATGCGCGCCACGATGTTCTTGTTCACCAGTCCGCCATAGACCATGGTGACGACCTCAAGCATGGGCGCATCGGTGATGCGCCGTCCGTCGAGCATCTTCGTCTCGATGCCGAGGCGGGCGGCCATGGCCGTCGCCGAACGTCCGCCGCCGTGGACGAGCACCTTGAGCCCTTCGACGGAGGCAAATTGCGTCTGGAATGCCTGCAATGAGGAAGGGTCCTCTACGACAGCACCGCCAACCTTAATGACATTGACTTTCTCCATATTCTACAGCGATTCCAACATCCGTTTGATGACCACCTGTGCGGATATTTCGCGGTTGGCGGCTTCGGGGATGACGAGGCTCGTGGGGGCCTCAATGACATCGTCGGTGACAATCATGCCGCGGCGTACGGGCAGGCAGTGCATGAAATGGGCGTTGGCGGTGACGGCCATGTGGGCGGCATCGACAGTCCAGCTCATGTCCTTCGACAGCACTTTGCCGTAGTCCTCGGGGCGGGTGACGCCCGGGCAGCTCCAGTTCTTGGCATAGACGAAGTCGGCCCCTTCGAGGGCTTTCAGCTGGTCGTACACCACGGGGGCCGGGCCGACGAACTGCGGGTCGAGCTCGTAGCCCTCGGGGTGGGTGATGACGAAATCGACGTCGGCGGCGTTCATCCACTCGGTGAACGAGTTGGGCACAGCCTGCGGCAGAGCCTTGGGGTGAGGGGCCCACGTGAGGACCACCTTCGGACGCGCCACGGTCTTATACTCCTCAATGGTGATGAGGTCGGCAAAGGCTTGCAGGGGGTGTACGGTGGCCGTCTCCATCGCAAACACGGGACGTCCGCTGTAACGCACGAACTGCTGCACGATGGTCTCGGCATAGTCGTAGCTGCGGTCGGTGAGCCCGGCGAAGGAACGCACGCCGATGATATCGCAGTAAGAGCCCATGACGGGGATGGCCTCAAGGAGATGCTCACTCTTATCGCCGTCCATGATGACGCCGCGCTCGGTTTCCAACTTCCAGGCACCGGCGTTGACGTCAAGCACGATGACGTTCATGCCCAGGTTCATGGCGGCCTTCTGGGTGCTGAGACGAGTGCGGAGTGAGTTGTTGAAGAAGATCATCAGCAAGGTCTTGTTCTTGCCGAGGGTGTCGAAGGCGAAACGGTCACGCTTGATGGCTTTTGCCTCGGCCAGCGCCGCAGACAGGTCGCCCAGGTCGGAAACGTGGAAAAAAGTATGCATGATGGGGGGGGATGGATTGACGGTTTATGAGTTGATGATGGCGTTGAAGGCCTGGAGGAAGCGGTCGGCCTCGTCGAAGCTGAGGCAGAGGGGTGCCAGGAGGCGAATCATGTTCTTTCCGGCCACGCCCGTGAAGATGTGGTCGTCGAAGAGCAGCTGCCGGCGCAGAGGGGCGACGTCCTCGTTCATCTCGATGCCGAGCATCAGGCCGCGTCCGCGCACCTCCCTGATGCGGGGCGAGGCGGGGATGCGGGACTTGATGTACTCGCCGACATGATAGGCGTTGTTGATGAGACCTTCGTCCACGATGATGTCCAGCACGGTAAGGGCAGCAGCCATGGCGAGGTAGTTGCCGCCGAACGTGGTGCCGAGCATGCCCTTGCGGGCCTGGAACTGCGGGGCGATGAGGATGCCGCCGCAGGGGAAGCCGTTGGCGATGCCCTTGCCCATGGTGATAATGTCAGGACGGATGTCGTTCCACTGATGGGCGAAAAAACGTCCTGTGCGTCCGTAGCCGCTCTGCACCTCGTCGAGGATGAGGACGGCGCCGTAGCGGCGGCACAGGTCGGTCAGCGCCTGCATGAAATCGGTGGTGGGCACGTGGATGCCTCCGCAGCCCTGTATGCCCTCGACGATGACGCCGGCCACGTCGCCCTTCTTCAGTTCGGCCTCCACGCCGCCGGCATCGTTCAGGTTGCAGAACGTCACCTTGTGGTTGGCGTTGAAGGGAGAGACAATGGCGGGATTATCTGTGACGGCTACTGCTCCGCTGGTGCGTCCGTGGAAACTGCGGTGGAAGGCGATGATGCGGTCCTTGCCCGTATGGAAGGAGGCCAACTTCAGTGCATTCTCGTTTGATTCGGCACCCGAGTTGTCGAGGAAAAGACGGTAGTCCTCGTAGCCACTAATTTTGCCAATCCGCTGCGCCAGTTCGGCTTGCAGAGGGTTGACCACGCTGTTAGAATAAAAGCCGATGCGATGGAGCTGCTCGGTAAGGGCCGCGAGATAGCGGGGGTGGGAGTGGCCGATGGAGATGACGGCATGACCGCCATAGAGGTCGAGGTACTCCGTGCCCTTGTCGTCCCACACACGGCAGCCCTGCGCCCTGACAGGCGTCACATCAAATAGGGAATATACGTCGAAAAGAAGCATTCTTAATTCTTAATTCTTAATTATTAATTCCTAAAAGGCGCTGGCTTTGAGCTGCAGACCGGTGTGTTCGTCGAGACCGAACATGAGGTTCATGTTCTGCACAGCCTGGCCGCTGGCACCTTTCAGCAGGTTGTCGATAGTGGAGACCATGAGGAGCTGGTCCTCGAACTTCTCCACATAGACGAGTGCCTTGTTCGTGTTCACCACCTGTTTCATGTCGGGCGAGGTGGTGACAAAATGGGTGAAGGCAGCGTCGCGATAGTAGTCGGCGTATGCGCTGCGCACCTCGTCAATGGGGGTGTTGCACCGTGCCATAGCCGTGACGAAGATGCCCCGCGCAAAGCAACCCCGTTGGGGAACGAAGAGCACGCGCCCCTCGTAGCCCGGAGCCAGCTCACGGACCGTCTGGTTGATTTCGAGCAGATGCTGATGGGTGAAGGTCTTGTAGAGCGACACGTTGTCGGTGCGCCACGAGAAGTGGGTGGTGGCGCTGGGCTTCTGCCCCGCACCGGTGGAGCCCGTCACGCCGCTGACGTGGATGTCGCCCTCGATAAGCCCGTGCTGCAGCGCTGGCAGCAGGGCCAGCTGGATACAGGTGGCAAAACAACCCGGGTTGGCCAGATGGTGTGCGCTGCGGATGGCGTCACGATGGGTCTCGGGCAGACCATAGACGAAGTCGTGAGGGCCCGACAGCCTGAAATCCTGCGCCAGGTCGATAATCTTCACGGAGGCAGGGACGGCATGCTCTTTCAGGAAGGCTTCGCTCTTGCCATGGCCGAAGCAGAAGAACACGACATCGACCTCGTCGAATGGCATCTGATCGGTGAACTTCAGGTCGGTGTCGCCGACGAGGCCTTCGTGGACGGCCGACACGTCGTTGCCGGCGTTGCTCTCTGAATGGGCAAAGACAATCTCGGCCTCGGGATGTCCGAGGAGCAAGCGGATGAGCTCACCTCCCGTATAGCCGGCTGCGCCCAGTATTCCTACCTTTATCATCAATGGACAACTATGTACTATAAACTATAAACTATTAACTCTAAACTAATATCATTATCTCTCTTCGTCGGGATGAGCCAGGTAATAGGCACGCAGCGGGGTGGAGGAGACCTTGATGAAGCCCTTGGCCTCGTCGCTGGTCCAGCCCTTGGCACCCTCGCCATATTCGCCCAGCTTGTTCTTCACCAGGTCGTCGGGCGTGTCGCAGCCCACCGTCTGGAACGTATAGGGACGCAGCTCAAGGGTGACCTCGCCGTTCACGTGGCGCTGGCTGCTGGTGAGCATGGCCTCGATGTCGGGCATCACCGGCTCCAGGTACTGGCTCTCGTGGAGGAACATGCCGTACCAGTTCGACACCTGGTCTTTCCAGTACTGCTGCCATTTCGAGAGGGTATATTTCTCCAGGAAGCGGTGGGCGCCGATGATGAGCATGGGGGCAGCGGCCTCGAAGCCTACGCGGCCCTTGATGCCGATGATGGTGTCGCCAACGTGGCAGTCACGTCCGATGGCATACTGGGCTCCGATCTCCTCCACAGCCTGGATGGCCTTGATCTTGTCGTCATAGTGGACGCCGTTCACCGAGCAGAGCTCGCCCTTCTCGAACCCCAGCGTTAGCTGTTCAGGCTCTGTCTTGACGGGGTGCTTCAGGTAGGCACTCTCGGGCAGTCCCTGCTTCGAGTCGAGAATCTCGCCGCCGCAGATGCTGGTGCCCCAGATTCCCACGTTGTACGAATACTTCAGCTTGGTGAAGTCGGCATGGAAGCCGTTCTTGTTCAGGTAGTCAACCTCCTCCTGACGGCTCAGGTTGTTGTCGCGCGTCAGCGTGATGATCTCCACGCCCGGCGCCATGACGAGGAACGTCATGTCGAAACGGATCTGGTCGTTGCCTGCTCCCGTTGAGCCGTGGGCGATGGCGTCGGCGCCAATCTCCTTGGCATAGCGGGCAATGGCCAGCGCCTGGAAGATGCGCTCAGACGAGACGGAGATGGGATAGCAGTTGTTGCGCAGTACATTGCCGAAAATCATGTACTTCAGGCTTTTCGCATAATATTCCTGCGTCACGTCGAGTGTCACGTACTTCGTGGCACCCAGCTTGTAGGCGTTCTCCTCGTTCTGCTTCAGCTGCGCTTTGCTGAACCCGCCCGTGTCGGCACAGGCCGCATGCACTTCATAACCCTTCTCCTTGGCCAGATACATGACGGTGTAGCTGGTGTCGAGTCCGCCGCTAAAGGCGACAACGACTTTCTTTTTCCCTTCCATAATGCTTAATTCCTTTTAAATACCTTTCCTAAAAACGTTCTTTTTACCTTTTGACTATTCCCTTTCTTGTTTCCTTCGGCAGCACGCGGGTCGTACATCATGCCCGTGCAGAGGCAGATGCGGCGGTCGTTGCGGCAGAGGACGTCGTAGTTGCAGCAGCCCTCGCAGCCCTTCCAGAACTCGTCGTCCTTGGTCAGGTCGCCCAGCGTCACCGGCACATAGCCCAGCCGCAGGTTCATCTTCATCACGGCTGGCGAGGTGGTGATGCTGAAAATCTTGGCATAGGGGAAGCGCTCGCGTGCCAGCTGGAATGTCTTCTCCTTGATGCGCGAGGCGAGGCCCATCAGCCGGTATTCGGGGTCAACGATAAGGCCCGACGTCGCCACGTAGTCGCCGTGGCCCCAACACTCGATGTAGCTGAATCCCACCAGGCGTTCGCCGTCGAGCGCCACGACGGCCTTGCCGCCCTTCATCTTGTCGATGACGTATTCCGGGGTGCGCTTGGCGATGCCCGTGCCGCGCTGTTGCGCCGATTCGTAGATAAGACGGCAGATGAGTTCGGCATACTTTGCATGACTCTCATCTGCATACATTACAGCAATATTCTTTCCTTCCATTTGGATATAAACCGTATATAATTGGTAAATGACGCGGCAAAATTACATAATAAACCGCAACTGACGCATAAAATCCGCATTTTTTTTACGCTAAACCCGAAAAAATCTGCATATCCCTATAAAGTTTCAATTTTTAATTCATCATTTTCGTTCTTCAGAATTTTTTCGTTTGTAGGTAATGTATTATCTTTGCAGGGTGAATTCTTTACGGAGAAGATGAATAAGGTTCTACAGGTTTTGAAGTCCAAGAGGTTCTGGACAGAATGGCTGGTGATGACGGTGGGCATGTTCATAGCAGCAGCTGCCGTCTATTATTTTTTGGTTCCCAGCAAGTTGGTTGTGGGCTCCATCAGTGGTTTTTCCATTGTGGTTGCCGGTGTGATGGAGGCTGCGGGCATACCCGTGAAGGTCTCCGTCATCGTGCTTATCATCAATGCCGTGCTGCTGTTGCTGGCATGGTTGCTGATAGGGAAGGAGTTTGGCGCCAAGACGTTCTACACGGCGCTCATCCTCGGTCCGATGATGGACTTGTGGGAAATTATCTATCCCTGGCAGAACTTCCTGACCGAGCCCGGCCAGACAAGCGTCATGAACGACCCGTGGTTCGACTTGCTCTGCTTTGTGCTGGTGCTGAGCGCTTCGCAGGCCATTATGTTCCGCATCAATGCCTCGACGGGCGGCTTGGATATCCTGGCAAAGATTGTCAATAAGTACTTCCACTTCGAGATTGGCACCAGCGTGTCGATAGCCGGTGCCATCATCTGCCTGACAGCTTTCGCCATCAACCCGTTCCAGATGGTCATCATCGGACTTATCGGCACGTGGATCAACGGCATCGCCGTGGACTACTTCACCGCCAGCCTCAACAAGCGCAAGCGCGTCTGCATCATCACCCGCGAACACGAGCGCGTGCGCCGCTTCATTGTCGAGGACATCTATCGCGGCTGCAGCCTCTACGACGTGACGGGCGGCTACAGCGGCGAGAACTACAAGGAGATTCAGACGCTGCTGACACAGGACGAATTCTCCGACCTGATGAAGTATCTGCGCGACAACAAGATACAGGCCTTCATCACGGCAGGCAACGTCAGCGAGGTCTATGGCCGCTGGCACCCGCATCAGAAACTGAAAATGAACGACCCGACCAAGTCAAAAACATCTTAAATATACACATTATAGATAATGGATTTACTGAGTGAAATTGTCCTGCGTGCAAAAGCACACAAGCAGCGCATCGTCCTGCCCGAGGGCACGGAGGAGCGCACCCTGAAAGCCGCCGACCGCATTCTGGCCGACGAAGTTGCTGACCTCATCCTCATCGGCAAGCCGGCTGAAATCAATGCCCTGGCCGAGAAGAACGGCCTTGCGCACATCGGCAAGGCGGTAATCATCGACCCTGAGAACCATCCGAAGCGCGAGCAGTATGCACAACTGCTGTTCGAGCTTCGCCAGAAGAAAGGCATGACGCTCGAGCAGGCTCAGCAGCTGGTCCTCGATCCGCTCTATCTAGGCTGCCTCATCATCAAGGCCGGCGATGCCGACGGTCAGCTGGCCGGTGCCCGCAACACCACGGGCAACGTGTTGCGTCCCGCCCTGCAGATCATCAAGACTGCCCCGGGCATCTCGTGCGTGAGCGGCGCGTTCATCATGGTGACGCAGACGCCGCAGTACGGCGAGAACGGCGTGCTGGTGTTTGCCGACTGCGCCGTCACCCCTGTGCCGGACGCGGCGCAGCTGAGCGAGATTGCTGCCTGCACAGCCGGCACCGCCCGTGCCGTGGCGGGCTTCGATGACCCCCGCGTGGCCATGCTGAGCTTCTCCACGAAGGGCTCGGCTAAGCACGAGGTGGTCGATAAGGTGACGACGGCGCTGGCCATGGTGCGCGAGGCACATCCCGAACTGAAGGTCGACGGCGAGCTGCAGGCTGACGCTGCCCTCGTGCCCTCGGTGGGTGCCAGCAAGGCTCCCGGCAGCGACATCGCCGGAAAGGCCAACGTGCTCGTCTTCCCCACCCTCGAGGTGGGCAACATCGCCTATAAGCTGGTGCAGCGCCTCGGTAATGCCGAGGCCATCGGCCCCATCCTGCAGGGCATCGCCCGTCCCGTCAACGACCTCAGCCGCGGATGCTCGGTCGATGACGTCTATAAGATGGTTGCCGTCACCAGCTGCCAGGCCTACGCCGCAAAACAATAGTTAACTAAAGAACTCTTAACTCTTAACTAATTAATATGAAGATTCTTGTTCTTAACTGCGGAAGCAGTTCCATCAAATACAAGTTGTTCGACATGACCGACCAGTCTGTCCTCGCTCAGGGCGGCATTGAGAAAATCGGTCAGAAAAACTCGTTCCTCAAGCTGAAACTGCCTTCGGGCGAGAAGGTGACGCTGGAGAAGGAAATCCCCGAGCATACCGCCGGCGTGCAGTTCGTCTTCGACGTGCTGACGGGCAAGGAGTATGGCGTGCTGAAGTCGCTCAGCGAGCTGGACGCCGTCGGCCACCGCATGGTGCATGGCGGCGAGCGCTTCAGCCAGTCTGTCCTCCTCGACAAAGAGGTGCTGGATGTCTTTGCCTCACTCTCTGACCTTGCTCCGCTCCACAATCCGGCTAACCTGAAGGGTGTCGATGCTGTCACGCGCATCCTGCCGAACATCCCGCAGGTAGGCGTCTTCGACACCGCCTTCCATCAGACCATGCCCGACTACGCCTATATGTACGCCATCCCCTACGCCATGTACGAGAAGTACGGCATCCGCCGCTACGGCTTCCACGGCACCAGCCACCGCTATGTATCGCAGCGTGTCTGCGAGTTCCTTGGCATCAGTCCCAAGGGCACGCGCATCGTCACCTGCCACATCGGCAACGGCGGCAGCGTGGCGGCTATCAAGGACGGCCGCTGCATCGACACCAGCATGGGCCTCACCCCCCTTGAGGGCCTTATGATGGGCACCCGCTCGGGCGACATCGACGGCGGCGCCGTCACCTTCCTCATGGAGAAGGAGGGGCTGACACCCGAGGGCGTCTCCACGTTCCTCAACAAGCAATGTGGCCTGCTGGGTATCTCCGGCAAGACGGATATGCGCGAGGTGAAGCACGCCAAGCTCGTCGAGGGCGACGATCGTGCCCGACTGGCTATTGACATGTACACCTACCGCCTGCGCAAGTACATTGGTGCCTATGCCGCTGCCCTCGGCGGCGTCGATATCATCGTCTTCACCGGTGGAGTGGGTGAGAATCAGGACGACATCCGCCAGATGACGGTCACAGGACTGGAGTATCTCGGCCTTAAGCTCGACGAGAAGGTCAACGCCGCCAACCACGGCGACGAGGAGGTCATCTCTGCTCCCGACTCGAAGGTCAAGGTCTGCGTCATCCCCACCGACGAGGAGCTGATGATTGCCTCTGACACACTCGAAATCGTTAAGAATACTATCGTTTAACGCTTGATGTGATGGTTTATTTTTTGCTCCGAAAAAGGTCTAGTTTGGCCTTTGGTCGAGGTTTAGTTCCGGCTGCGCCGGAGGTTTAGGACGTTCAGCAGGCTTGGAGTTAAACCCTTGCGGCGAGCCGCAAGAATAAACCTTGGCCAAAGGCCAAACTAAACCTTCGCGAAGCGAAACTAAACCTCCGGCGTAGCCAGAAATAAACCCATAAACCAAATTTTTTAAATTATTAAATCTTAATTTCTTAGATGAATTCCATTTTCCAGCAGCTGGCGAGTCTGGACGACGTCAGCATCAACTACAGCGCAGGCGGTGTCATCAACATCATTCTGGCTGTCATCATGTACGGCGTCTCGCTTGGCATCCAGCCGCGGATGTTCAAGAAGGTGTTTGCCCAGCCGAAGTCCATCCTGTTTGGATTGTTCGGCCAGTGGATAGCGCTGCCTGCCCTGACGTTCCTCGTCATCGTCATCTTCAACAAGTACATCCCGCCCATGGTGGCCATGGGCATGATACTGGTGGCGTCGTGCCCGGGCGGCAACATCTCGAACTTCATGACGTCGTTCGCCAAGGGCAACACGGAGCTGTCCGTCTCCATGACGGCCGTCTCCACCTGCATGGCGCCCATCATCACCCCTGGCAACTACGCTCTGTGGGGCTCGCTCTACAAGAACTACCTCTGCCGGCACGAGATTGTCGATGCCAACACGTGGCTCACCATTCCCTTTTGGAACGTGTTTGAGACGGTGTTCATCCTGCTGGGCATACCCCTTGTGCTTGGTCTGCTGACGACGCGCTTCCTGCCGAAGGTGGCAAAGGCGCTCTCCACGCCGCTGCGCTACATCAGCATCGTCGTCTTCATCGCCATGGTGCTGGTGATGTTCTTGAGCAACAAAGAGAAGTTTGTCGAATTCATCAAGTACATCTTTATTATTGTCTTCTTCCACAATGCGCTGGCTCTGTTGACGGGCAACACCATTGCGCGCCTCGGGCGGGTGCCTGTCCGCGACCGCCGTGCCCTCACCATCGAGGTCGGCATCCAGAACTCAGGCCTCGGCTTGCTGCTGCTCTTCAATCCCGCCATCTTCCCGCAGACGGGCATTGGCGGCATGCTTTTCGTCACAGCCTGGTGGGGCGTCTGGCATATCGTCTCCGGCCTGACCGTCGCCTCCATCTTCAGGGCAAAGGAAATTAAGAATTAAGAAATTCATTTAGTTAAGAGTTAAGAATTAAGAGTTAAGAAAAAATGTCTTGTATGCAGTATTCTTTCTTCTTTCCTCTTGGCAGACGATATCGTTGGCAGAACTATTTTTCTTAACTCTTAATTCTTCATTCTTAACTAAAAAACATCATGCGTCAGCACATACAAGACGACGACCGCCTCTACACGTTCCTGCTGCCTGTGGTGCAGCGGGCTACGCGGCGTTGCTTCCGCCGCTTCCACGTCAGCGGGTGGGAGCGGGTGCCGAAGGACGGCAGCGTCATCTTCGTCACCAACCACACCTGCTCGCTCATGGACCCGCTGGTGATGCTGCGGGCCGAGGGGAAGAAGGTTGTCTTCATGGCGCGTGCCGACATGTTCCGCAAGCCGGCTGTGGCGCGCATCCTGCGCTGGCTCCGCATCCTCCCCATCTACCGCATCCGCGACGGCGTCAGCGCCGTCAAGACAAACAGCGAGGCCATCGCCGAGGCAGTTGGCGTGCTGCGCGACCGTTGTCCGCTGTGTCTCTACCCCGAGGGCACCCATCGCCCCAAGCACTCGCTGCTGCCCCTCGGCAAGGGCGTCTGCCACATCGCCTTTGAGGCTGTCCGCGAGATAGGCGACAAGTGGCCCGTCTATATCGTTCCGGCCGGCATCGAGTATAGCGACTATTTCCGCTTCCGTCCCGACATGGAGCTGCAGATTGGCGAACCCATCAACGTCACGGAGTTCGTGAAGAAAAGCCTCCCCCTTACCCCTCCTGAAGGAGGGGAGGCCAGCGGAGGTAATCAGTCCCCCCTCCTTCAGGAGGGGCAGGGGGGAGGCTCTGCCCGTGCTATGAACGCACTCCGCGAGCGGATTGCGGAGGGCATGCGGCCGCTCTTTACGTGGATTCCCGACGACGATGACTACGACGCCATCTTCGAGCTGACCAAGCTCAGCGCGGCAGCTCAGAAGGAGACGTCATCGCTTGACCGACGGCGCGACTACAACCAGTCCTTCATTGCCCGACTGCTTGCCTGGCGTGAAGCCGAACCCGAAGCCGCCCGGCAACTCTTTGCTGATGCCCTCCTATTTAAAAAGGAGCGCGAGCGCGCACGCGTGTCCGTTTATTCGGCTCGCATCGGGCGTAGCGGCGCGAAGCGTTCTCTCGTCTTCCGGACCCTGATTGCCCTTGTGCTGCTGCCCGTTTGGCTGGCGTGTGCTGTTGCCTGTCTGCCTGTCTGGTTTCCTGCCGAGCTGCTGGCGGCCAAGGCCAAGGATGCCGCTTGGCGCAATACCCGCCGCTTCGGCATCTGCTTTGTTCTGAAGCCCCTGCTGACGGTGATGGTGGCCATCCCGGCGTTCTTTTTCCTTCCTTGGTATATCGCCTTGTTCCTGACAACTCTCTTCTTCCTATGCCTGCCCCTGAAGGCCACTTACGATGGCGCTGAACGTCTGCGCCGTCTCCTTTCCGACTGGCGCTGGCTCTTCCATCCCCGCCTCCGCCGCCTCTACGACAGGCTCCGGTCACTTCTCACGGAATAAGGCTCCGTCTGGCTCCTGACGAAACGTTTCCCGTCAAGCATCGAAACGTTTCATCGCGCCCGGCGTAACGTTTCGCCGGTGAGTAGCCCCCCCTTTTTTCTCCTTCTCCCCCCTCCTTCGCCATGCCAAAGTTCAAGAGATTTCTTGACTTTGGCCATTTGGCTTTTAAAAAGTGTTGAGCTGCGCTCTTCACTTTTTCGCCATGCCAAAGTTCAAGAGATTTCTTGACTTTGGCCATTTGGCTTTTAAAAAGTGTTCAGAAATTGAACAATTTTCGCCGAAAATCACAAAAAGTGCACTTTTCTTGCACAAGTCAGAATTTTTTACTTATACCTTTGCAGAGCTAAAAACGAAATCAATCGAAAAAAGAACAATGAAAAAAGATTTATTAGCTCATTACATCAGGGTTGCCGTGCGCAGCCTCGAACGTTACAAGTCGCAGACCATCGTCTCCATCATCGGCCTTGGCGTAGGCTTCATCGGCCTCTCGCTCTCAGCCCTGTGGCTGCGCTACGAGAACACCTTCAACACCGACCTGCCCGATTCCGACCGCCTCTACATGATGGCGATGGGCGAAAAAGGCTCTGTCATGGGCACGCCCGGCGAACTCCTGATGAAGTATGCCGAGATGCCCGAGGTGGAGGGGGCAACGTGCATCAGCACCCAGTGGTGCACGCTGCCCTTCTCGTTCGTGGGCGACAAGATGATTCTCCACAACGAAATGGAGGCTCGCGTCTTGGTGACCGACTCGTGCTTCTTCTCCATGTTCGGGCTGAACATCGTGCAGGGCGACCAGCATTTCTATGAGCGCTGGCACGAGGGCGTCGCCATCTCCGAGTCACTGGCCCGCCGCCTTTACGGTACGGAAGACCCCACCCAATGTAACCTGATGATAAACTATGGCGGAGGCGCCGGCTCAGGACGGGACATCATCGCCATCTACGAGAACCTCGACCCTCACTCGGACATCTATGCGGACATCATCGACGTGCAGGACGCTCGTTATTACGAGGGTACGTTAGTGCCCTATGTCACCAAGCTCCATCCTGGCCAGGACGTCTACGAATCCTTCTGCGAGAAGATAAAGACGCTGAGTAAGACGGAGGACAACCTCCTCAACAGGATGAAGCTGGTTCCCCTTCCTTTGAAAGATTCGCACCGGCGCGGCTACAACTCCGAGGGCTCGCTCTCGTACGACCATCTGCGCGCGTTCCTTTTCATCAGTATCATGCTGGTGGTTTGCGCGCTGGTGAACTTCATCACGCTCTTCGTCAACCGACTGCGAATGCGCCGCCGCGAGATGGCCCTGCGCCTTGTGCATGGTGAGACGGGCCGAGGGTTGGTCGCGCTCTTCAGCATGGAGGCGCTGCTGGTGCTGCTGGCTTCCGCCGCCTTCGGCCTGGTGGGCGTCTGGCTGCTGCGCGACGTCTTTGCCACCTATGCCGACATCCGCACGGGCGGCTACGTCCTCACCTGGTCGATAGCGTTCATGGCGCTGGCGATGGTGGCCTGCCTCGCCATCTGCGTGGTGGCCGTCGTCATCGTGAAGAACCGCGCAGCGGGTCGCTCCATCCGTACCAACCCGCGCTCGAACCACCGCTTCATGACCATCAGCACGGGCGTTCAGCTCGCCATCGGTCTCACGTTTGTCTTCTGCGCCGTCATGATGATGAAGCAGTTCCACTACCTGCGCGCCTCCGACTGGGGCGTGAACTTCCGCAACGTGGCCTTCTTCCGCATCGATTTGCCCAGCTACTACGTGAACGGCAAATTCGTCAACACCAGCCGTGCACAAATGGAGGACAAGGGCCTTATCCCCCAGCTGCGCGCCATCCCGGGCGTGCAGGAGGTGATGGAACATGGCAAGCATTTTGCCACCAACTCTTACGAATTTGAATCGCTCAGCCTGCGCCTCCATCCCGAGGACGAGTGGACTTACGCTACACTCATGCGCGGCCTGTTTGACCCGGGTAGCCCCGTCAACGGCTTCACCCTCCTTGAGGGCACGCTGCCCCGCGAAGCCGACTGGCTGCCCGACCAGCTCATAATCTCCGAGAGCATCCGCAATAAACTGGGACTGACGAGCGCCGTCGGCCAGACCGTCGAGTATAAATCATACGACGACACGTTCACCGGCACCATCATCGCCGTCATACGCGACATCCTCTTTCATGATATTTGGGGTGAGCCCAAAATCTTCTGCTCCTTCCGCCCGCTGAACCCACGCGAAAAAGAACTGGTAGAGTCACGCACCGGCTACGTCGCTTTTACCTACGACACCAAACAGAAGTCCGACGTCGTTAGCCGCATCGGCGAGATGATGGAGCCCTACCCCGACCTGCCTTGGAGTCTTGAGTTCGGCGAGGACAACTTTAGCTTCAAGATACGGAGCGATGAGAACCTCTCGCGCCTGCTCACCGCCGTCACCCTTGTCTGCATCCTGATTGCCGTCTTCGGCGTCTATAGCATCATCACGCTGGCCTGCCGCCAGCGAAGGAAGGAGATTGCCCTGCGCAAGATTCACGGGGCGAAGCTGCGCGACATCCTCGCGCTGTTCGTCTAGGACTACGGCATGATTCTCGTCATCAGCTCGGCCGTTGCCTTTGCCGTGGGTGTGCTCATCATGCGCAGCTGGCTGGAGCAGTACCTCCGCCGCACGCCCTTCTCGTGGTGGGTGTTTGCCGCCATCTTCGTCGGCACCGCCCTCCTCATCGCCCTCTGCGTGGGTGCCCGCGTCTGGCGTACCGCCCGCGAAAACCCCGCCGATGTGGTCAAAAGCGAATGAGGCGACTTCGTCGCAACGAAAATGAAAAATGAAGGATGAAGAATGAAGAATGAAAAATATAATGTTCTGTTATCTGCTATTCACCTGCCGCAGGCATTCCCGTCGGCAAAGCTATTTATTCTTCATTTTTCATTCTTCATGTTTCATTTAAAAATCCCTTCATTCTTCATTTATTTGCCTACTCTATTTTTTAACGGCGGCGCTGTCAATATTAACGGGGCCGCTGTTTATATTAACGGGGCCGCTGTTTATATTAACGGCGGCGCTGTTAAAAAACGAGGTCTTACTTCTGCAAAAAGGAATAGGCAAATTGCATTTTCATGAACTGCGTCCGCGAAATCGTCGCTGATGTGGTCAAAAGCGAGTGAGGCGACTTCATCGCAATGAAAAAAGAATAATGAAGAATAAAGTGTTCTGTCATTCCGTAAGTATGATAATCGGAACGCCCCGAAGGGGCAGTAAGCACACAGCCCAGGGCAACGCCCTGGGTACAAATGGCATGAGCAACTTTTCGCCCTGAAAGGGCAAAAGCATTGTTGTTAAAGGCTTTTGCCCTTTCAGGGCGATGGAATGTGTTGCCTACAGAACCCAGGGCGTTGCCCTGGGCTATGTGCTTCTGGCCTTTCAGGCCGTTAGGGTATTCTTGCGGATAATCATATCGGCTTTCGCGACTCGGCAAAGGAAGAGCTAGCTCTTCCTTTGCTCTCACTGCTCGTAGCCGTTGGGGTTGTTCTTCTGCCAGTTCCAGCTGTCGCGGCACATTTCGTCGATGCCGTACTCGGCTTTCCAGCCCAGTTCGCGCTCGGCCTTGGCGGGGTCGCTGTAGCAGGTGGCGATGTCACCCGGACGACGGGGCTTGATGGCGTAGGGGACGGGGACGCCGTTGACGCGCTCGAAGGCGTGGACGATGTCAAGGACGCTGTAGCCGTGGCCGGTGCCGAGGTTGTAGATGGCGAGGCCGCACTTGCGCTCGATGGCCTTCAGGGCGCAGACGTGGCCGCGGGCGAGGTCAACGACGTGGATGTAGTCGCGCACGCCTGTGCCGTCGGGGGTGTCGTAGTCGTTGCCGAAGACGCCCAGCTCGGGACGCTTGCCGACGGCAACCTGGGTGATGTAGGGCATGAGGTTGTTGGGGATGCCGTTGGGATTCTCACCGATACGGCCCGAGGGATGAGCGCCGATGGGATTGAAGTAGCGCAGCAGCACGACGTTCCACTCGGGGTCGGCAGCCTGCATGTCCATCATAATCTGCTCGAGCATGCTCTTCGTCTGGCCGTAGGGGTTGGTGCAATGGCCCTTCGGGCACTCCTCGGTGATGGGAATCTGGGCGGGGTTGCCATAGACCGTGGCGGAGGAGGAGAAGATGATGTTCTTGCAGCCGTGCTCGCGCATGACGTCGAGCAGCACGAGGGTGCCGGCGATGTTGTTTTCGTAGTATTCAAGAGGCTTGGCGACGCTCTCGCCGACAGCCTTCAGTCCGGCGAAGTGGATGCAGGCATCAAAAGAGAACTGGCTGAACACTTCCTCGAGGCCCTTGCGGTCGCGGATATCGACCTGGACAAAGGGGATGACGGCGCCGCAGATGGCGCTGACGCGTTCGAGCGACTTGGGGTTGCTATTGCAAAGGTTGTCGATGACGACGACGTCGTGGCCAGCCTTGTGCAGCTCAATCAGGGTGTGGGAGCCAATGAATCCGGCTCCGCCGGTGACAAGAATCTTCATGATATATGGGGTTAGGGGTTAGAGGTTAGGGGTTAGAGTTGTTTGCATCGTTATCGTTAACGTTATCGTTATCGTTTAACACCTTTATTTCTTAGCTAAAGAAGTCTGCGATGCCTTTGTCCATGCCGCTGAAGCCCATGAAGGCCATAGCGAGGAGTCCGGCCACGATGAGGGCGATGGCCATGCCCTGCATGCCCTTGGGGATGCGGACGAGGCTGAGCTGCTCGCGGATGCCGGCAAAGACGATGAGGGCAAGGGCGAAGCCGAGGGCGGTGAAGAGGGCGTAGAGGGTGCCCGTCAGCAGGTTGGGCTCGAGGCCCTGGGCATTATAGGTGCCGTTGGCGACAAGGATGCTGACGCCGAGGATGCAGCAGTTGGTGGTGATGAGCGGGAGGAAGACACCCAGCGCCTGATAGAGCGCAGGGCTGAGCTTCTTCAGTACAATCTCGACCATCTGCACCAGCGCGGCAATGACGAGGATGAAGACAATGGTCTGCAGATAGCCCAGGCCCAGAGGATTAAGCAGCCACACCTGCAGGAGGTAGGTGACAATGGTGGCGATGACGAGCACGAACGTGACGGCAAGCCCCATGCCCTTGGCAGTCTCAATCTTCTTCGACACGCCGAGGAACGGACAGATGCCCAGGAACTGGGACAATACGATGTTGTTGACCAGTATGGCGGAAATGAATATCAGTATGTAAGCCATGGCGTTTATTTCTTAACAAGGTTGAACAGGGCGATGAGGAAGCCGAGGGTGATGAAGGCACCCGGGGCAAGGACAAACACCAGCATGTTGGTGGAGGCGGGGAGCACCGTGAGGCCGAAGATGGAGCCTGTGCCGAGCAGCTCGCGCAGCGCACCCAGCACGGTGAGCGCCATGGTGAAGCCGAGGCCCATGCCCAGACCATCGAAGAACGAGGCGCCGGGACCGTGCTTGGCGGCAAAGGCTTCGGCACGGCCGAGGATGATGCAGTTCACCACGATGAGGGGGATGAAGAGGCCCAAGGTGGCATAAAGGTCAGGCAGGAAGGCCTGCATAAGCATCTGCAGCGCTGTGACGAACGAGGCGATGACAACAATGTAGGCAGGGATATGAACCTTGTCGGGGATGAGGTTGCGCAACAGCGAGATGACGACGTTCGAGCAGACCAGCACAAACGTGGTGGCCAGACCCATCGACATGCCGTTGATGGCCGACGAGGTGGTGCCCAGCGTGGGACACATGCCCAACAGGAGGACAAACGTGGGGTTCTCCTTGATGAGACCGTTGAGAAAAACTTTCAAATTATTCATATCATAATTCTTTTCAGGAGTTCAGAAGTTCAAAGAATTAAAGAATGGAGTTCAGAAGTTCAGACAAATGTACTGCGTTAACATTCTTTTCCGAAACTTTTTTTCTTAACTCTTAACTCTTAATTCTTAACTAGAAAATTCACTTTATTGCCGTGGCTGATGTGGCGGCATCGGCCTGCTGGCCGCGGAAGACGTTGTAGGCGTTCTGGACGGCACGCAGGAAGGCGCGCGAGGTGATGGTGGAGGCGGTGATGGCATCTACGTCGCCTCCGTCCTTGCTGACGCTGAGTTTGCTGGTGGCAGGGTTCATGCCGACGATGTTGTGGTTGCCGGCAGGGTCAGGGTTGCCGAAGAAGGCTTTCGAGAAGCCGCCCACCTTCTTCTCCGTCGAGGCGGAGGCGGTGCGGAACCATTCGCTTGCACGGGCACCGAGGCCCGGAGTCTCGGCATGTTCCATGACCTGATAGCCGAGAATCTCACC
>Ga0129306_1001551_pt1 | contig 25307 bp, 30 predicted proteins | sample P827metagenome_FD_94438 | JGI IMG/M metagenome (GOLD analysis project Ga0129306, IMG submission 94438) | Capybara group fecal microbial communities from Wisconsin, USA - P827 metagenome | ecosystem: Host-associated > Mammals > Digestive system > Large intestine > Fecal | place: USA: Wisconsin... | reverse complement strand
ATTGAGATTTGTTCTTTACAGCAGCAATGACATCCCCAATGTCCCCAGTCACCTTCTTTTCCTTGTCGTACAGGCATAATCCAAAAATACGAACTTGAATTGTGACCTTCTTCCCACCAAGGTTCCATTTCGTTTTTTAAGAACTCTTGGAAAACAGCTTCCTTATATTTCGGGAATACTACTCTTAAATCCTCCGAGCAACGAAATATATCTTTGTTGTTATCTAAAACAAATTGAACTGCTGTAGAGTACTGTTTATCACTATATAAACAGATCTTATAAGGCTTATAATATTTCTCCGCCATGAGAATATCATGCAAACTGCCACCACTTTCACCATCCCATAAATCAAGCATAAAATCACAGTCAGCGGCCATTGCTTCATTGCGTTTGTGACAGGCATTGTAAAGGTAATGTTTAACATCCGGTGGATATTCTTTTACAGGAATACCATGTATTAAAGCCCATTCTTTTGCAATCAAATCAACACCTTTTGCTTCACCTTCAAGAATTGTTATATCCTGAAAATTGTTTTCAATAATGCATTCTTCAATTTTAGAGAAAATCCATTCTTTATCCGTTATTGTCCTGCTTCCACAAATAAATAAATTCATTAGTTTGTACCCCCTCGTTTTTCTATCTCATCACTTAGAGAATTGATTACCTGGCAATACTGTTCCTTTAAGAAAGTATATTTTCCAAGATTACTTACCATTGCAGATTCTTTTGTTTCACATCTGCTATGACATAATGTCCAGAGAACTTTATTATCAATGAACTCGACAAAAACTCTTACAGAGTCACAATCTATACATCCGCAAGTGCAGCATGCAACAGGAGGGAATTCTTCATAATCATGAGTAGTGTGTAATAAGGCAAAACAGTTTACATCAAAATCTTCAAGAGGTTGAAAATTACTGAATTCAAGCGACTTGTCATCGATTGTAAAAACATATCCTTCTTTTATTTCATCAGGATTATGTTCAATAAACTGTTTTTTTATCCAACCTAATTTGTTTATCATATTTGCTCTGTCTCCTTTGGAACGTATGAATCAAGCAGGTCATACATTAATTCATTTGCTGCCCATCTGAAAATACTTCCTATTTCATCTACGTCTAATGATGATTCTTGAAATCTTACTAAATCACCAGCCTGACAAGTTGCCTGATATGAACATTCACCTCCACATAAGCCAATTAAATCAGAGTCCCCATCTCCATAATGCTTGTAGTTGGGATCCGCACCTTTTTTAAGAAGTTCTTTAACATTTTGAAAATTCATTGTATTTACAGCAATAAACAAATCCAAATCGATTTCTCTTCTGCCTATAGAAAGATAATCACTTTTCTTTCCGCCAAGGATTCTTTCTTCTGAATCTGATTCATCTTCCCAACAGGCAGAAGGTATTTTTGAAAATGGGATTTCATCAATCAGAATATTTTTTCTTTCTTTGAACAAAGATAATATCTTTTTAGCGTTTTCGTGACAAACATGAGCCTGTTGATTAAATGGTTCACAGAATTCATGCCCCAAACAAATATCCCAACATTGACTTATATACTGAATTGGAATAGGTATCCCAAAATAATAACTTTCTCCAATATCTGAAAATAGATTATTATCATAATTACCAGAGTCAAGAATTTCCTTTACTGTATCAAACTGATTGAAAACGACTGCAAGTAGTAACGGGTCATTAAAATATTTCATGTTATTTCACCTCTTCAAATAAAAAAAAGAAAGTATCTGCAAAAAATAAAGCACCTACACTCATTTTTTTATTCTATAAGAAATTATGCCATACAGCATTTGATTAGTAATTAAAGTCCTACTTGAATAGAATGGCATTGTAAGTCATTAATTACATACGACACGATAAGCGCAGATTTGCGATCTAATTCAAAAAAAGATTAATTAGTTTGAGAAAAGAAAAATGTAATTTGATTTTAAATATAAGGAAATGTAAGTTTGTCTTAGGATTTTTTGAGAAATTAAATTATCGCTTTCCTTATATCTTTGTCAGGTGGCTCCTTTGGAATACGTGCGCCTTGTGCCTTCGGGTTCCTGGTTGAATCAGTCCGTAGGATCCAATAATTAAACATTGAATATTTCAATTCAAAGGTATTTGTTATGTTTCTGTTTCAGAGAACAAAAACTAATAGCTAAAGTATTCCAAATCTCTGATACTTTTCTTTTAGCACAAATAACTTCAATAAGCAACAGTAAAAGCTATAAAAAATTGAATTTGTATAAAAAAAGATTGACAAAAACGATACCTTCATGTTATTTGTATTAATGTCCTATCGACCGATTCAACTGTAGTATGTTTTCAGTATGATATCGTAGGGCATTTGTCGGTTAATGTAGAGATGCCTGCTGCGGGGTCGGACAGTCCTTGTCTGGCGGTTGAGGAAGTGTGGCGAACTTCACCGACGTTTTTAATTGTGCTTCAGGTGTAAGTGTGTTTTTAAGGGCTTTGTTCCCTGGGCTGTAATCTGAAGCATTTTTTGAAGCATTATATATGATGCCCGCAAACGAGTAGCGGGCACGATTTGGTGCACCAAGCCGTGATATTGTGGGTGCAACTCCCATCTTTATAATGCTTCTTTGATTTATGGAGCAGATTTTTGAGTCAGATTTGTTACAAAAGCTCCATTTATTTTTTTCGATTGGAGGAGTTCAATAGGGAATTGTACCCTTGCGACGGTACTTCAATCGTGTTTTTGTAAGAATCCTTGAGTGGACATCCGTTGGGGGAATAGTACCCCTATTCGTTGTGTCCATTCAAGGTTGTTCTTAGCTTTCGTGGATGTGTTCATTGGAAGCCCCTTTGCGGGTGGCAGAAGCGAAAGTTTTTGCAGAAGAACTTCCTAATACGTTTTTTAACGCTCCTTTGCGAGCCTGCGTTGATGGAAGTTCTTTTTATTTTAGTCCCATCTTTTATCAAAAAGAACTTGCAAAACTTCCAGAAATAAGCAGTAATATTATGGTAATAATAAACAAATTTTTGGAGATTGATTTATGCAAAGAGAAATGTTTTATGATGTACACAATGGTGTTTGGCGTACAGCTGATGGACGAGGCTTTGGAATTGCTGACGATGGAATGTATCCAGAGGAAAAGAAACATCGCCTTCAGATTTGCAACGAAAAGGATTACCGAGAATTTGACCTGATAAATTTTTGCAGAAAATTCAAGGACAGAATTGGCGAAGCTCCAAATTTCATGAAAGCCACAGAGACCGGAATCAAGTCAATTTCAGAAAGCAAATATAATCCGACAGATAAGACCTTTACAATTGCTGAATTCAAAATGAATGTTGATTTGCTTGAGCCAGATTGCCGCAATGACTTTCTTGAGATTTCTTATAAGGAGATTTCAGCAGAAGATTTAAAAAAATCAAAGCTGAAGGGATACATTCAAAGTATCATGCCGAAAGGTAAATCACTTTCAGATGAAACCTTAGATAAAATCGTTTCGGTTTATATTTCCTAGTATCAAAATAACAAAAACCCGAGCGCAGATCTGTGCTCTATATAAAGAACAAAGCTTTGAGTTGTCTTAGGAGTGAGATAACTCAAAGCCAAAAACTTAGATGTAGAAAAAGATAAAAAGCAAAGAACGTCAATTAATCAAACAGACCTGCATATGGAGTTCCATCAAAATCCTTATCAACAATTGATAAGATATCTCCCGAGCATTTAGGATTTTTACAACGAATGAGATATTTAATTTCACCATAATATGAATAACTAAAGACACGTAAATGCTTTCCTTTGTAGATACGCTTGCACTCTCTGCATTTTACAAAGTCATTCATTTTTAGTTTTCTAAAATCTTCAAGCCACTCAAGCAGTATTTTCTCTTTTAGTTTTTTGTCAGTTATTAATTCCATTTTATACCACCTTAGCGACTCATATCATAGTCATAATTTCTTTGCTGAGATTTAGCCTTCAGATAATCCTTCCAGTTACGAACATTGAATTTTTTATAACTGGTTCCAAGTGATATAAGTTCATCGCCATTTCGATTTTCCCATTCGGCTAACTGATTGCTTTTTTCGATATATGCATCAGTTAAGCCTTTGTTCACTTCCATTGTTTTGTCACCAATTTTAATCGAAAACTTTTTGAAAAGAGCAGTATACCATCTTTCCTTTTCTGCCTTTTCCTTCTGAATTTCCTGCTTTAAGGAATTGATGATTTCATCCTTTTTTGTTGCTTTTGAAAGAACTGCTTTTTCAACTGCGTTTTTTACGGCAGTCTGTTTTTCAATTTCCGCATTGGCTTTTGATTTTTCTAAATCAGACTTATGTTCATCTTTGAGTTTCTGGATTTCTTCCTGATGACTTTTTTTGAGCGATTTTATCTGCTCAAAAAACTGTTTAGCCTTTGAAACAACAGCATCAAAAACCGGTCTGATTCTCAAATGATAACTCCAAACTCCTTCCTTGGATTCTGGAGTAGGAAGGCAAGTAAAGTCAGCATTGTGAAACTTTTCAGATTTCATATACTCATCATATTGTTCCACTGCCTTCTGACTTGCAGTTTCTTTTTCCTGTTCAAACATAGCCTTCTCATTTTGAAAAGCCCGCTTTTTATCAAGAAAATCATTATCCCGCTGATTCTGGGAAACTCTCTGTTCTTCAAGTCGTTCAGCTTCTTTCTTTTGATTTTCATCAACTTTTTCAAGTTCCTTCTCTTTTTTTGAAAGTGCAATATCACGTTTACGAATATCTGAACGGACATTCTTCTTTTTCTTTGTACGGTCCGAAGTCAAATCGATTTCTCCTCGTTCAAGTCCAAAGTCCTTGAAAATTCCTTCCCACATTGAGTCCTGAAGTTCACTCATCAGAGCAGGGCTTCCGGTCCAGTGTGTTGCATTTAGCTGCTTTTGTGTCTGAGTTCGACAAGTACCATTCTTTTTCTCATCCTTAGTTCTTCGCAATATACTTGTTGTATTGAAAATCGGAGTAATAAACCAATGAGTGTGAACGGTAGTTTCATCCCTGTGCGCTGTGCCTCCAAGAACATTTTCTTCACCAAAAGTTCTACAAAGCTGTTTGTAAGTCTTTTCAAAAAACTCCTGTTCACGATCTTTGGGAATTGCCCCTGCTGTCGAGGTAACGATACATTCATAAAGACCAACAGCATTTTTCGGCGGCTTATATTTTTCAGTCGTTATTGACTGAATACGTTTTTTATAAGCCTTCATTACATCTTTTGTCGAAGCACATTGAAATGCAAGATTCTTTATCGTAAGTTCTGGATCAAATGAATCATTTTTGAATTCACGATAGGCGTGTTTCAATCTTCCCATTGCTTCGCCACCGTCGCAAAGCTTAATCTTTTCAATCCTGAAAATTCCGTATTTCTTCTGTTCGTCCATAGGCTAGGCCTCCTCTGATACAGAAGTTGTTTTCGGTTCTGTAAAAAGTTTTGAAAAGTCTATCTCTTTCAGACTGTCTGTCATTTTTGAATAATCAAAGTTATCCGTTGTCTGATGATACAAATCTTTTAAGCTGATGTCTGAATTGATTTGAGCAATCGCATAACGGATTCCATCGACAAAAGCCCTTTCTTTTGCAGAAAGTTTTGGCTTATTGCTTTCTGTCTTTTCTGAAGGAGCCTTTCCCCGAATCTGATTATAGACTTGATTTACAGAAAGCTCTTCCTTGCGAATTGCTTCCTTCTGTTCTTCAGTTGCCTCTTTGAGAACAACGCGGGCCTTTTCAACAGTCTTCGAAGATACGCCCAGTTGCTTACCGATTATTTCACTGGCTTTTCCTTTTTCATCTCCGGCGTTACCTTTGCCTTTTTCAAAATTGAAAGTAGCAATGGCCTGAAGCAGGGCTTCTCCCGAGAGGTTACGCCTGTCTGTCTGCTCACGGATTGCAAAACTTTTAGCCTCTTCCATCGTTTCAAAATGATGAATAATACAAGGAACCGAGGTGAGGCCTGCTTTAATTGCACAATGACGGCGTGTATGTCCATCAATCAGGATATACTTTCCATTATGAAACCATACATGCAATTCATGCCCAGGTTTGAAACCTTCTTTTTTCATAGAATCTGTCATTGCTGATATAACAGAATCGTCCATAGCCAAAAGTTTCTCAAATTCAGGAATTAAAGTAATGTCTTTGATTTTAAGATTTTTCTTCTGGTCTGCTTTCTGAATGTTCTCAATCTTATTTTTGATTGAGTTAGTAATTGTATTAAAAGTCATATTGTCTCCTATTAGTGCAGAATCATCTTGTCCAGCCGGAAACAAAAGATTTCTGCATAAAAAATTACAAAGTTATATCGCGTTTATTAGGTCTATAACTTTCCCCTGTAAATTCCAGATAAATGCATGTTTCCTGGAATCTGTCAAAAATAGCTTCTCCAAAGAATTTCAATAATTCTTTTTTTGTTAGATTTGAAATTAAAACTGTTGGAAGGCGGTTATTGTATCTATTACGAATAATGTAAGATAAATAGCCTTTCTCTTTGATAACATCCATGCTTCTTCCAATTTCATCAATTACAAGTAATTTGTAAGTTGAAAATCTTGAAAGAATTTCAAGTTTGTTTTCGGAAGATTTAAAGTTATCTCCTGAATCAACCTGAAGAAGGAGTGTATCTGCATCTATCATTTTTCCACCTAAAGAATTAATGATTCCGGCTCCTAAATGAGATTTTCCTGTTCCACATCTTCCTGTGAGAATTAAGGTGCTATGATTCTCATCATTAGCTACGAAAGATAAAATCTTTTCGTAATTTGCTTTTTCCTCTTCTGTTCTAGGATGATATGTTGTTAATGAATCATTCCAAAGAAAGCGAGGAACACCACTTTCTTTAGAACGATAATAACTAAGCCTTTTACGAATAACTTCAAGTTTTTCTTCTTCTTCAAGTTTTCGCAACATAGCCTCTTTTGCTGGAGAATACTCAAGAGGAAGCCTTTCAAGGATGTCAAAAAAATCGGAAGTTTTTATATCATTATTCATACTACCAGCCTCCTAAAAAAGACAATTATCTAATTCTGCTTCCGAAACAATATCTACAGAAGTTAGTTCAGTTAATGGGATGCCCTTTATTAACCTCGTATTATTATTTCTTGTAATATTCTCTGTGCAGTTTTTTGCATGGGATAATTGCATATTTTTTTCATAGGCAGCAAGCATCTTTCTTCCTTCCTTAGCAAAAAAAATGGCTAGTTCTGGGTGTGATGTATTAGGCTTGATATGTCGAATTACTTTTTTTCCATCATTCATTTTAATATGTGTAATGTTTACTAATTCAAGTTGCTTCAGATTTCTTACCCATGTATTTATGGTTCGTATTTTGACTCCGTAAATACGAGCGAAAAAATCGTTTGTTGAATAGCAATAACCTACTTTTAATGAAAGAACAGAAATATCACTCCACAAAAGTTTTGCTCCTGGAATTATTTTAGGGTTCAGCCGAATACAAGCGGGAAGAATAGTGTAATAACTTGGCAATGTTGAATTATCTTTCATGTCCATAATTACTCTCCTGCTTTACATTCTTGTTGTGTCCAACGTTACGTCTTTTGCAAGTGCTGATTTCGTAATATTGAATAATTCCATCGTGATACGTAAAACGAACATCACAAGTTCCAAATCGAATCTTTTCATTATTTATGTCTTGCAACAGTTGAATTAAGAAATCTTCATTCATTTAGCGCCTCCGGATACTGAAGTTCTGCATGATGAAATGTAGGATTCTAAATCCTTGCGATGCACGAGAACTCTTTTATGAACGATAGTTCTAGGAAGCTCTGAATAAGAGATAAGGGAGTCTAAAGTAGACAGTCCTATTCCTAAAATTTTAGCTGTCTCCTGGCGTGTGAATAATGTTTTATCGGGCCATTCGGTGATGGCGTAGTTTGAGGCTTTCATAAGTCCTCCATAGTCATCTTGCCATCTGGCTTGATGACAAGAATCTGAATTAGATTAAAGGTACCATGCGATATACAATCACATTCGCGATAATCTGAATCTAATGGAGAAATAAATAAAATAATAAAGGTTTTAAAAAGGTTTTAAATTATTTTTGACTTCTGGAAATTTTTAATTCGTTAAATCTCGGAATAATCGTTTCTTTTGATAATTTATCATAACCTGTATTTGTAGCAGAATAAGTACGAACATCATCTAAGTCCTTTTTTTTATGAAGATCAAAAAGAACTCTATAAAAATTATTAATTTGTGGAATATGATGGTGTAATTCAAGATTTTTGTCATGAATAAAAGAGCCTGAATAATAGACACCCCAAGAATCTTTTTTTGTAGCTTGAAGTATGTTTTTTTCATATTTCAGAATTCTTGCTTTCAGAAGAATAAAGCAGTAGTCCTGAAATTCAGGGCAGTTATTTTTTATTGCAACGAAATTAGAATCCTGCAGTAAATTTATAAATTGTTTTTTTATATCAGATTCGCAATCTTCAAAATAATAGCATTTATGTTTTAAGTATTCCTCTTTTGTAAGTTTTTCAAAATACAGTTTCTGCAAGGTAATATAATAATCAATGGACTGTATAACCGTTTTCTTAAAAAATTCTGGCTTGTCTTTTATTTCGTTTTCAAATTGTTCATACTCATTTATATGCCAAATTGGTGTATCAATGAAATCAACAACATTTACATGCTTTGTATCAGCAATTAATTCGCCAAGACGAATATCATCTTTAGGATGTACTCGTAATGCACTCCATAAACCTCCATAGAGCAGATATGAAATGTTTTTATTTGCATAAATGAGGCTTGCGGTTTTATGAAAAAGAACATTTCTTTTAAATAATTTAACTACATCTTTATATTCTTTTATAAAATCATTTAGGGCTTCATTAAAAATCTCATGGAGGTTTTCTAGTATATTATGAGAAAGATTATTTATTAAATCAGAGGGTATTAAACAATTAAATGAAACATATTCTTTCAGTTTTTTGGGACAAGAAAATGCTTTGAAAAAAGCTATTTTACCTTTGATTGTTGGAATGACTATCCATTTATAAACAATCATACATCGAAGATATACATCTACCAATTGAAAAGATTTCCATTTTATATCATTTTCAAGATTATCATCTAATATGGATTGTTCAATATATTTTTGATAATCAGAAAATGATAACATTTCATTTCTGATATAATCTCCAGAAGACTGTCCTCCATGAACTATTTGATCATCCAATCTCTTTCTTAGCCAAATCATTTAAAAGTCCCCTTATTTTTCATATTATACACCGCAAAAGTGTCAAACAACGACACTATATAAATTTAATAACGTCCAGCACAATTCAGCAAGTTATTTCTGAAATCAACTAAACGCAACTTTGCGTTTAAAAGATTTTCTTAAGACCTCTTTTTTTGACTATTTAGAAAGATGTTTGAAGTTAAATGAAAAAGGCTTTCAGTCTGAGTCAAACAAACTGAAAGCCTCTTGAAAAAGAATTAAACAATGGCGAATTGCTGAACTTCTTCTTTTGTTAGCTCAACAAGTTTCTTTCCAATCTTTCTTGCATATCTTGAAAGTTCAAGAAGATTTACATTGCAAGAAGGTGCAGTTTTATATGGATCTGGAGTTTCATAGTACGAGTTAGGAAGTTCTACACCTTCTAAGAATTTTGGTCTTTCTAATGTTTTAGTTCCATTCATAGTTATACACCTCCAAAAGTTTTTTAGCATTAATCTCATTAATGAAGAATTGATAATCGTGTAACATCCCTAAGAACTCTGCATTAAATGTTTCAATGTAATGTTCAAGCAATTCTTTATTCAATGCAAAGCCGTGCATGGCTCCTTCATATCCCCATTGAACAGATTTATCTGCTGCAATTGCAAACAGATGTCCGCCTACACCAGAATATTTTTGTTTACCAAAGTCATGTTTATTATTCTGTGGTGCAGTGCAAGCCCAATGTAAAAACGCTGCTCGTGAATTTACATCATTCTTTACGGCAACCAAACCCTGGATTTCCTTTGTATCTTTCAGAGCCAGTTCATAAACTTCAACATCAGCAGGAAGTTCAATCCAATTAATTTGCCAGCCGTTTTGTTCTGTATATTGCTTCAAATAAGAACGGCTTTCGATTTTAAAGACAACTGTTTCTTTCATTTCTCCAGTTACAGTGTCTTTTAAACAAGGTACAATTTCATCAATCCATATATTAATGCAGCCTTGCTTTAATAATCTCTGTCGCTCTTCCATACCTATATTATACCATGAATAATCCATTTTTTCCATGTTCATTTACCTCCATTTAAGCTATTCCGAATCTCTGTGAGATTTTTGAAAGTTCTTCATCATTGAGCTTCAATTCTCCAAGCTCCAGTCTTGCGATTCGCTTATCCTTCATAATCTGAGATTTCTTCTTTCCTTTTTCCAACTCTGACAGAACAAAAAGAACTCCAAGTTTGAAAGAATCAGAATTGATACCTTTGCCAGTGTTAGATACTTTGTCATCAGCCACTTCTTCAGCAACTCCAGCCTTCTTCCTGGCTTCTGCAGCCTTGATCATTTCATGCGCCTTGTTGATGGAAATGCTCCCGTTCTGGATCTTCTCAAGAAGTGAAGCATCAGCCTTCTTTGCAATCTCGCGCATCTTGCACACCTGGCGGGCAGACTTATTAAGCTGTCGTCCGATTGCCTCATCCGAGGAGCCTTGTGCATTAGGATTTGAACGTCGTATTTCATCAAGTTTTAAGAAGGCGGCAAAATATTCTCCATCGGTAAGACGACGAGAGTTCAACTGCATCTTATACTCGTATTCAATCGTTTCATCACGCGAATCAAACTTTTTGATAATAACAGGCACTTTCTCAAGTCCAGCCTTCTTAGCCGCCATAAAGCGTGAATGTCCATCAACAATGATAAAAGCCTCAGTAACGATAATCGGTCTGGACTTATCAAATCCATTTGCCCTCATATCATTTGCAATTTCCGCAACCTTATCATTCTCCTGCTGAAAAACATTCTTGAAATCTCTGTCAAAATGAAGCTGTGAAACTTCAACCATCTTAATCTTTGCATTATCTTTATCATTTGTTTTTACAGTCTTCTTACCAAAAATACCCATTTTCACTTCTCCTTATGCAATTTCTTTATCCAGTTCTTCAAGTTTGCTGTTCAGCATATTGATGGTTTCTTCATCTTCATTCTGGTCAATAAAGATTTTCTTCATAACGTTTCTTGCCAAATCAACAACCTTATCATCTTCAAGATGTGCAGCATAATGATTGAGCATAGCTTCGGTCTTATGCCCAGAGAGTGCCATTACATAGCGTTTGTCTTTTACATAATCCAACATTCGTGAACAGAAGAAGTGGCGCCAGTAGTGGAAACAGATTTCTTTTGAGTTTTCATAACCTATGTCTTTAAGTGCACGTTTGAGGTATTTATTAAACTGTTTACTGTCCATTGGTTTTTCAGGTACTGTGCTGTAGAAAATGAATCCATTATCAAAGGGATTAAAGTCTGCAAGCATCTTGAGTTTCAAATAAAGCTGATGAGAAATAGGAATAGGCACAGAACGTTCTTCGCCATTTTTACAGCATTTCAACCCATCGTATTTGGACCAGCTTTTGCGTACATAGATTTCATCATCACCAAGATCATCAATTGTGAGTGCCTGGATTTCTCCGGCTCGCATTCCTGTGTGCATTGCAAGTTCATTTGCAATCTTTGCTTCGTCATTATCCCAATCAAGTTCCATGAGGCGGTTTGCAGTTTCCATATCAATGACTTTTCGTTCTTTACTCTGATTGGAACATTTGATAATTCCATCAAAGCAATTGTTTTGTGTCAGGTCGTGATAGTAAGCCCACTTCATAGGAATTGTGATTGTTTCAATAATTGAGTTTACAGTTTTAGGTGCAAGCTTCTGGGCTTCATCGCTAGAGAAGAATGCTTCAACATCGTTTCTTGTAATTTCACCAACACATTTTCCTGCAAGACGAGGAATCCAATAAAGGCGGGTTCTGCTCATAAGTGTTGCACAATACTGACGATGGATAGACTGTTTCTTTCCAAGCTTCTCTCTTACATAAGGAGACTTTTCAAAATCCCAGAAGTTTTCGAGGAAGTCTTCAATCGGAATACTTCCCTTTGAAGATTTAGGAACGGCAGAGTAGAGGTAATTTCTCTCTTTCAGAATCTTGATGATTGTTTCAATGTCTTCTGTGTCAAAGTCTGCGGTGCGTAAATCATTGAAGAGTCTGATCTTATCAATGCTCTGAACTTTGGAATCTTTGCTGTTTACTCGTACAGGAATGTTTCCGGTTACAATCCATTCCATAACCTTGCGTTCAGCTTCTGCACGGTTTTTGCAGCCAGTGGATTTGTTGTTGGAAAGACTTCCATCTGCAAGACGGATTTGAGCGTAATAAAAGCCAGTATGGGCTTTAAAAATTAAATAGGGCTTAGCCATATTCACCTCACTAAGACCGTAAACAAGTTACTTTAATTGTTTACTTAAATTAGTAATTTGAATCACGCTAAGCCCTACTTGATTGGGTTTAGTAGTGTGCTATTTCTTTATAACATAAAGATTTAGCAGTATAGCGGGGGCAGGACTCGAACCTGCGGCCTCCGGGTTATGAGGGGCACTTGGAGGTCGGTCTGCCCGAAGCTAATAGACTTTAATTAGCTTCACTAGTGTTTATTTCAATGTCTGATAGTTATTTATACCACTATAAAATTTTGAAATCAAGTCTACTAAAGCTTATAAAAGCCAGAAAAAACATAATTTACGTAAAATTCTTACGTAAAAAAATTGTCCGTCGGGAATATTACCCTACGGACAAAAATTTGTCATTTTTAAGTGTTTTACGTAAAAAGTAGCTGCGGCCTCCGGGTTAAAAACTATACAAACAAATCATCCAAAGTAACAACGGACTGAATGTTTGAGGAATATCCATTTTGTGCTAAGCCATACGTTGTAATCAATGTAGGGAAGATTGCATGCTTTGTTTCTGTAACTGTTGCAAGGTCGCTTATTCTGTTACGGATTTTTTCATCTTCTTCCTGCTTTAAGGTATATGTTGTTCCTGAATATTTCATTTCGCACAAATTAATAACCTGGTCATCACGTACAATAAGTAAATCTATCTGAGAGCCAAAAATTCCTTTTTCGGCATCGCTTTTGCAAGACCAGGAATTTACTTCTGTATGTACGCCAGAAATTCCAAGCTTTATTTTTATCTGTTTTATATGTTCAAGACAGACTCTTTCAAAAGCCAGGCCCAGCCAGTTATTTAAAGCCGGATTATTTATTTGATTAGCCCAGTAATGTTCATCAGTTGGATAGTTCTCTAAAAACTTATAATAAAACAAAGTGAAATTATCTATGAGCTGAAAAATTGCACCTTTGGTTTTCATTCCAAATGCATTGTATTTTCTTATAAATCCGCAGCTTTCAAGCTCATCGAGTTTTACGGTCAAATCTCCTGAATTAGGAATATCTGTATTTTCAATGATTTCTTCACGGGTCATACCGATTTTTTTTGTGCCAAGGGCATTTATTATTTTAAGATATACTTCGGGATTCTTAAAAATCGAAGCATACAGATATTCAAATTCTTTTTTTAGTGGAGCATTTTTTTCAAATAAGATGAAATCGATATTTTGAACCAAACTGAGCCCCTTTTTCAAAAAACTCCAATAAAAAGGAACGCCACCAAAAATCATATAATATTGAAGAATTTGAATTCTATTAAAAGCAAGTTCATTTGATTTTACAAAGTCTTCACATTCTTTAAGAGAAAAGACTTGAAGTTGAATTTGCTCTGTAAGTCTGTTATAAAGACCGCCTTTATTATGGACAACTTTAGAAAGCATCCAGGAAGTAGCAGAAGCACACACAATAAGAATTACATCTTTTCGGGCAGATGCAAAAGCATTCCAGAAGTTTTCAAGAGCAATCATCAAATCACACTTAGGCGTATCCATCCATGAAAGCTCATCTATAAAAATGATTTTCTTTTCTTCTTGAGACTCGCGGATTACATCTTTTAAACCTTCGAATGCTTCGAGCCAGTTTTCAGGCTTTTTCTTAAACTTATATCCGGAATCTTTTAGTGATGATGTAAATGCGAAGAGCTGATCTTTTAGCCCACCATCTGATAAACCAGCATGCTGGAAAGTAAATTTATAATCATAAGATTCTCTGATAAGGAATGTTTTTCCAACACGTCTTCGCCCATAAACAGCTACAAAATGTGACCTGTCATCTTTTGTAATTTTTTGGAGGAGTTCAATTTCTTCTTTACGACCAATTATCATAAAAATACCCTTATAATCTACTTAATCTATATATTTTAACCACTTTAAGTAGATTATAAGGGTATGAAAGAATTTTTGCAAGATTTTATCATAATGAATAAGTATTCAAAAGTTCATACATCTTTTCGTTTGCAGCCCAGCGAAAAATATTTCCGATTTCTTCTTCATTAATTGCATTTCTGAACAATCCTGGTGACCGGATTATTTCTCCTGCCTGACATGTTGCCTGATACGAACATTCTGCGCCACACAAATCAAGTAAGTCACCGTCAGATTCACCGTAATGCTTATAATGTGGGTTTGCTCCATTTTTAAGAAGTTCTTCTGCCTTTTGAAAATCCATCTTTTGAACGGCAATGTATAAATCTAAATCAATTTCTCGTATTCCTTTATAAATAAAATCTGTCTTTTTGCCTTCAAGAATATATTCTTCTATGTCATCTTCAAAAGACCAGCAGGCTGAACCAATTTTTGAAAAAGGAATTTCAATTTCTTGTAAACCCGCCTTTTCTTTGAACAGTGCTAATATCTTTTTTGCATTTTCATAATTTTTCTGAACTATCGGATTAAAAGATGCACTAAAATCGTGGTTAAGACAGATTTCCCAGCACTTGCTGATATAGTAAACAGGAATAGGGATGTCAAAATAATAATCCGAGCCAATATCTTTAAAAACGGTTTTATCGTAATTACCATTTTCTATTAAAGTTTTTACAGCTTCGTATTCATTAAAAACTACTGCGAGGACCATGGAATCTGTATAATATTTAATCTTAGACATAATCATCCTCACTATTTAATAATCTCTTCCCACTTCAAAATCTGAAAATCATTCGCGTCCATGCAAATATTTTTATACTGTTCTGGATTTACTTTCTTATGAGGAAAAGATTTGTTGTACTCGCTTAAAAAATAATCTTCACATACCATTTTGTCGTGAGTATGACCGTGAATGTTTATAAGACCACTTTCTTTTTCAATGAATACTGGCTCATGGGAAAATACATAATTTCCATACTGAAGTGGACCCTTGTATATTGCATCAAAACCGAGATATTTAAAGTATAAAATATAATTCGGAAAAGGCTTTTTTCGTGCCCTAAAATCATGATTTCCAAGAATAAGGCACAGTTTTCGGTTCTTTTTCATCCGCATAATGTCTTGCATTATCCGATCATTTCCCAAACGCAGATTCAAAAATACATCACCGAAGTTCCAGATTAAACAGTCTTCTGGAAGTGCATCAAATTTTTTAAGAATGAGCTCATTCATTTTAGTACAACCTTCTGCTGAATATTCAAAAGGGCGGTTACAGTATTTAATTATGTTTGTATGAAACAGATGTAAATCGCTTGTGAGATATATCTTTTCTAGCGAATAACCTAAAGAGAAATCATCAGTTGTAATTTGTGTAATCATAGAAATATCTCCAAAAAAAACGTCGGTAGAGACTGCAAGAGTGGGTACGCTATATATGCAAATTATGCACTTTTGCAAAAAAGAGATTGGGAACTCAGCACATCAAATAATGACACGCAGGCACGTTCCCAATCTCTTAATTACTAAAAAGAACTTCCGATTCCGCCTCTCGCAAAGGAGAGCCTTACAACACGTACACGGAAGCTAAGAATAACCTTGAATGGTCACACAGAATAGGGGTATTATTCCCCACACAGATGTCCATTCAAGGATTCTTACATATAAAATCAAGCCCTGATTGCCCAACAGCGAATGAATGTCGCTGAGGTGAACAGTCAGGTCGCACAGAGACCTCTGGGCGAACACTGCTTGAAACGCCCTACGATATCATACTGCAAACATACTGCAGTTGAATCCGTCAATAGGGCAATGCCGTTGAAGTTCGCCACATTTCCTCAACTGCCGAACAATAATTGTCCGGCTCCGCAGCAGGCATCTCTACATTAAACGGCATGTCGGTAGAGGGCAGCACTCCTCTGTCACATAATTTCATTGATAACAATGAAAAAGCCGCAGCGGCTATCTCTGACGTAACCGACATTTTAACTATAACATTTTTATTAGTTTTCTACATTAAACTTAAAATTTAAAAATCCAGCATCGCAGAGAGGCCTCTGTTTTTCAAATCATAAAGCCTATTTGTTTCCATTGGATATCCAATCGGATTTAAAAGCAGGGTAATCTTTTTGGAACCAAGCTTAATAACTTTTCTTCCCGTGTCGTGAGTGTGACCTGCAAGCCAGATAGATTTATGTTTCATCTTTGCAAGATATTCATCCGCATTAAAATAAAAGTATGCATTTGAGATTTCATCTTCATATTTTCGTGGTATACCAAATGCGGTGGGAATAAAATGTGTCATGACTATATCAGGCTTTTGAGAGATTACATTTTCAAGTTTTTGCATTTCATCCTTAAAAATTGCATCCGGATCATTATTCTTGTAGCGCCAGTGCACGTTGTCATACCAGAACTGCCATTCATTTTTTAGCCATTCTTTAGAATGAGGCCAGGTTTTTGAACCGACTGAAAAATCATTAAAGCCCATGCAACCGCCGATTTTAATCTTGCCGATTTTTGCAGTTGTTCCATCGAGTAGCGTTACATTCGGAAGTTCAGAAAGTTTTTCTTTTATCCAGTTCAGTTTTTCTTCTGTCTGAGTAAAAGGATTTGCAAGAAAACAGTCGTCATGCTTTACCGTTAAATCGTGATTTCCAAAAGTTAGAAAAATCTGCTTGTATTTAGGGGAAGCGAGCCTGTAAAAATCAATAAAAATTTTTGGATTGTCAGCTGTATCTCCTGCAACGCAAAGCACATCGCATGAAGGAAGATAGCGCTCCATAAAATTTGAGATTTCTGTTCTGTTTTCTGCATAGTGATCTACGTGCAGGTCGCTAGTTAGGTTTAAAGTCATTATGGTCCTTCAAAAGTAATATAATCCCAGTTTGGCTGGCGTTCCATCATCAAAATAAGACGATTGGCTAAGGTATTATAAAATTCAGAAACACATTTTCCTAAATCGACTTCCTTTGCAAAACGTTTCATTTCTTCGGCAATTTTTCTTACGGTTTCGTATGTGTAAAGATTATGATCATACCAATCGAATTCAATTTCATCTTCTGAGTCATAATTCTGCACACGACATAGATATGAAATAGATTTGTTAAAGTATCGATGCAGAAATTGATGATATAAATAATAATAGACAACATCTTCTTCTATTGAGATTTGTTCTTCAAAGTAACAATAACAATTACTATAGCTTTCTGAAGATTTGTCATTAGTTTGTCTTACTGGATATATCCAAAAACAAGAACCTGAATTATGCCCCTCTTCCCACCACGGTTCAAATACATCTTTTAGAAAATATTGATAAACTGCTGTTTTATATTTAGGTAATACTACTCTTAAATCATCAGAGCTTTGAAATATTTCTCTATGATTATCTAAGACATTTTGAACAGCTTCTTCATATAATCTACTGCTGTATATTCTTACCTTATACGGCTTGCAATACTTCTCTGCCATCAGGATATCGTGTAAACTGCCGCCAGATTCACCATCCCATAAGTCGAGTATAAAGTCACAATCCTTAGCCATTGCCTCGTTTCGCTGATGACAGGCTTTATTGTGATATTTATCATAATCGGGAAGATATTCATCCAGTGGAATATTATTTTTCACCGCGTATTCTTTCGCAACTAAATCTACTCCGCGCGCACCGCCTTCAAGAATCGTGACATTGCGAAACTGCTTTTCTGTAATACAATTTTCAATTTCTGAAATAATCCATTTTCTATCAGTTATTGACCTGCTTCCACATATAAATAAATTCATGAACTTACTCTCTTTCAGCCCCCAATAAACAAAAAATGGGGAAGAAAACAGAAACCATAAAGACGGTCAACGCACAGTATGGCTACAAACCTGAACACTCTCTTCTCCGCGTACAGGTGGGTGCTGTCTTCTTTGCCCCAAGCGAATCGCTTAGTATCTTCCTCAGCACGGTCTACCCTGGCATCCAATTCACCAACATAGCCACCCACTCAAACGGTGAGACACGCAACAGCATGGCTTTCCTCGTCCAACACTAAACACCGCGTTGCCCAGCTTGGCCGATTTAACGGAATCTCGCCCGGCAATTTTTAATATACCAATGAATTAAGTATTATTCATTAAACTTAAAATTTAAAAAGCCCATCCTCGTTGAAAAGCCAATAGAACAAAAAGGTTTTGGTGCCTTTATTGATGAACCGGAGCAGGGTCGTTAATTAAGCAACAAAAAGGGTGCCTTTTGGCAGCCCTTTTCTTATCTTGTATATTGATATTCTGGTTCGGTTTTAGTTTGTTTTACTTTTGGACGTTTCATTAAAATTACTGAGCTATTTGTAGGTGAAAGAGCCTCCCAACCTTTTTCTCCAGCATCATTTAAGTCTTTTTCTTGTGCATTAACATATTTATATTCCCACTGAGTCACCTGATTACCGTTATCCATTCTGTTTCCTCCGCTAAATAATTGTAGTTTTGCAGTAAGCTCTGCATTTTTTGATTTTTCTGTCTCAAGTTCCTGTGCAGCAATTTCATACATCTTCTCGTAATTGGCTTGAAGCTGTTTATTGCCTTCAGAACTGGAGTTCTTACTTTTCTCAACTTCAAGAAGAACGGTCAATTCTTTGACCTGGTTTTCTGCATTTTCTGCTCGTTTTACAAGGTCTTCTGGAAGAACATTTCCGGCTTCTTTTAAGCGATTAATCTGGTCGGTAAGTTCCTTTACCTGCTGTTCAAGGTCACTGCATTTTGCGTGTTCATTGTTGTATGCACACTCAAAAGTCAGATACTTCTGCTCAAGCTCGTTATACTCGGCTTCTGAAACTTTCTTTCCAAACATGTTTATCACCTCGCATTAAATTTTAACATATAATTAAGAATCATTAAATGAACAAGATTTGTCTCATTTTTCTAATTCTGCTAGTGTTTTTATGCACTCTTCATTTCCTGTTTCTTCTGCAACTTTTTTTAAGCATTCAATTGCAGTATTTAATTTTCTATGAATTCCGATAACATCTAATTCCTGTTCAATATGACACTTTCCGTAATTCATTCCGTATCCCCAAACACCGTAAAAACCCCAGCATCGATCCAATTGATTTAAGGCAGACAAGAGCTGCTTTTGAAGGTTCTTAAAATATTTATTCATGTGCTGATTTGAAGGGCTGAGTTCAACAGCAAAATCATTACATTCATATTCACGGTAAAGTTTATAATCATTTATTAAAACTCCGAATACTTCATTCTGAATGTCATTTTGAAAAAATGATTTATTTCTATTGTAGCTATGTAGGAACTTAATTCGTATTCGTAAAGTCTCCCTCATTTCTGCATACTTTTTTGAGCTTAAATATAATCCGCTGCACCAGCGATTTATTTTACCGATTAAGTCATGAGAAGAGTAGTACTTGTATTCAGTATAATGATTTTTAGACATCTTCTTTAGTCAAATCTTCCTAAGTTTAATCCTTCTGCCATTTTTGTAATTGTGTCACGATGATCGTCTGAATTACCCCAGAAACCCCACTTACTGGCATCCATAAGTTTTAAAACTGCAGGTTTGAAAACTTTTTGGCAGCGAAAATTTTCAATATGTTTTCTAGGCATTATAATTTCAATATACTTTGGACTTCCTCTATGCTTGCCTATAACGACGATATTTTCACCGCCGTCGCCCCAGTGTCCTGGTGCACAATAAACTTTTGTTCCAGGAGAGAAATGTTTTGTACCTAGTTTTGCTTCATGGTTTTCACCATATTCTCTTTCCTGAACAATATTTCCTACGAGGCACCACTTCCATTCTAGTTCTTGCGTAATATTTTCATCCATAACTGCACTTCAAAAAAAGGGTAGAAGCAGATGCCATAGAGGCTGTACCTGCACAGTATGGCTACAAACCTGATTCCTCTTTTCTCCAGAATCAGGCGGGTGCCGCTTCTATCCCAGATGAGCCTGGCACAGCAACTTTTTTCACACGGCATTCCTTGCGGAAGGGATAGAACAGAGGTTGTGTCTTACTCAGGCTCAATCAATTACACGTTAACATACATTTTTCTAAATTGCATTAAACTTAAAATTTAAAATCATTCAAGCTATAGCAATTCAAATTCCTCTCTCAATATCTCAAGTTTCTCTCCTTATTCCAAATATTCCTTAAATGCAAGTTTTATCAGTTTTTCCACAACCTCATCAGAAAAGTGTTCCTTAAGCGACTTTCTGATAAAATCCTCTGTGTCGTTGTGCATGATAAGCTGACTTTTAATATCATTTACAACTTTGAAATGCTTCTTTCGTTGTTTGTTTATCTCTGGTACGGAGAAAAACTCATATTCTTTTTGTGTATCAAACACATCGTAAACTTCATGATCCGGCGAATCTACAACGATGACTTTGTTCTCTTCCTGCTGCAAATAAATTTTGTCGTAAATGCAAAACTCTGTGTGGCCCACGACCTGGTTATTGTAATATGCATCTTCAAGAAGGGAATCCGGTCGAATCCACAAACAGAATTGAGAAGGTTCATCGCCGCTTCCGCTAAAGCAGCCGTCCCAGTCGAGTTTTTCATCAAATGGAATCCACTTTGAAAAGTTGAAAATGTCGTATTCTTCAAGCCGCTTTTTGAAAACTGAGTTTAAAAGGCTGATGGAATATTCTTTTTCGTCTTGAATCATTCCTAAGTTTTTAAGAATCTCCTGCATGTAATTCACAGCAGTTTTTGAAAAACCTGCATGACTAAAAACCCATCCGTCACATTCAAAAGCAAGTTCGAGAATATCTCTTGCACCAAGCAAAAGTTCCCTGATTACAGTAATTTTTCCTTCACTGTAAATTGAACCGCTCTGATGTCCAGAACAATTCTGTCCTTCGCGAGACTGCGACAAGTACGACCAGTCGTGATTTCCGATTAAAAGTTTTCTGTGCTCAGTATCTTCCCGAACAAAATCACAAATATTCTTAAAGTTTTCTCCCTGGTCAGGCCATTCGTTTTCCCATGAATCAAAATAGTCGCCGTGAAAAACAATGTAGTCATAGCTGTCTTTAGGAAGTGTCTTTACAACTGCCCATTCATGAGAACCGTGAACATCTGGAACTGAAAGTATACTTGCCATAAGTATTCCTTAAAAAATAGTTACCGATGGACGGACATCCCCATCATCAGTCAATGATATTTTAGCTCAGCACGGTCTACCCTGGCATCCAATTCACCAACATAGCCACCCACTCAAACGGTGAGACACGCAACAGCATGGCTTTCCTCGCCCTAAACATCATCACCGGCATAGTCCTTTCTGCTCTTGGTAACTTAATTACAATGTAACATAGGTCTTTCAAAAAAACATTAAACTTAAAATTTAAACTCTAAGTCTCTATTTACTTTTATCATTTTTTAATGCAAGAATTCTTTTTCCAGGTTTAAGTTCTATTGGCGAACCACAACCGTAAATATCCAAGACTGAATCTCCACGATTTTCAATCCAGAGATTTCTTTCCCCCGTACCAAGAGAATAAAACTCAAAACCGCCGTTGTTTACATAATAACGGATATCGATGTTCTGAGAATGCTCTTTATAATAATCATGGCTTCCTTCTATGAGGTATGTATCTGTATACGTTCCAATATGAGGATAACCAGAAAAGTCTCCCTCGGATCCGTCCGGGTTTTGATATATCAGCTTTTCGAAATAATATTCACAGTAATCAGCAACAACAAGAAGCATATCGTTTTTAGAAAGTCCTTGAGTATCAATTGACTTGTAATACTCAGCTTTTATTCCTTCATACTCAGGAAGTTTATAAGGAGAATCATCCTGCCGTTCAAAAAAGCATGAATCAAAAGGGCAGTGGTACAAAGTATTCTTTGTCTGAATTTCAAACTCCTTTTCTTCATGATTTATAGTTACAGACTGAACAATTGAAGTATGTCCGTTCATTCCCTCATAGAATCCTGTTCGATTAAAAAACTGCCCGAATGCCATCGGCCTTTTTTCACCATTACTTTCATATTCACCAAGATACCAGTGACGCAAGGTGTTTTGTTTGTATTCATTGTCCATAATTTTCTCCTGGTATAAAATTAAACGATCTTCTCCAGCACATTTTTTACATACCATTCATCATCATCTATCAGAACTTCGTTTGGAAAAATGCCGCTTCTGTCCTCGAAAGGAGTTGAATATTTTAGAACGACATCCTTAGGAAGAAGTCTTTTCACCTCGACTGCAATTGCAATTCCCTGTTTGTGAAAACTCTTCCAGTCAAAGATCTTGTTTGTTTCTTCAAGAGTAATTTCGCCTGATTCAGATGGAACTAAAACCTGCCACATATAACTATCTGCCCATTTCTGCAGCTCTGCAAATTTTAAGTTATAAGTATCATTTTTTAATGAAATATGTTCAGCATTCCCAACACATGTTCCTTCTATATCCCAAAAAAGTGATAATGAATCTTCCGGTTCCATTTTCAAAAAGAAAGCCTTATCGTTTTTAGTTAGCTCTGCTTGCTCAAGATAAGCTGCATTATAAACCTGCGCCATAGTTTTTTCATATTCTGCCTTTGCAAAATTATATATCTCAGCACCGGCATCATATCGGTATTCATTAATGCTCCATTCAACAACATCAGTTGAAACTGATTTTACATTTGCAACTAAGGCGGAACATTCTCTTATTCCGCATCCGCAATGTTGTATAAAAATCATATCTTTGTCAGAAGCCAATATATCATCATAATCTGCAGGATTGTATTCTTCTTTCCCAATTTCTTTTCCATCAATATAAAAGTAAAATGCAAGATATTTTCCAAGACCGCTTCCTTGTTCAATATCAACACGTTCTGTTTTAAAAGTCAGCTTACTAAGTTTCATACTCCACCTCGCATTTTATTTCTAATAATTATAAATTCAGCCTGATTTTTCTTCATTAAACTTGTACTTGAATACTGCAGTAAACACCATATGGCTTTAGTAAAGTTTACATGACTACAGATAACCTTGTCATTAAACTTAAAATTTACTATTTTTAAAGTATGATGGTAAAATTTCTTGTTCCAGAAATTGATAAAGCTCGATGGGCCGAAAAATTTAAGGAAGAATTGAATATTTTTAAAATAAAGTCAAAAGAGCTAAGCGAAATAGGAGCAGAAACAATTTGCCCACAAAGAATTAATAAATATAAAAATGGGGCAATTCCAAAAATAGATACCTTCCTGACTATCTGTAGATTTTTTACTTCTTCCCCTGATGTTATTTTGTCCGCTAATCCAAAATGGATAGAATGTGAAATTAATTGCAAAATAGAAGATTTTCCACCAGAAAGAGTTTTTGGGGTATTTCAAGATACCTATTACATAGTTCCTTCCTATAAAACATATGAGAGGAAATATAATTATGTTGCTTTTGTTAGACGACTCCGTGAAGAACCTGATTCTTCTCAATATTCAGATTTTCATTTTTATGGAACAAAATATGATTCTTATGAAAGCGTTGTTAAAGGAAAAATTGTTTATCATATTCCTTATGTAAACGGTGAAAAGACCTCTAAAAAGATATTTTCTTTTCTTGATGAATATAATTTTTCAGATAAACAGTTAGTAACATTACTTGACCTTAACAACCCGCAGTCTATAACTAACAGAAGAAATAATAAGACTGAGTGGACAATAAGCGATATTTATAAACTTTCATGGATTTTGAATAAACCATTTGAAGACCTAATTGAAATTGATTTTCACGAAGAAACACGAGAATCTCTTTTTAATCCAATTGTCTTCCTCGAGCACTATGTACCAGAAGAAATTATTTAGGATGGCAGATAAACAGGAATTTAGAAGAGCTGGCCAAGCAAATTTACGATTATTGGTTTGTACAGTTTGATTTTCCAAATGAGGAAGGAAAGCCTTATAAATCTTCTGGCGGGAAGATGGTTTGGAATGAGACTTTGAAGAGGGAAATTCCGGCTGGATGGAAAAATGGAGTTCTGTCAAATATTGCATATATTACAATGGGGCAATCCCCAGAAGGTTCTTCCTATAATGAAGATGGAATTGGAACAATTTTCTATCAAGGCAGCACAGATTTTGGAATTAGATTTCCAAATGTTAGAATGTACACAACAAAACCAACTCGCTTTGCAAAAATCGGAGACATTTTAATGAGTGTTCGTGCACCAGTAGGGGCAATGAATATCGCAAATTCAGACTGTTGTATTGGTCGTGGTTTATCAGCTATGAATTCTAAGATCGGTTCTATCACACATTTGTATTATACGATGGATTATTTTAGACACACATTTGAAAACAAAAATGCTGTAGGAACGACTTTTGGCTCAATAACAAAAGATGAACTATATAATTTACCCGTTGTTATTCCCTCAAAAAAAGTGATTTCTGCGTTTAATGTAAAAACAATCTATATTTTTAATCAGCAGCTTTCAACTTCCAAAGAAATCCAAGAACTCACAGCCTTGCGCGACAGCCTTCTCCCACTCTTGATGAACGGACAAGTTACGCTAAATTCCTGTTTATCTCACGATTAACAGAAATCTTTCGATCTATTTTAGATAATAAATCACCTATTTTATGTTGAGAATCTAAATCAGGTGCTAGAATAGGAATATCGTATAAGGTTTGCTGCGAAAGAGTGTACCGCATTCCGCTTCCAGTAGCGTTCAATTCAAAGTATTTTTGAATATAAGAACTATGCATAAAAGCATTTAAGTATTCGCCAGTAACAATATTCTCATCAGGTGTTGCTAGTGCAGTATGATATCCCAAAACAACATCTTTAAAATCTTCTGCAATATAAGCAGGAATTCCAATATCATCTCTGGTTTCACTATCTTTTGTAAATGCTACCTGTCCTTTTTTTAATGAGAATTTTGATATTTCTTCATCTGATGCGGTAGCTGTCATAAAAGAATCATAATTGTTTTTTGTTATAGCCCAATTATGGTAAACATCTACAAAGTTGCATAGTTTTACTGTTTTCTGATT
>Ga0129306_1001550_pt1 | contig 25309 bp, 24 predicted proteins | sample P827metagenome_FD_94438 | JGI IMG/M metagenome (GOLD analysis project Ga0129306, IMG submission 94438) | Capybara group fecal microbial communities from Wisconsin, USA - P827 metagenome | ecosystem: Host-associated > Mammals > Digestive system > Large intestine > Fecal | place: USA: Wisconsin... | reverse complement strand
TAGTTTTACTGGGAGCGCCCCATCTGGGGAAAAATTAATACTGAAAGTTTTAGGAAGGGAGTTTGAGGGAGAACCCTTTTTCAAAAGGGTTTCCCTCAATAGACACACATAAAACTGCCATATGAATACCACGGTTAACCGTTCCTGTTTTTTCGTCCGGGCATTTGTTGTATTTATCTGACGCTTACTTTCTTGGTAAAATCGGAATGATAGTTGTGGGCTTTAAGGGGCAGTTCTGTAAGCCCTTTGAGATAAGGTATGTTGTGTGGATACCGACTGTATTGACTGTGCTTGCACCGCCTGTAGTCTCGTCTATCATCTCATCAAGCTCGTCAGCCTTGACAACGCCTGCTTTTTCCATATTCTTTTCTGACATATCGTTCGCCTCCCCGGATCAAACTCTGCAAGAGTATGTGCAAGCGCCTGTAGGGCACCAGTCAAAGCCTGTTGTTGCAGCTACGATAAGGCCTGTGATAGTAACTGTAAGCGGAGAACCGGCACCTGCCATGTTCTCATCGAGCATTGCATCGAGTTCCTTTTCTGAGCCTGTTGCTGCGAGCTGTTCGTATAATTTCTGTAATTTTGTATTGTTATCCATTATTGATTACCTCTTTCTTGATATTGTTGTTTCAGTGATTTATTGTTCAGGCAACACCGCACAAAACTTGTGCTGAATATGTCCGCAGATTCAGTGCAAAGCCGTCAGGCGGGCTTTGTGCGGTGTTGCCTTTATAGTTTCTTATCAGAAACGGCAGGATGTTGTGCAAGCGCCTGTAGGGCACCAGTCAAACTTGGAAGTAGCTGATACGACTACGCCTGTGATCTTGAGAATGAGATCAGCACAGTCGTTAGAGCTTCCTGCGCCTACTGTTGTTTCATCGAGAAGTGTATCGAGTTCATCCTCTGATACTACTGCTGCGAGCTTCTTGAATTTTTCCATATCGAATTTATTTTCCATTGTTATTACCTCTTTAATGTTATTTTTATCAGAAACGGCAGGGCGGTGTGCAAGCTGATGTAGGGCAGCAGTCGAATACCACGGAAAGTATCGTACCAATTGTAGTATTCACGCATTGGATCGTGCTTCCTGCGCCTGTTATGTTCTCATCGAGCATTTCGTTGAGTTCGCTTTCGTCTGCTATCGCTGCCAGTTCGTTGAATTTTTCAGTATTGTTATCCATTGACATCTCCGGTCATCAGAAACGGCAGGATGTTGTGCAAGCGCCTGTCGGGCACCAGTCAAAGCCTGTTGTAGCTGCAACAACTACTGTTGTTACCTTTACTACTACCTTAGCGCAAGGGATAGAGCTTGCGGCACCTGTTACGTTCTCGTCGAGCATCTCATCGAGCTCATCCTCACTTACTACTGCTGCCAGCTTCTTGAACTGTTCCATGTTGAATTCCTTGTTGTTCATTTTTTGTTCCTCTTTTCTTTAGTATTGGTTATTGTTTTTTTCTTGGAGCATCGGGAGGCTGTCCCGACGCTCCTTTATTATCATAAAAGACGGCACTTCACTGTGTTTTCAGACACAGGGCAGATCTGCGGATTCTTTGTCACAAGCGGGAGAATTCCCCAGTATGTGGTGTATCCCACAGCACCTACCACGCTGTCGTCAAACATTTCGTCAAGTTCGTTTTCAGGTGTGATACCTGCTATATTGTTCATCTTTTCCATATCTATATCTCTCAGAAGCGGCAGGAGTGTGTGCAAGCGCCTGTTGGGCACCAGTCAAAGCCTGTAGTAGCCTTAACGATGATACCTGTAACTGTTACGACTACCTCAGCGCAAGGGAGTGTGCTTGCTGCACCAACAGTTGTTTCGTCGAGCATTTCGTCGATCTCGCCCTCAGAAACGATAGCTGCCAGCTTCTTGAATTTTTCCATATCAAAGTTATTATTGTTGTTCATTGTGTTTTCTCCTTTTGTTTTATATTATATATCTTACTTGTTGCAGGTCTTTGAGCACTCTACTGTGTATGTGCAGCAATAACCGCCGTTGCCGAGACCGTAGCTTACGAGGCAGCCGAGTGTGCCCTGTGCAATTGTGCAAGCGATTGTCTGCTTCCAGCCTGCTCCGTTGATAGCGTCCAGTGCCTGTGAATTCTCGTCAAGCTCTGCTGCTACGTTTCCGCAAGCGATGTCCTTTGCTTCTTCTTCTGATCTGTAGATTGGGTTCTTGTTCATTGTTGTTTTCTCCTTTTGTTTTATATAGTTTTTATTATGAGCTTATTACTTGTTGCAGGTCTTTGAGCACTCTACTGTGTATGTGCAGCAGTAACCGCCGTTGCCGAGACCGTAGCTTACCAGGCAGCCGAGTGTGCCCTGTGCGATTGTGCAAGCGATTGTCTGCTTCCAGCCTGCTCCGTTGATAGCATCCAGTGCCTGTGAATTCTCGTCAAGCTCTGCTGCTACGTTTCCGCAAGCGATGTCCTTTGCTTCTTCCTCTGATCTGTAGATTGGGTTCTTGTTCATTGTTGTTTTCTCCTTTTGTATTTTTATAGTTTTTATTTTGACGGACCCTCAGCACAGTCCCGCTTACGGGACCGTGCCTGAAAGTCCTATATATATCATCCGATCATAAAATTATAATCGGCATGAATACGTGCAAGCTGCTGATGGGCAGAATTCGATCCTTACGGTAAGATTAACTGTTCCTTCCGGTGTATTGCTTGCCAGCCTTACACAATCGATTGAACTTGTTCCGCCGATCACATTGGATTCAAACATATCGTCTATCTCATCAACAGGAATGACGCCTGCTAAATGTCCGTATCTTTCCATCGGTTATTTTTTCCTCCTGTATTATTTCGTGCAGCAGGCAGCGGAAAGAGATGCTGTGGGAAAGCTCCATTGTCTTTCCCGTCAGACCCGCCGCCGGCAGATCTGTACTTCTTTTCTTTATATCACGTACATCTCCTCTGCTTCTGCGGCCGCTGCAAGACCAGTTTTACGTTTTGTTGTTCTTTTCTTTTTTTATTTAAGCAGACCTCAGTCTGTTGTAAAGTGAGTAATAGATACCTCTATGTTCGAGGAGTTCCTCATGTGAGCCGCATTCACTGACCTGACCGTTTGCGAATACGTAGATCTTGTCTGCGTCGATGATGGTCGAAAGTCTGTGAGCTATGACTATCTGTGTACAGCCCTGTTCTCTCAGGTAATCCGAGATCTTTCTCTCGTTGGTATTGTCAAGGCTGCTGGTAGCTTCATCGAGTATGAGTATCTTCGGCATACGTGCCAGCGCTCTTGCAAGGAGTATCCTCTGACGCTGACCGCCTGAAAGATTCATACCCATTTCCGAAACTATTGTATTGTATCCCATCGGCATACTCTCTATCTCTTCGTCTATGCAGGCGTACTTACAGCACTCCTTTACCTTTTCAAGATCGATGGATTCATCGTTCATTGCGATATTTTCAAGTATAGACTTATTGAAGAGCATTGCGTCCTGAGGTACTATTCCTATCTGGCTGCATATATTCTTTCTGTCGTAATCCTTGAGCGGGATCCCGTCATAGAGTATCTCGCCTTCCTCTACATTGTAAAGGCCTGTGATAAGCTTGCTCATGGTGCTCTTTCCTGAGCCGGAAGCTCCGACGAAAGCTACTCTCGAACCTGCCGGGATATCGATATTGATATCCTTCAGGACCTTTGCTGATGATTTGTTGTATGCGAACGAAAGATTTCTTATTGTTACGCTGCCGTGCTCGATCTTATTATCTGTTGCTGCGTGATTATCCTCTTCCTCTGTGTACCAGATATCGCTTATCCTCTGGAGATATTCATCTGTAGTAACGAACTGCATATAGGTTCCGATTATCTGTGAGATGTATCCGAGGAAGCTTACGCTTATGGATTCAAAAGCCACGACCTCACCAAGTGAGAGCGCACCCTTGAAGAAGAATCCGATACCGCAGAGAAGGATGAATATTGGTGCGAATATTGTTATGATACTGTTTACCACGCTCTGTGCGCTGCTGATGACGATCTTCCTCTTGAATGCGTTTACAGCCTTGTCGTAGAGCTTTTTCCAGTTTGCGAATACAGTATCCTCCATGCATGAGAGCTTGATGGACTGTATCGAATACATTGTCTCTACCTGAGCTGACTGCATCTTTGTCTTTTCCGAGACCTCATCGTTTACAGCCTTTGTTACCTTGGGCTGGATGTATACCACGAGGAGTACGTTTATTACGAAGAATCCCAGTGTCAGCATTGAAAGCGTAGTGGATTTATGCAGCATATATGCAAATGTTATTATAAGCGTGCCGATGTCTATTGCTCCTGCAATGAGCTGTGTGGCGATAAGCTCCTTTACTGCCGTGGTGCTTGACAGACGGAACAGCAGGTCGCCTACCGTTCGCTGCTCAAAGAACTTGTAGGGCAGCTTCAGCAGATGCTTGTAGGTATCCGCTTCAAGATGATAGCCTATCAGTATATTCAGCGTGACGAGCCTCAGACTCTTCAGTATGCTGACAACTGCGTAGCTTGCGGTGAATCCGAGTACGGCGTAAATAAACGGCCGCAGTCCCGACATTCCCGATATGGTCACAGCCTTGTCGATTATCTTCTGTATCAGTATCGGTGTAAGAAGTGATACCGCATATATCAGCGCCAGAAGAACTATTATCTCGACTATGAGAAGCTTGTGGTTTTTCAGGCTTGAGAAGACATCCACCCATATATTGGGGCCGCTTTTCCTGACGGGGACGTAATCCTCACTTGGTTCGACTGCAAGGACAGCCTTTGAGAAATGCTCCTCGAACTGTTCCTTCGTCAGCACTGCCGGTCCGTCAGCGGGGTTTTTGATGTAGTACTTGCCTTTCTTCACCTTTTCGACGACGACATAGTGCATATTGTCCCAGAAGGCAACGAACGGTCCGTTGAATTTTTCAAGAGCGGTCACATCCTCGACCATATAGGCCGCTGTGTCCATCCCACGGCTTTTCAGTATCTCCTTCATCCGCTTGAATGAAAGGCCGTCTCTGCCTATGTCGACATCATCCTGAAGACTTTTTACAGACTCCTTGCTTTTGTAGTATCTCAGTATCATCAGGCAGCAGCACAAGCCGCATTCTGTCTGAGCTACTTGTTTTATCATTGGTACGCTTAATTTTCTATTCATAGAATACTTCCTCCTTTCTCACGTCAACCAAAGATGATCCGGAATCGAATCGTCTGTTTCTCTGAGGCAGGAATATCCTATTCCGGAAAGTCCAAGCATAATGCCATTGTACTTCTGACAGGTCATTTCTGAACTGTCTTTTGCCTTTGAAGCATATTTATTGTAAAGCTCTGCGAAAGTAGAAGTGCATTGCCTGTACAACTTGTCATCCCCGTACATATCCGCATATTTCCTGAGAATTGCCAGATTTCCGAGGTCGCCGTGACAGCTTGTCAGCGTAGTGCCTATGCTGTCCCGTTTCATCAGCTCCACCGCAGCAGCTATCTCAGCTTCGGTCTCGTCATCGGTATAGCCCTCCTGCCTGAGGATGAGCCTTGCGCTGAGGAAACCGGGTGTGCCGTGACACCAGCTTGCAGTGATGCTTCCTTCGTGTTCAGCAGACAGCCAGCCCTTTATAGTGCCGTTTTCGGTCTGCCTGAAACGTGTTCTTTCATATGTGAGCAGCTTGCGGAAAAGATCAAGTGCCTCCTCGCTGCCGCTTTGTCTGTAGTATCTGTATATGTATGGTATCGCTCCTGCTATGCCGTGAGCGAAGCCCGAATACTCGATGTTTTCTGCTATGAGTTCGCCGTCTCTGAGAGTGCGGCTGCGGAGTATATCCAGCAGTTCTCCCGAAGTCTTCAATGCAAGCTCTCTCAGCTCACTGTCAGAAGAATCCGCCGTAAGCCCGGTAGTAACTGCAAGAGCTCCCGATACTCCCGATATAAGGTCGAAGAAGCATTTCGTTTCCTCTGCGGCAAGCTCTGTTATCTTGCTGAGGGAATCCTTCATGAGCTGCCTCAGACCGTCATCGTCATCAAGCTCTGCGAACTTGTTCAGCACGTAGAAGTAGCCTGCTATTCCCGTATGAGCGCCCACATTTTTCTCGTAATTGAAGTTTCCGGCTTCCATTACGCTGATTATCGGCTCTATAAGCTCATAGGCCGCATCGGTGTACTTCTTTTCGCCTGTCGCTCTTCCAAGGTATCTCAGGAACAATGCTGCTCCCGAAGCGCCGTTATAGAAGTTGAAGTCGCTCATGACCGTTGTCCAGTCCTCATGATCGGTCCTTTCGATCTCGCAGCCGATAAGGAATCTGTCACGCTTGCCCTTATGGTTGACACCGCCGATGCTCCTGTGATCTATGAGATAGTCGCCTATCTCCGAGGCCGTCCTCAGAAGATCTTCGTCCTTCGCCCTGAACACAGGGATCTTGTGAAGGTCGACAGCAGTATGGTCAGCAGCCATGTTCCTTATGAAGTAACTCGTCTTTATGAGATCGGTCTGCATTTCCAGATCATGCTCTGAGAGGTGATCTACCTTGTCGATAAATTCCTCCTGCGGCGAATGTTCAAACACATTATTGAAAATGCGTCCGTCACCGCTTATAAGTCTGCGCTTCGTGAAGTCGGCGTAGTATATGGGGACATTTCTGTGAAGCAGTGAGTCTATCTCATAGTCGATGAAATCCTCCGCAGGCTTTACAAGTCCCATTCGTGAGAAGAGCAGCTTTGCAAATATCTCGCTCCTCTGAAAATCGGGGTGTGTCGAGATATTGAGAAGATTGCTGTAGGCGAAAGTCGCTTTCAGCACTATTCTGTTGCGTGTATCCGCAAACAGCTTCAGTACCAGCTCTTTCAGTTCATCTCTGTGTGCCAGTGCTATCCTGTAGGCGTCAGTGAAGCCGTCTGTGATGTATCCGGAATAATTTCTCGGGTCAAGCTCAATATCGTCGAGTACGGCGGAATTGTTTGAGCTTCCGATATCATATTCGCTGCGCACCATGCTGACTTCATCCGAGCCGAGGTTTTCGAGCCTGTATGTGGAGAAGGGGCTTTTCTGTGCCGCACTTCCCGACATACCGCCCACACTCAGCGGCTTTACCTTTCCGTCGCTTCCCCTGAAGTTGATGTATGACGGAAGAAGTCCGATGCTGTGGACCGATCGTCCGAAGAAACGGAGAGTGTTCATGTATCCGCCCTCTCTGTCCTTATCATGATCCTTGTCCGCAGGCTGACAGTGGAAAAGTGTCTCCAAGTCTATGGGTATCGGGTCTGTGCCCGAAGCGATGACGTTTTCAAAGTGAAAATCGGTAGCATTGCATATGTAGAGAAGTGCAAGGAGTATTCCCGATTTTCTGAAAAAGACCTTTGCATCCCCGTCATTTGAAACGGGGGTATGCTCAATGAACTCCGTCCATCCGTAGTCTTCTTCGGTCACTATCTTCGTAAGACGTATACGGCTCTCCTCATCGAGATGTTCGTTGAGTTTCCCGAGAAGCACCTGGAACGCCGCTTCGCTTTTCAGCGAATGGGGCTTGTACACCAGTCTGCCGTTTTCAAATATCATCGTCGAGACGTTTCTGAATCTGACATGGGTATCGCCGCCCGACATGGATATATGTACAAGCTTTCCCATATCCCTGCCGCCGAATATCTCCTGCCTTATGACATTGATATGCGAGGCGGTATTGTTTAGCATCTCTATGGCGAAATCCATAGCGTTGCCGGCTGTTTCCGTAAGCTGTGAATGCATTATCCTGTATTCGGAATGCAGCCTTTCAACGTATTTTTCGTCTTCCAGAAGTGTATCCCGGAAATATCTGAATCTCTCATCAGGCGTATCGCCTTTGAGGAGGTCATGCTTCTTTGCCGATTCAAGCTCAAATATCAGCGTCCTCATTGCGATGTTGCTGAGTGAGGAATATATCTGAGTTACCAGGTCAGCCGTTATGGCTGACGGGTCGCTGCATATCTCCGAGGCTTCGGCTGCATCGGACAGCGCTTTGTATTTTTTCACGAGAAAGCCTGCGAAATATCCCGCAAACATTGCGTTCTTCGAGGTGAGTATCTCCTTGACTTCGGAAAACACATCACAGCGGCTTTCTTCGGTATATTCGGGTGTATACTCGCTCTCGCTCCTGAATTCGCTCAGGAAGTGATCGCCTGTGATCCTGCATTTTTCTTCAAGATATCTGCTCAGTGTTTCGTAATCCTCGAATTCAGGATACAGCGAAAGCATATATCTCGCTATCTGTGTGTTCTGCTGATCCACTGTCTGTCCTCCTTATTTCAGGTATTTCGATAGAGTTAAGGGCAGGCATTTCAGGGTGTGCAAGTCTCATAAGGGTATAGGCGACGCCTGTTATACCTGTCATACCAGATGGGGTAGCGGACATTCCCTTGATACCTGCTTTGAATCCTTCTTTTTCTATCTCATTCATGTACCTTCCGGCGGCGGAAACTGCTGTTTCTCTCAGTTCACTGCTGCCAATTGCATTTGCATAGGTCAGCAGCATATCCATGGTACCGAATGTTCCGTGACAAAGGCTGTGATCCATATCCGAAGCGAAGCCCTCCCTGAGAAGGATGTGTACGCCTCTGAGGATGTCTTCCGAGATCGTCTCGTTATTCTCAAAGCCTCTGAGTTTCTTCATCATAAGTCTTGCAAGGCCTATTCCCGGAGCACCGTGACACCAGAAGCTGCCGAAGCCGCCCTTGTCTCTGAGGTCCTTCCAGTTCTTTTCGTCCTCGCAGAAATACTTGTTTTCCATATCGACAGCCTTTGCTGCAAGTGCGGTATAGCGCTCATCGCCTGTATAATCGCCGTATTCAGCGAAAGCAAGTGCTATGCCTGCATAGCCGTGTGCAAAGCCTGTCATGACCTCGGTCTCGCCCTTTTCAAATCTATCTGCCAGGTGCTCTGCCGATATTTCAAGTATCTCGTCGATAACGTCAAGTTTGAGCTGTCTGTTCATTCTCGAAAGGGCTACAAGTGTGCCGGCTGCGCCTGCGATGATATCGTCACGGATATCGTCGGGGCTTTCTTTCATCTTAACAAGGCACTCCTTCAGGTAGCTATCGATCTTGTCCACATAGCTTGTGTCGCCTGTGAGAGCGAAAAAGTTGTACCAGAGATACACAAGTCCGGCAGCTCCCGTAAAGAATGATACATCTGCCTTCGGCTTGGTGTAGCCGAGTTCTTCTGCGCCGCTCATCACGTTTTCTGCGGCTCTGAGCCATTTCTCCCTGCCCGTGTACTTCCACAGGTAGAGGAAGAGCATTACTGTTCCGCCGCCGTCGTACATCTTGACATCAAGCACATCAAGCTTGATATTGTCTATGAGCGATTCCGTGAACCATGATATAGAATCAGACTCCTTTGCCTGCAATGCCGATGAAAGAAGCTGTTCACCTATCATCTCTGCTGCTCTTGTCATATCGCTGTCGAGAGCGAATTTCTCCCTCGGAAGCTCTCTTCCGAAAACCTCTCCCTCAGCCTTGCTGCTGTATGATGATGCAAGAGACATTCTTATGAGCATGGTCTGACGGCGTATGTAATCCTCGTCGATCTTTCCGATGAACTGTTCAACTCCGTCTGACGGGGATGAGGTATTGTAATCGCTGATGGTATAGTTATGATTTGCTATGATATCCTTTCCGTTGAGCTTCTGCTCGAAGAACGGGATATCGTTGTTCATGAGGGCTTCTACCTCGCATGAGACTCTTGAAAACTCCCTCGGTGACTGGTCTATGCCCTTGTAGAGCTTCGAGAACAGCTTTACTCTCGCTGTCTTGTCTCTGTAGTAGAGCGGTGATGACGCTACCTGAAGGAACTTTCCGTACATCGCTGTCGGGCGGAGAACACGTCTGATAGTGCCTTCCGATGACTTCATGGCGTCGATTATCTGCGCCTTTGATGCGATAACAGCATTCATAGCGTCCTGATAGCCCTGTATCATCTCCTCTGCGAAGTATATGGGGAGAACTTCCTTACCGTTGCAGTAAAGCAGGTTATTTGCCTCGGAAAGTCTGCCCTCTCCGCTGGTTATGCATATCCTGTCGGTTCCCTCGTTGCAGAGAGAATAGGATTTCCACTTCTTGCTGGTCTGCTTGGGAGAACCCGAGATACCGCCCATATCGAAATCGAAGAACACGAATGAACTGTTCATCGGGTACATCATGGTGCCGAGAACGGAATCCTCGAAAGTTGAAAGCACGTCCCTGAGGAAAGGCGGATAGTTCTTGGTGTCGGATTCCTTGCTGTTGTTCTTGACAAGTGTTTCAAGGTCAACGAAGTAAGGTCTCTCGCCTGCGCATACGATGTTCTCGTAGTGGAGATCATCGCATCTCAGCGCATTGAATACGGCACTGAAAGCGCCTATGCGGTAATAGTATCTGCAAGCCTCCTCCTCGGTGGATACGGGCTTCTGGCGGATGAATTCCTGGAAGCCGTAATCGCCGCAGGAAAGGACCTTTGCTGTATCAAGGCTGTATTTTACCTTGCCTTTTTCCATTACGATGTCACGTACCTTCTCAAAGAGAAGTTCGGGAGCAAGAGCGTGGGGCTTGTAGACAAGTGTACCTGACGGCCCCTTGACGATAACGACTTTCTTGCCGCCGTTATGGGAATCTCCGCTGGAGATGGAGAGATCGCCTGTCTGTGTGCAGTCGAACCCGAAGGTCTCCATTATCTCGTCCTTATGCCCGATCATGCCTCTGAGGCAGTCTGTTATAAGCTGCACTCTTTCATCGGCGTTGTGGAAAATGATATCGTAAAGGCAGGGATACTTTGCTGCGAATGCTTTTATAGTCTCAGCAGATCTCATATCTTCATAGAAATTGCTGTAGATGTCATCTGAGTCGTATACTCCCGATTCCTTGCGCTCATTTATCTCAATAATGAGGGTGCTGAGCGCAAGTGAAGCCTGATCGGTAAGGAAATATCCTGCGCTGTTGAGCATAAATGCTTCACGGTCTACAAGATATCCCCCTGCTCCGGTCTCATCGAGAGCTGTATCGAGTTTCCTGAGGAAATACTCGGTGAAGGGCTCATAGAAGCTTCCGAACATTTTATCATAAAAACCTGTTACTTTTAATGTGTTTTCTCCGACGGGGAGTACGTTGTCTATGATATCATGTATCTCATTCAGCTTCATTCAAGTCATTTCCTTTCACTGAGAATACCTGGATAACTGCGAGAATAACAAATAAAGCTACCAGAGGGATCATGCCTGCGTTTGATGTCCATCTTGCCGCTGCGGCAGGGAGCTCAAACAGGAATCCCTTGATGAAGTCAAATCCTGATCTTGTGAAGAGTCCCGGTGTGAGGAAGCACTTCTTAAAGCCGAAATCAAGCGGCGTATGTCTCAGAAGATCGGGAAGGGTGAATATAACGAATACAAATAATGCGTCTGCGAATAAGAATAATGTGCGCTTACTTCTTTTTTTCATAATTTACCTCATTTCTAAGAATCAAAAGTGTTATCGTATAGATTATCAGCACCCTTGCTGTGACAGACACTATAAAGATAATGCTGTCGCTTGCAGGGAGAGCTAATGTTGTAGCTGCGTCATATGCGCCGCCTATAGTGAACGGATATACTCTGTCGCCGCCTATGCCTGCCTTTTCTGCCAGCTGTGCTATCAATGCGCCGCTGTTGCTGAGTACTATGAAGAACAGCAGGAATGATACTATCTCATTCTTCGTTATCACGAAAAGAAGATCTATCACTGCTATCTCCATCACTGAAAACAGTGTGAACCGCAGGAAGGTCAGCAGACTTTCCTTTATAAGCCCTGATGCATCGCCTGTACCTCTTTCAAGGGTAAGGTAGCATATGCTGAAGCATATGAGAGTCCAGACCATAAGTGAGATGCATACGATTATCTGCGTCAGGAATTTGGCTGTGAAGTACTGCCCCTTGGTGGTATCGGACATACAAAGGTTTTTCATCGTTCCGTATCTGTACTCCTGAAACCACACGAAGTACAGCACAAATACTGCCATTTTTACAAGTGAGTAGAACTGTGATAAGGTTCCCGATGTGAATATGGTCACACGGTCGTTATGCTCGGCAAATCTCGCAATAAACGTCATGAATATGAAGCCTGCCGTTACGAGAATGAAAGCAAAAAGCGGGAATTTATCTTTTCTGCACCTGAATAATTCGGCTTTTAAACTATCTGTCATGCCATTACTCTTTTCTCGAAATATTTTTTGGTCAGCAGGTGAAGGACTATTGAATATACAACGCCTACCACTACTGAAAGTGTGATGTGAATTGCACTGAAATGGAGATTGCCAAGGTTGTAGAATTCTCCTATAGGTGTGAGGTGTCTGAGGATTACCATATCTTCAGGCATTGCACCTGCCATCATAAGCTTTACTGTAAAAAGTTGTGCGAAGGAATAGTAGTATATTATTGCTGCTATTATCTCGTTCTTTGATACAACTGTTATAAGCTGGATGAGTGCGATAATTGCTGCGTAATTCGGGATAGTCGCAAGGAAGCTGATAAAGCTCTCTGCAAGAAGCCCTTTATCTGAATCAGGCGAAGGTGCAAGCCTGAAGTAGGTAACTGTGAAAGATGCCATGAATACTGCTGCGAATATCAGGCAGAAGATAAGTGCCGTGAGATATTTTCCTGTCGTTATCAGCGGTATGCTCCTCGGATCGTTCTTCAGTGTGTTGTATTTGAAGATATCCGTGAAGATGGGGAAGAATATCATCAGAGCCACACAAGCTCCCGTGAATACAAACGGCATTATCTTCGGTAGGTCCACACGTGTCTCAATGCTGAATCCTACGATACTTGCTATCTGCGGAATGAAGAGTACAGCTATTGCTATGAATATCGAACCTCCGATAAGACAAATGCGGAAGTATGTGCTTTTGAGGCTTTTGAATATCTCCGATCTTATTACATTAACCATTTTTATTCACCCCCAGCAGCTTCATGTAGTAGTCTTCAAGAGTTTCCTTTCCGCTGGAAAGTCCCTTTACGTTAACGCCTTCTCTGGCAAACGCTGTAATGATGCCATCGCTGTAACCTGATGTGAAGTGGATGGAATTCTTATCGGTAGTGAACTGTGCCTCCGGGAATTCGGATGATACTATCCTTGAAGCTATTGCTACGGAATCTACAGTGATCACCGTTTCCTCTGAGCCTGCCGATTCGATCTCGCCGATATCAGCCTCCTTTATCATTCTGCCCTTATCAATGAAGCCGAACTTTCCCGCAAGCTGTGAAAGCTCTCCGAGGATGTGGCTGGAAATAAGGACTGTTGTTCCTGATTTCTGATTAAGGTCTCTGATGAGGTCTCTTACCTCGATGATACCCTCGGGATCAAGTCCGTTTATCGGTTCGTCAAGGATGAGAAGCTTCGGTGAATGAAGCGTAGCAAGGGCAAGTCCCAGTCGCTGTTTCATTCCCAGTGAGAAGTCCTTGAACTTCTTTGAGCCTGTATCGTCCAGCCCTACAAGTCTGAGAGCCTTGTCGATGCAGCCCTTATCCTTAATGCCCCTCTGTATCCTGTAGTAGTTGAGATTGTCACGGGCTGACATATAAGGATAAAACGAAGGCGTTTCGATCATCGAACCTACCTCGCTGCGCTTGATTCGCAGATCGCTGTCCGAGCTTGCTCCGAGAAGCGATATCTCTCCCGATGTCTTCGGAACAAGTCCGAGCAGGATCTTCATTATAGTAGTCTTTCCTGCGCCGTTCTTTCCTACAAGGCCGTAGATCTCACCCTCCTTTACATTTATACATACGTCTTTCAGAACGTTTACATTCTTATAGCTTTTACACAAGCCTTTTGCTGTAATTACGCCTTCCATATCTAACCTCCGTTTGGTAATTGGTTTCAACGGTCTGAGAGGTTTTCTTGTTTTTTTCTCTCTTTCCCGTCCCTGTGATTATATTATAGCTTCTCTTTTCCATTCACGCTACAAAAATGGAGTAAACGTCATTTTAGTCAGAGTGGAGGAGTAAACGGGGCTTTTTTGGGAGTGACCGGCATTTTCGGGATAGGCCTGACAAGCTCCTTTTACCTTATATAAATACAAAAACCGCTGAGAGAATCGATCTCTCAGCGGTTTTGCCTTAATATGCAAAATATGGCATTCACCATAACAGCTGCACTAATACAGCGATTTTATACTTCATTTCAAAAAAACATTTTTTCCATAACAAATATAAGAATACCGAACGCAACTGCCATAGTGCCTATTTTAGCATACATTTTTATAAGTACGTCACTGCACGCTGAGGGACGTATGTCAGTTTCGATATGCGGATCTACGGCGGAACGGAAGTTTTCGGCCGCCTCAGCACCGCCGATCAGTTTTCCGTAATGTATCGGTATCACCGTATGCGGAGAGATAAAATTTGCAAGTTCCGCTGCCTGCTTCGGATCCATGGTAAAAGATCCTCCAACGGGAAGAAGTGCTATATCGCACGACACTCTCCTGCTTTCCTCGGTAATATCGGTATCTCCTGCAATATATACCCTTGTTCCGTCAATATCAAGAATATATCCCAGCCAGTTTTTGGCTTTTCTATGGTTCGGCTTCTTTATATTGTAAGCAGCGACTGTCTCCACAGGAATATCGCAAAGCTTACAACTCTGTGACGGCATAAGCGGAACAGGCTCTTTACCGAGAAACATCCTGCATCTTGTGCTCATACTTGTCGGAGCGGCTATGACCGTATCGGCTTTAAGCAGTTTTTTTACATCTTTGGGTGAAAAATGATCCCCATGAGGATGCGTGAATAGAATAAGATCGGCGTCATGCGGTGTACCGCTTACAGATATCGGATCTATGTAAATGACCTTGCTGCTGTTAATACGTATTCCGCTGTGATCAATTACTTCAATACTTTCAAGAACACTTTGTTTAAACATTTCCATACTCCCTTTTTATAGATGATATAATTAACAATAAATCCCGTTACAAATTCACTGCAAACATCAGCGCTGATATTGTATTTTTCACAATATATTATAACTGTAAAAACATTTATTGTATGTATTATATCACAATTCATTTTCAAGGTCAAGTATTTGTTCAATATTTAAAAAGGCATCCATCAACCGATGAATGCCTTGACTTGTCAGCTACCGCCTGTTTCCAAGTAACATACAAGAAAAATAAAAAATCCCCGAATCGCATAGATTCGGGGTTTGTGAGTAGTCCCAGTTGGGATAAAATTATCTCTTGCTGAACTGTGGAGCACGACGAGCAGCCTTGAGACCGTACTTCTTTCTTTCCTTCATACGTGGGTCACGTGTGAGGAATCCAGCCTTCTTGAGGGTAGGACGGAGCTCTGCGTCGAATTCGAGAAGAGCACGTGAGATACCGTGTCTGATAGCACCAGCCTGGCCTGTAACGCCGCCGCCTGCAACTGTGCAAACAACGTCGAACTTCTCAACATTATCTGTGAGAGAAAGTGGCTGACGAACGATGAGCTTGAGAGTTTCGAGACCGAAGTAGTCATCGATACCTCTGCCGTTGATTGTAACATTGCCAGAACCGGGATAGATTCTAACTCTTGCTACGGAGTGCTTTCTTCTGCCTGTTCCGTAGTAATATTTTACCTTTGATTCGTACATTTAAAAGCACCTCCTGAATTAAAGCTCATAAGCAACAGGCTTCTGAGCCTCCTGCTTGTGATTAGCGTCCTTGTAAGTTCTGAGTCTCTTGAGCTGAGCTCTGCCGAGGCTGTTGTTAGGGAGCATACCGTTTACAGCGATAGTCATAGCTCTGTCAGCCTGATTAGCCATCATGTCCTTGTAATCGATGGACTTGAGGCCGCCGATCCAGCCTGTGTGCCAGTAGTACTTCTTCTGCTCAAGCTTCTTACCTGTAAGGATAGCCTTAGCGCAGTTGATAACGATAACGTGATCGCCGCAGTCTACGTTAGGTGTGTAAGTTGGCTTGTGCTTGCCTCTGAGAATATGAGCTGCCTTAGCTGCTACTCTACCGAGGGGCTTGCCCTCTGCGTCGAGAACGTACCATGTACGAGTAACTTCAGCAGGTTTTGCCAGTGTAGTTGACATAATTTATTCCTCCTATTGATTTGATCGAAGTCAGCGGACCAACGTAAAACAGCCGCTGATGCGCATTTCCTGCGCAGTAACAAGAATTATTATACCGTAAATCCACACAGTTGTCAAGGGCTTTTCCAAGATTTTTTTAATATATACCCTGTTTTCTCTGCTTTTCTCTCTCAAATGCTCCGTTTCTCTCATGTTCTCGTGTTTCGTTTCAGTTTTTGTGCGTAGAAAAATAAGCTTCATTTTTCTGCAATTGTGTGAAATATGACTGTTCATATCATTGCTTCACCCTCAGCCTTTTAAGCGTAGAGCATATATCATCGCCGCAATTGCAGAGTGTCAAAGAAAGCTGATATTTTCAAAAAATTCGGGCGAGCGGAACTCGCCCCTACATAAGCCGACTAACAATAACCGATCTGTAGGGGCGCTTTCCGAGCGCCCTTAATATAATCTATCCGCAAAAAACTTTATCGACACACAGAAAGGGCGCACAATGTGCGCCCCTGCATATTCATATTGATTTAGTCAGCGTTCAGATCAGTCAGCAAACATTGCTTCGTAATCTTCGGGAGTTTTGCCGTCCACCTCCGAGGATACGTTGATGAAGCAAATGATATCGTCATCGATTTTTCTTGCATAAAGGCAATTGCTCTTGAATCCGTCATATGTGAACACATCTCTCCTGTATTCCTCGCCGCAGAGAGTTACTGATTTTCTGTCCTGATACTCAACATTTCCTTCTGCGTTTCTGTTCTTGTATACATCAAGGACATCGTCAGCTGTTTTGCCTGTTTCACCCGGGAATGCCAGCTTTGTGTTAACGAATCTTACAAGCACATTCTCCATGCTGCTGGAGAACCACGCATCCCAGATAGCAGCGTGTTCAAAAGCACTTTCCTTCTCGTCGGTATAATAGGAAACAGTGCTTGCTCTCATGCCCTCGATAGATTCATCAGTCTCAGCCTTCAGCCCTTCGGGAATGTTGATTTTGATATTTGCATACTTGTTCTCGTACACATTGTCCTTGACGCTTCCTCTCTTGAAAGCGGTACCGTTTGCGGACTCATTTACCAGGCTTGCTCCGGAAGCAGAGCCTGAAGAAGATTCTGAGTTATTATTGTTCTGAGAGCATGACATTGCCGAGCCCAGCATTGCCAGCGCAAATATAAATGCGATAGTTTTTTTCATTATTGTACTCCTCCCCGTACATTACTTTTAGTTTATTATACCATACTTTTTTACAAAATGCAATTCGATATTTGCGGATTATGGCAAAACTTCCCATTATTTGTTGATAAAAAAATGACGGCTCAGATGAACCGTCATTTCTATAAACATGATTATGAATTACTTCATAGCCTCTTCAACAGCAACTGCACAAGCAACAGTAGCACCAACCATCGGGTTGTTGCCCATGCCGATGAGACCCATCATCTCAACGTGTGCAGGAACAGATGAAGAACCTGCAAACTGAGCGTCAGAGTGCATACGGCCGAGAGTATCAGTCATACCGTATGAAGCAGGGCCTGCAGCCATGTTGTCCGGGTGGAGAGTACGTCCTGTACCGCCGCCTGAAGCAACTGAGAAGTACTTCTTGCCAGCGTCAACTCTTTCCTTCTTGTATGTACCTGCAACAGGGTGCTGGAAACGAGTTGGGTTTGTTGAGTTACCTGTGATAGAAACGTCAACGTTTTCCTTCCACATGATAGCAACGCCTTCTCTTACGTCGTTAGCGCCGTAGCAGTTAACCTTTGCACGGAGACCGTCTGAGTAAGCCTTGCGGAATACTTCCTTAACTTCGCCTGTAGCGTAGTCCATCTCTGTCTCAACGTATGTGAAGCCGTTGATACGAGCGATGATCTGAGCAGCGTCCTTACCGAGACCGTTGAGGATAACACGGAGGGGCTTCTGACGAACCTTGTTTGCCTTTTCAGCGATACCGATAGCGCCTTCAGCAGCAGCGAATGACTCGTGGCCTGCGAGGAAAGCGAAGCACTCTGTATCTTCTTCGAGGAGCATCTTGCCCAGGTTGCCGTGGCCGAGACCAACCTTACGCTGGTCAGCAACTGAACCGGGGATACAGAAAGCCTGGAGGCCCTCACCGATAGCAGCAGCAGCGTCAGCAGCCTTCTTGCAGCCCTTCTTGATAGCGATAGCGCAGCCTACTGTATAAGCCCACTTAGCGTTCTCGAAGCAGATAGGCTGAATGCCTTCTACCATCTTGTAGATGTCAAGGCCCTTAGCCTTGCAAACCTCAGCACACTCCTCGATGGAGTTGATGCCGTATTCCTTTATAACAGCGAGAATCTGCTTCTCACGTCTCTCATATGATTCAAATAAAGCCATTGTACAAGTCCTCCTTAGTCTTTTCTTGGATCAACGATCTTAACAGCATCAGCAACTCTGCCGTACTGACCCTGAGCCTTCTCAAAAGCAGTATTAGCATCGTCACCAGCCTTGATGAAGTCCATCATCTTACCGAAGTTAATGAACTTGTAGCCGATGATCTCGTCGTCTTCATTAAGAGCAAGACCTGTGATATAGCCGTCAGTGAGTTCGAGGTAACGTGGACCCTTCTTGAGAGTACCGTATGTAGTACCGATCTGTGAACGGAGACCCTTACCGAGATCCTCAAGACCTGCACCGATAACGAGACCGCCCTCAGAGAATGCAGACTGTGAACGTCCGTAAACGATCTGGAGGAAGAGTTCTCTCATAGCTGTATTGATAGCGTCACAAACCAGGTCTGTGTTAAGAGCCTCGAGGATTGTTCTGCCGGGGAGGATCTCAGCAGCCATAGCAGCTGAATGAGTCATACCTGAACATCCGATAGTCTCAACGAGAGCTTCCTGGATAACGCCTTCCTTGACATTGAGGGTAAGCTTACAAGTACCCTGCTGAGGAGCACACCAACCGATACCGTGTGTGAATCCTGAGATATCCTTTATCTCCTTTGCCTTTACCCACTTAGCCTCCTCAGGGATGGGAGCAGCGCCGTGAGCAACGCCCTGAGCGATAGGGCACATTGTTTCAACTTCGTGCGAATAAATCATTGTAAATACTCCTTTCGGTTTTCAGACAGTCGGATACCTGTCCTTGCATACTTTAACATTATACACTATTTTTCCGAATGAATCAAGCCAAACGGACAAAAGAGATGCTTCAAACGGTTAGGATTCACTAACGTATATAAATAAAAAAGGCGCACATTGTGCGCCCCCTGCATCCCGATACCTGACACCTACATATCCGCAAACATACCCATTATGCGTGGTGTGCTGAAGCATTCCTCATCGTAGAAAGCATCGGCAAGTGCGTCGAGGTTTTCCTCGCTGTACTCCACTTCCTTTGAGTAATTCTTCGCAGTTTCGGCAATATCAGCTCCCCTGCCCTCGCAGAGCACCAGATGCCCCACCATCCATGCGCTGACCGCTGCCAGCTTCACACGGGAAAGTATCTCGCCGTCGAAAACTCCTTTCATGAAGAAGCGGAATATGCTGTAAACGGCTATCCTACGCAGATACACCTCATGCTCGGGACAGTATCCGCCCTCCGCCGCCATACAGCGTTCCATGTATGGCCGCCAGTTCTCATCGATAGGCTCAAGAGATGCGTAAAACTCCATAATCGCCTGTATATCGGGAGTTTCCGCCTGTGTTGTCCTCTCCCATTCGGGAAGCGTGAAGTCGCCGTTGTCTATGCGGAATTGCAGTTCCTCGCCGAAATCAAGCATGGTACAAACAGCCTCGGGGAAGCTGTCATTCTGCAAGTGCTTTATAATAGCATCACGGGCGCTGAGAAGCAGTTCATACAATCCGCTGTCACATTCATCACAGTCCTCGTCAGGGATGACAGTCTCCGTAAGAGTCATATCTTCGGAAAGTATCAGCTTCGCCGCCGCCTCACAGCAAAGTCCCAGGCCGCACTCTTTCACATTCCCGAACCACTCATAAAATCGGGGATGGTCGGTGCAAATCTGACAAAGGTGCGCCTCGCCCAGTTCAGTGTAGATATCGCAGAGATTGCGGCTGTTGAGGAAGGGGCAGCGTTCCCCCTCCGTCAGCACGAATGAACCGTCCTTTATGCTGTTTTTCAGCCTGCCGCCGAAGCTTCCGCCAACCGATGAGTAATAGTCCATAGTCTCGCTGTCGATGTCTATCTCCCAGCCGATACAGCAGTTGTCGGAGCATTTGTCGGCGATGCATCTGAACTTCCCGTAGTAACCGGGAGTGCGGAATATCATCAGCAGTTACCTCCGCTCATGCAGTAAATGATTATCGCCTGCTGAACGGTTAGCAGGTACTTTTTGAAGCCGTAGCCCACAAAATATTCGCTGTCGATAACGTCTGCCGTTACCTCTTCACCACGGAAAAACGGCGGACAGGGATTGAGGACTGCGCCCTTGTTTGCCTTCTTCATAGCTTCAAGTGTGACACGGCATTCGTCGTATTCATCAGCAATATAGGCAGGCACAGAGTCGGTACAGATTATGTCTCTGCCGATCACGGCCTTGTCAATATCATAGAAAACGGGAACTCCGTCCATTTCGCAGGCCTCACAGCAGCACTGTGCCAGGTCAAGCCCCAGAACATCTGCTGCTTCTTTCCATGAAAGGCCGATATTTCCGACTTTGCCGCAGAAGAGATACTTATCCTTTGTGAAGTCGTCACGTATCTTCGAGAGGGCGTAGAGGTCGCTGAGTATCTCACAGGGATGGTTCGCATCGGTCATGGCATTTATCACGGGATATTCGTGGTTTTCTGCGATAGATTCAAGCTTTGCGATATCCTTGTGACGGATGACAACTGCGTCTGCCCAGTTTCCAAGGTAGCCGCTTACATCGACCAGTGCTTCCTTTTTGTCAAGGGTCCCGGGCGGAAAAAGAATGGTCTGTCCGCCGAGGAGGTACACTCCCTTTTCAAAGGTGACACGGGTACGGATACTGCTTTCGGGGAAGAACATCACTACTGTTTTTCCACTCAGGAAGTTTCTGAACTCTCCCTTTTCCAGTCTGTCGGCAATGCAGAAAATGCTGAAAATGTCGTCTTTTGTCAGGTCGGTAAGTCGGATAAAGTCTTTCATATGATCCACCTCTTCAAAAATATTATGGCGCACAGAAAGTGCGCCATTATGGGCTGTATTAATACTATTACTTTTTGTCTTTCTTTTTGTCTTTCTTCTTGTCGGTCTCCACTATCTTCTCGTAGTTTTCCTCAGCCGCTTTTTCTTCGGCTTTCTTCTTAGCCTTCTTAGCGCCACGGTCAGCGGATTTTCTGCTCTTTATCATAAGCACAGCAGCCGCTGCTATAACTCCGATTATAAGTGCGATAACAACGATAATAAAGATAATACTGCTGAGGTCACGTCCCACAACATCATACTTCACCTTTGCCTTCTTTGCGTATTTATGGGCGGCAGAACCGCCGAATACGCTCATGGTGAAGCCTTCAAGGTCAATGACATTTCCCTCGTTGTCGTAGGTCTTGCCGAATGCCTGTTCACCTACAGATGTAACGCTCTTGGGCACGTTCACGCTTTTCAGCGCATCACAGCCGATAAACGCCTTTTCTCCGATGGTTCCGACACCTTCGGGTATCAGCACCTTGTTGGCGTTTATGCAGTTTGCAAAAGCAAGAGGCCCTATGGACGAAACTGTTGTCGGTATCTCGATAGTGGTAAGTCCCTCATCAAACGCAAACGCCCATTCTCCGATAGAGGAAAGCCCCTCCGGCAGGTCTGCCTTTTTGATGTTGTGGCAGTACGCAAAAGCATAGTCATCTATAACTGTGGTCTTGTCGGAGACGAACAGATTGCTTATACCGAGGCATCCCGAAAATGCGCCTGACTTGATGGTGGTAACGGTATCGGGGATGTACAGGTCGCCCTCAATGGAAGCAAGTCCACGGTAAATGACAGCCTTTTTCTTATCCATAAGCATACCGTCCTCAACTACATATGAATTGTTGGCGGATGCATCGATATCCTTTATGGAGTACCACTCGTTGAAGGCAAGTGTTCCGATCTTTTCAAGGGAAGCAGGGATGCGGAATGTTTCAAGGCTGGTGCACTCATAGAATGCGCCGTCGCCTATAGAAGTAACTGTATCGGGGATATCTATTGACTTCAAATGGTCGCACATATTGAAAGCATATGCAGGTATCTCCGTGAGAGTTTCCGGGAGAGTTATAGTCTCAAGCATACTGCATCCCATAAATGCGTGTTCACCCAGATGTTCAAGTCTTTCCGGGAGTATCACCTCGGAAAGGGATGTACAGCCGACAAAAGCGTTATCACCGATAGTTTTGACGGAATCGGGAATATCCAGCTTTGAGATAGCACTGCAATTCGCAAAGGCATTGTCGCCTATGGCATTTATGGTAACACCGTTTCTGACAGCAGGTATCTCGGTAACTATTGAAGCTGTACAGCGCTTTATGGTATAGCATCCGTCAACAAGATCATAGATGAACGCACCGTCGGAGAGTACATCGTCCGGTCCCTGAAGTCCCTCAGCGCCGGCAGGAAATGCTGCAAGCGATGACAGTGCAGCTGCTATGGCTGCGGCTGCGGAAAGGAGTTTATTCAGCTTCATCTGCTTCCGCCTCCTCTGCCTTTTCTTCTTCGGCATTTTCAGCCTGTTCTTTTTTGGCCTTTATCTTTTCGGCAACATTTGCCTTTATCTTCTCGATCTTCTGCTCTTCCTTCTTTTTCTTATGATTCTTCGCAGCTGCAAGGATGATGATGAGAAGTATCACAGCCGCAAGAAGTACTCCCATTACTATAAGGAACATCTTTGATACATTGTGTTCGCCTATCTCGATGGTGCCAGAAACTGCCTTTATACCGTAATCCTCGGCATACTGATAAGGGATAGAGCCTTTTTCAGCGTAGACCTTGAAGCCCTCGATAAGAGCGTCTGTCGGTTCCTTGTCGGCAGAGCTTTCGTCTACGAGGTTAATCTCGTCATCATAGAAGAAGCCGAATGAATATGTGCCTATCTTTTCGATCTTGTCGTAGAATCTGAGGCTTTTCAGCTTCATGCACTCATAGAAGGCGTCAGCGCCGAGTATTCTCAGTTTCTTTGACATCTTAACCTTTTTGAGCGCCTTGCAGTTTTCAAAGGCGTATGTACCGATCTCCTCAACGTTTGAAAGGTCGATGCTCTCAAGATTATTATTGTATGCGAAAGCGGATGAAGCGATAGTCTTTACGGAAAGCGGCACCTTGAATTCGGTCGCCTCTCTTGATGCAGGATATGCCATAAGAGAGGTCATTTCCTTGTCGTAGAGTACGCCGTCAACAGAGCAGAAGCTGCCCTCGCTGCCTTCGGATACGTTTATCTCCCTGAGATTGTTGTACTCGATGAAAGGCTCGGAATCGTCGATATTCTTGCAGTTGCCTGAAATGGTGATGCTTTCGAGCGATGGGCAGGTCTCGAATATGGAAGCGCCCAGCACCTCAGCGCCGCCCAGGTCAGCCTTTACCAGCATAGGGCAGTCACCGAAAGCAGCCTCGCCGATCTCCTTGACGCTCTTCGGGAGTACGATTGATGTGAGATACTGACAGCTGTAGAATGCGCCCTTTCTTATCTCGGTAACAGTCTCGGGAAGCACTATCTGCGAAGCTCCGCAGTTTGTGAAAGCGGTAGTATAGACCGCTGTTACCTTGTGTCCGTCAAGAGTATCGGGGACCACAAGCTCCACCTCAGATGAATTACAGCCCGTGATAACGGCATTTCCGTCAACTATGGCGTATTCGATGCCGTTGTAGTACTTCTTTTCAAGATTCTTTATCTCCTGACTTTCCTCGAAATTCTCGGGAGTCATGAATGCGAAATTATTATGGTAATCGTAGTCTTCATCAGAGTCCACACAGTATGCGGATGCAGCCGAATCGGATTCGCCGACTACTGTGAAATTCTCAACCGCCGTTTCAGTGCCGTCGTCAGCTATATTGTAGCCGAAAGCAGAATAGCCTATATTCTGCACGGAAGACGGGATGATTATATATGTAAGGCCTGTATTTGCGAAAGCTGACTGTCCCACGGAAAGAAGTCCCTTGGGAAGCTCTATCTCCTCGATGGCAAAGCAGTTTGAGAAAGCGCCGCCGCCGATAGTCTCGATGCTGTCGGGGAGCTTTACGTCGCTGAGCTTCTCACAGTCGGTGAAAGCAAAATCGTCGATATCGGTTACAGCTGTCTTGCTCAGGTCAACAGCTTTAAGGTTCTGGTTGCTGCTGAAAGCATGGCGTCCTATAGCTTCAAGAGAGGACGGGAATGTGATATTTTTCAGCTTTGTCATGAAGACAGCGGAAGTGCCTATATTCTTGGTCTTGCTGTCGATGGCAAAGCTGTCGCCTTCCTTTGCGGCAGGATAGCAGACGAGGAGTTCTTTGTTCTTGGTGTAAAGCACACCGTCAACGGAGGTGTACTCCTTGTTTCCGCTTCCTACATTTATCTCTTTCAGCTTAGTGCAGTAGATAAACGGATTGTCAGCGGTGATATATTCGATGCTGTCGGGGAGAGTTATTGACTCAACAGGGCAGTTATCGTGGTCCTTGCCGAAAGCGTACTTGCCCAGATACGTTACCTTTTTGCCGTCGATAGTCTCGGGTACAGTTACCTCTGAGTCCGTGCCTGACCAGAGCTGTATACAGAGATTTCCGTCATCCATTTCCGAGTAGGTGAAATCACCTGAAACGGGGTATGACGCAAGAAGGTCATCCTCGCTCTCATATGTATTTCCGTCCTCATCTGTATATGCAGAAGGCGGAGTATCGCCCCATCCTTCGTAAGCAGTCTCTGCATTCACAAAGGGAGCGGCAGGGATACAAGCTGAAGCGCACAGAAGCAGACTCAGCATAAAAGCCGCAGTTTTTCTTGGTTTTATCATAGTTTTCCCTCTCAATCTGAACGGGTCTTTGCCCGATTTGGTCTATTCAATACGATTATAACATAATTTGCAGTTTATTGCAACGAATTTCACGCATTTTTCACTACGGCTTCCTTTACTTTTTATCTCGCAGTGTCAGCTAATCAATTTGCAGGGGCCGCCTTTGGCGGTCCTTGCTTCATTTACACCGAGCCGCATCTGTAGGGGCGCACAGTGTGCGCCCTGCCGCTGAGCGAGTGACTCCCTGTAGTACAGGGAGATGTCCGAAGGACAGAGGGTACGTGCGACCGTTGGGAGGCGGCGCAACCACGATTCGCTCGCAAGCTCGCTAACTTCTGTAAGAACGATGAGTTTCAGGTCGCTCGTCGGCTTGCGTAGGTTGTTCGGGCTTCTGTTAACGTGAATGTAGGGGCGCATTC
>Ga0129306_1001547_pt1 | contig 25367 bp, 9 predicted proteins | sample P827metagenome_FD_94438 | JGI IMG/M metagenome (GOLD analysis project Ga0129306, IMG submission 94438) | Capybara group fecal microbial communities from Wisconsin, USA - P827 metagenome | ecosystem: Host-associated > Mammals > Digestive system > Large intestine > Fecal | place: USA: Wisconsin... | reverse complement strand
CGGGCTCCTCGAGGTTGAATCCGTCGTTGTGCATCTCGCGTCCGCGTCCATCGACGATACGCGTCGTGACGAAGATCAGGAGGTTACGCTTCGACGTCTGCTCGGAGTGGCTGCGGAAGAAGCGGCCGAGGAACGGAATGTCGCCGAGGAACGGAATCTTGTCGTCCATCGCCTTGCGGGCCTCGGTGATGAGACCGCCCATGACGATCGTGGCGCCAGGATACACGCTGACCTTCGAGTCGACGGAGCGGACGTGGAAGAACGGCTGTTCCATCGGGGCGTCGTAGTACGTGATGTTCTGGTTGCCGCCGGAGATGTTCTCGAACATGTTGGCGACTGCGTTCCAGTAGCGCGTGACGATGCTCTCCATGATGTCGGCCGAAGGCATGTAGCCCTGGTCGGCGAAGGGTCCGTTGCCGAGGGTGACCTGGAAGTTGCCGGCGGAGGCGTTGCCCGTGAACGGAATCCTCATGCCGTAGTTCTTCCACGTGGGCTCGTCAACGAGCTGGGTGTTGAGCTCGAGGTCGACAACGTTGCCGTCGTCCGTGAGCGTCGGGGTGACCTGGAGGATGACGCCGACTTCACGCATCGTGAAGCTCTGCGGCTCGACGACCGCGAGAATCGCGGACTGAGAGCTGCCGCCGTATCCGCCGCCGCCCGAGTTGCTGGACTGGAGCTGCACGTCGTAGTCCGTCGGGTAGATGTACTCGGTGACGACCTTCATGACCGCTTCCTCGCCAGGACGCGTAAGCACCTTCGGCGCGGAGAGGAGGTCGGTGTCGCTCCTCTGCGAGAGCATGTGAAGGATCATGGAGAGGTCGGCGTTGCCGAGGAACGCGTTGACCTTCATGAACTGGTCGTTGTACGCGTTGCCCTGTCCGGAGATGTGGTTGTTGAGCGTCGACAGATAGCGCTCGCCCGTAGAGAACGATCCAGACATGTTCGCGGTGTCCGTGAAGTCCGTCACGCCCGGAATCGCGTTCACGCCGACATTGCGGCTGCTGCGATTGTTCCAGGGGTTCCTGCCCGAGGAGTTCCAGTGGTGCCAGTCCGTCGAACCAGTGCCGGAGCCGGGCATGATCGAGGAGGTCGTGGAAGAGGCGGTCGTGGAGTCGCCGTCCGCGCCGGTGATAGATCCGGAGCCCTTCGTGGTGTTGGGCTTGTTGTAGCGGCTCTTCGGGCTGCCCCACGAAGCCTCGCTGCCTGCCCACGCACCGTCCTTGATACCAAGGGCGCGGCCGATGTGGCGATTCAGGCCGAGCGTGTAGTCGCCGTTGAGAATCCACTCGAAGCCGAGCGAGTTGAGGTCGTCCTGGCAAACCTCGACGAAGCGGGTCTCGATCTCGACGAGAGTGACCTGCTGGTTGAGCGAGAGGAGGACGTTCTCGAACTCGGCGAGGTTGTCCTGCGTGTTCTTCACGAAGAGGCGGCCGACCGTCTTGACGTAGAAGATCGAGCTGCCCTCAGGCCACTTGACGCCGAGCAGCGAGAAGAACTCCTTCCAGTCCCTCTCCTGGCTCTCCTCTTCGGCGTCGTTCTTCCTGCGGTTCGCCGCACCGCCAAAGCCGGACGTCTGCATGGACGTCATGTCCTCGGAGGCGGTGGACATCTTCTCGAGGAACGTCGAGAGAACGGGGAAGGAGCGGGTGATGAGCTCCTCGGTGGACATGTCCTTGTGCATGACCATGACGATCGGACCCTGCACGGAGAACTTGTAGTCGACCGACTCGCAGACGAGCTTTAGAGCGTCGTAGAACGTGATGTCGCTCGCGGTGATCATCGGGATCACAGGCACGCCGACAGGACCGTCGCCCGTATCGTCCGCACCGGTGTCGGAGAAGTCATCGCTGTCGTCAGCCGCGCTGGCGGTCTTCATGTGGACGGCCTCGGGCGTCTTGAGGACGAAGTTGAAGCCGCGCTTCTCGATCGGGATGTCGGGACGGTCGAAGTCCTTGGAAGCGCCGCGGAAGTACTCAACCGCGTCGATGATCGTCGCCGGCGGCTTGAACGAAATCGCGGGAAGGCGCATCTCCTTCATGCGGGAGATGATGGACTGCTCCATGGTCTGGGCGCGGTCGGGGCCGGTCGGACTCTGGATTGTCTTGCCGTTTTCCTTCTCGTCAAGCTCGCGCGCATCGACGGCGTAGACCGGACGCCACGCCTCGTCGACGTCGGCGATCATGGCCTCGCGCGTAACCTCGCGCTCCTGCTTGAGAATGACGTCGCGCTTGCGCTGGATGGAATCCCTGAGACGGATGGCCTCCTGGTTGTAGGGGTCGTTCTTGATCACGAGTTCGCATTCCTCAAGAGCGAGATCGATTTCGCGCTGGGCGAGATGGTGGCGGGCGCGCTTGAGGTGCTGGATCTCACGCTCGCGGCGGGCCTTGTATTCCGCATCGTTGCGGCGGTGGGAGATCTCGCTGACGTCGGTCTTGTACTTGTCGGGATCAACCTCGCTGTTCCATGCCTCAAGCTGACGGCGAGCCTTGGGATGGCGCCTGTCGACGGCCTGATTCATCAGCTTGACCGCTGCGTCGCGACGCCCCGTGCGGTCCTCTTCGAGTGCGGCCTGGTAGAGACCTTCCGCGATGCCCTCCCTGCACTCCTCCTTGAAGACCTTCGAGCCGGGGCGGTCGTTGAGGAACTTGAAGGCGTTGCCGTAGTGGCGGACCGCCTCCTTGAACTCTCCTGCGACCATGCTGGCGCGCGCCTCTTCGATCTCGCGCATCGCCTGCGCGTCCATCGCCTGGCGGCGGAGCCTTTCGTAGGTGTTCAGTTCATCGATGAGCTCGCTGTCCTTGCCCGGAGCCGCGCCGACCGTAGCTGGCGCACCCTCTTCGGGAGCGGCCTCGGTCGTCTCGGCCTCCGCAGACGCTTCGGCCGCAGGCTCCTCGGTCGCCTCGGCAGGCTCTTCGCCAGAAACCTCGGAGACGACGTCAAGCGCAGCGTCCACATCGTCGGCGGCAGGCTCGGCTGCGGGAGCGGCCTCTTCTGCGGGGGCGGCCTCTTCAGCAGGCGCGGCTGCCTCTTCGGCTGCAGGCGCGGCCGCTTCTTCAGCAGCAGGCTCAACTGCTTCTTCGGCCGGGACCGCCTCTTCGGCGCTTTCCGGCGCCGCTTCGGCAGGCGGGTCACCCGCCTCCTCGGTCTTCTCTTCCGTCGCCGCCGGCTGTGCAGCCGGGGCATCGGCTTCGATTCCCGCCAGAAGATCTTCGAGATCATCCTGGGCGAACGCGTTCTGGCCGAGCGCTAGCGCGGCGGCGGTCGCTGTCATTGCGACATAGGTCCTGAGGTGCGTCATATAGAACTTGCTCCTATGATTTTCCAAATATTATAGACTAATTTTTTTCACTGGTCAACGGCTTCAAGGGCACGAATTTTTCCAAGCGGATCCTCGATCGTGACTTTTGCGCCCTTTCCGACGCTCTTGATCTCGACCACTTTGTAGGTGTTTCCGTGCAGTTTGAACGCAGTTCCAGGCACTACGACGAGCTCCGAGGGCTCTCCGCGGCTGAACGAGAGGGTGGCCTGGATGTCGACCGGAGTGCGCTTTTCGTCGTCGCGAAGGACCAGCTTCTTGCCGTCCTCCTTCCGCTCCACGGTCGCAAAAAGGACCTCGCGCGGCTTTTCGAGGGCCTTTTCGCCCTTCACCGCGGCGACCTTCACCTTGACCGTTTTCTTCTCGAGACTCTTCACGACAAAGCCCGTCTTGCCGATCTCCTCGCCCTCGAGCGGGTTGTACTGGCGACCGCGCCCACCGTAGTCGTTCTTGGCCTTCGGGTCGCGGAAGTAGTACCTGATCTTTCCGCCAGGAAGGTTCTCGGCCTTCTCGAAGAAGAACGGAAGCACCGTCTCCTTGAGCGGCATCACGAGCTTGAGCGAGTCGAAGTAGTCGGGGTGGGAGTTCTTGTCGGAGGGGTCAGTCCCCGCCGCGAACTCCTCCGCGTTCGTGAAGCCGTCGGCATCCGTGTCCGCCTCGGCGTCCGCCGTCGCGGCGTCGAGCCCGAACTTCTTCTCCCAGTCGTCGGGGAGTCCGTCGCCGTCCGTGTCGAGCGCAACCTTCTCCGGCTCGGGCTGGTCGCCCTTGCAGATGGGGCACTTCTTCGCGTCGCCAGGAATCGGCTTGTGGCAGAGCGCGCAGAAGACGCGCTTCGGCGAAACGAGGAAGCTTCCGCCCTCGTCGGAGACCTCGGCCACGACCGGCGGCTTGCCCGCCATCATGAGCGTGCGTTCGAGCTGCGTCATCTCGACGGGCGCGACGCCGGTGTCCTTCTTCTTGTCGGACATAAGGCGCCTCACGACGTCGGATGCGTTCTCGTCCGGATCAGCTCCGCCGGACATCGCGAACATTATGCCGCCCGCCGCGAGCGCGACGATGCCGACGGCGGCGACTATCCAGTCCCAGTGCGCGGCGAAAAAGCCGCCTTCGTTGCTGCGGGAGATCATTCTTCACCCTCCTTGCTTTCGGTCGCGGCCTCGGCCTCGCCCTCTGCGGGCGCCTCCTCTGCCGCTTCTTCCCCGGCCGCCGGCTTGTTCACGGCGGAGCCGAAGTCATATGTGGACAATGTAATCTTGACGAGGAAAGGAGACTCCTTGACGGGGTCGTTCACAAGCCCCTTCTTGTCTTCAGATTCCTCGGCAGGCTTCTCCGTCTCCTCGACGGCCGCTCCGCGCCTACGGCGCTTTCCGCCGGACGCAGGCGCCGACGCACCCTGCGTCTTCTCGCCCTCTCCGAGCGCAGCGGCGATCATGTCGCCCTCGCGAGCAAAGGACATGGAGTCGACGACGATGAAGCGGGGCGCGGTCGCAAGCGCGTTCACAGCCTTGACGAGCGCCGCCGGCTTCGCCCGGAAGTCGACCGCGTACTGCTCGACGGTGTACGCCGGCTTCTCCTCCTCCGCGTCCTTCCTGGCGCGGCTGCGGTTCTTGGCCTTCGGCTTCTCCTCCTGCTGCGCCTGCGCAGCGGCGGATACAACGCCGGCGGGCTCGATGCGGACGATCTCCGCGACGCCGCACTCCTGAAGCATCTCGAACACGAGACGGATGTCGCCCCAGAGTCGCTGGTACTTCGGAAGCATCTCCTGCTCGGGAAGCTTGTCGCCAGTCACGAAGTCCGGAAGGCCGAAGTTGAAGCCCGGCTTGACGATCTTGCCGTCGACTCCGCCCTCGAGCTCCGAAAGCGCACGCGCCTCGTCCACAAGCTTCTGCTTGAACGCGGCGGGGTTGATGTCGTTGCTCACGGCGCGGTCTCCGGCAGCGGCAGTCGCCAGCGCGGCCTCGGTCCACCCCGCGAGCGTGTCGGCGTTCTTCTTGTACGCAAGCTCGCTCTCCTTGTCGGGGCTGACGTCGGCCCTGAGAAGGCGCCTTACGGACTCCTTCGCGCCGTCGCCCGCCTCGACCGCCTCGGCCTTCGACGAAAACGCGTCGAACGCAAGATAGCCGAGCACACCGGCCGCGACGAGCGTCACGCCGCCTATCGCGACCATGACGATCTGGTTCTTGGACATGCTCATTTCTTTTCTCCCTTTGCGCCGTTACCGAACTTGACTTTGACCACCAGCTGGTCGACGAGCGCATCCTTGCCGACCGACGTCATCGACTCGATGCTGACGGACGACGGATCGACGAACGGCGAGCCCTTGAGACGCGCCTCGATTATCTGCGCGGCCGTGGAGCCTCCAGTCTTGGAGCGGGCGATGAGTGACTCGACGTCGTCGTGCCATCCGCGTATCGTAACGCGGTCGCCCTCCCACTTCTCGATCCACATCTCGTTGCCGAGCGCGTTCCTGACGGCGTTCATCTTCGCCACGGTCAGACCGCGCTTCGCGAAGAGCTCGCGGAAGCCCTCCGCCTTCGCGCTCTCGCGCTCCTGGGCAACCGCCGCCTCCTTGACCTTCTTGTCGACGCCCTGTAGCTTCTGCGCCGCGGCCTGCACCGCGTCGCACTCCGCGCTCGCGACCGCCTCGCCCTTCTTCGCCGCAAGGAGAACGAGAACAAGCGCGACGACGAGCGCCACCGCGCCAGCGGCGACGAACGGAATCCTCGCGACGTCCGCGCGCTCCTTCACGAGCGACGGCGGAAGCAGGTTGATCGCGAACATCGCGGCGCCCGCCGCATGCAGCGCTACGCCCGCCGTGGCCGCAAGGCACGCTCCGTCCGCCTCAAGCGCGGCAGCGTCGACCTTGGGCCCGACCGCGATCGCCGAGAACGGATTGAAATACTCGACCTCCACCTGCAGGCTCTCCGCGAAGAAGCGGTCGACCTGCGGAAGAAGCGCCGTGCCGCCCGTGAGGTACAGCTTAGTCGGCACCCCGCCGCCCTGCTGCGAGCGGTAGAAGTTGATGGAACGCGAAATCTCGGCATGAAGACGAGTCATCACCGCGCGGCACACCTTCGAAATCCTGTCGCGCGTCTCGTCCTCATCCTCCACAACGCCGCCGAGCGCGACGTATCCGCTCTCGCGCTTAAGGCTCTCGGCCTCGTCGTGCGAAACGCCGAGGGCCGACGCGATCTCCTTCGTGATCATGTTGCCCGCGACGGGAATCGAGCGGTTGTAGAGCTTGTCGCCGTCGACTATCACGAGCGACGTCGTCTTAGCGCCGATGTCGAGAATCACCGAGCAGCCGTCCACGCCGGACGCGGCAAGCACGTTCGTGAGCGCGATCGGCGCAACGTCGACGAGCTCGGGGATGAACCCGGCGCCCCTCACGGCCGCCGTGATCTCCTCGATCGAGTCGGTCTTCGCCGCGACGATCATGACATTCTTCTCGCCGTTCTCGTTGTCGCCGAGGACCTGCCTGTCGCAGATCATCTCGTCGATCGGGAACGGAATGTTCTGCTCGATCTCGAAGCGGACCTGCTGGTCGAACTTGTCGGCACCGCCGGCCGCCGCTATCGAGGCGAAGCGCGGGAACACCATCTGTCCGGAAACGGACACGGACACGGGTCCGGGCTTGATGCCCTTCTCGCGCACGATCTCGAGGATCGCGGGCGAGAGTATCGCGTCGGCGTTGCCGGCGTCGAGCGGCGCGGCAAGCGCGGCCACCCCGTAGTTGACAAGCGTCAGCGCGCCCTTGCCGCCTTCGTATTCGGCAAGCTTGACGGACGACGCGCCGATGTCAAGTGTTAGGAATCTTTTTGCCATTTTTCTAACCTCACTGCGCGACCTGTTCGTAGTCGTTCGGGTTCACGAGCGCCCAGATCGTCTTGGAACGGTCCATGAGGCCCTGGCGGCGCTCGATCATCGGATTGCCTTCCTTGTCGTTCTTGTTCATGATGTCGTCGTTGTTCCAGAACGCGGCCTCGATCGTCTTGGGATGGTTGGGAATGCCCTGGATCTCGCTGACGCTGTCGCCGGCAAGCATCTCGCCCTTCGCGTTCGTGATGACGAGCCCGATCGCCTTGGGCTCGCCGAAGCGCTCCAAGTAGGACGGATGCAGGCAGACGGACGCCGCGTGAGAGCCCTGCGGAATGTTCTGGTACGTCACCGAAGTCGTGAAGTAGGAGTACGGCGCAAGACCTTCCTTGTTACCCTTGTTCTCCGTCGCGCTCTTCGTCTCGAGGAGGACGTGCCAGGTGAACGTCAGCTGGTCCTGCCACTTCGAGAACGTCGAATACTTCGTCTCGAGGACGATCCAGTTCCTCGGCTTCGTGTAGCACTTGCCGATGATGCTGCCGCCAGAAAGGGACGGAGCGGGAAGGGTCGCGGCGCGGCCGAGCTTCGGGAACTGGTCTAGCGTGATCTTCGCCTCCTTGCCCGTCGTAGGCGCATCGTCGTCCACAGCCACAGGCGCCTTCTTCTTCGGCGCGGCAAACGCCACCGCGGCCGCAAGCGCAACCGTTGTCATCATCATAAGCTTCTTGTTCATCGCTTCGTTCCTTTCTTTGGTTTTTAAATTAAAGCACCTTCATCTTCGGGAGATCCTGTATGTCCACAAGCCCGACCACCCGGCCGGACCTGTCGCACACCGGCAGGTCGTCGATGCGCTTCTTCTCGAAAATCTTCAACAGCTCCGCCGCATACGCGTCGTCGTAGACGAAGAGCGGGGAGCGGGTCATGAATTCGGAGATGGGCGACATGAGAGGCATTGGGGTGTCCCCCCTCTCGCTCACCAACCGCCTGAAGTCGCCGTCCGTGAATATGCCGAGGAGCTTTCCGTCCGCATCAGCGACGACCGCGCTGCCGCCCTTCGACTTCGTCATCGCCATCAGCGCATCCAGAACCGTCGCCTCGGGCCCGACCTTCGCGAGGTGCTCGCCCGTGCGCATCACGTCCGTCACCTTCATGACGAGCGCACGTCCGATCGCGCCCGCCGGATGGTTCATCGCATAGTCCTCGACCGGGAACTTCTGCGCGTCGATGAGCACCATCGCAAGCGCGTCGCCCATAGCCATCGTCGCAGTCGTCGAGTTCGTCGGCGCCATGCCGAACGGACACGCCTCCTTCCCGCACGGAATCTCGATGTGTATGTCGCTGAGCGACGCGAGCGTCGAGTCGGGACGACCCGTCATCGAGATGACCTTCAGCCCATGGCGGCGGATCGCCGGAATGAGGTTGTTCACCTCCGCCGACTCGCCGGAGAAGCTGAGCGCCACGAGGACGTCCTTCGCCGACACCATGCCGAGGTCGCCGTGCATCGCCTGCACGGGATTGAGGACTATCGACCGGGTGCCCGTCGAGGAGAAGATGGCGCTCATCTTCTCCGCGACGTGCAGGTTCTTGCCGACACCGGAAACAACGACGATTCCGCCGTCGGAAACGGTGTCGAGGATAAGCCTGACCGCCGAGACGAAGGACGCGCCAAGCGAGTCGCGGGTCTTCTCAAGACCCTCGATCTCAACTGCGAAGACCTGCTTCGCACGCGCTATCATCTCATTGTCGGTCATGATTTACTTCGTCGTCGACTGGAGTAGCGTTACGCAGATCGTCCCAACGATGTCCTCGGCGGAGCATCCGCGCGAGAGGTCGTTCATCGCCTTCGCGAGACCCTGGAGGTTCGGACCAATCGCATCCGCCTCACCGAGGCGCTGCGCGATCTTGTAGCCGATGTTGCCCGCGTTGAGGTCGGGGAAGATGAAGACGTTCGCATCGCCCTGCACCGCGCCGTCCTTATTCTTCTGCTTGCCGACCGACGGAACGATCGCGGCGTCGAACTGGAGTTCGCCGTCCATCTTGATGCCAGCCTCGGCGAAGCGCGGCTTCGCGAGCTCGACGGCCTTCTGAACCTTCTCTACGAGAGGTCCGCCCGCGGAGCCCTTGGACGAGAACGACAGGTACGCGACGCGCGGCTCGTTGCCCGTGAGGTCGCGGTAGGTCTGAGCCGTCGCAAGGCCGATGTCGACGAGCTGCTCGGCCGTCGGATCGGGAATGACCGCGCAGTCGCCGAACGCGAGCACGCCGTCTCCGGAAGCCGTCGACTTCTTGAGGTCGAGGATGAAGCAGCTGGACGCCGTCTTGACGCCCTTCTGCGTGCCAAGCGTATGGAACGCCGCACGAAGCATGTCGCCCGTGGACGCAATCGAGCCGGCGACGAGTCCGTCGACTCGCCCAAGCTTCACCATCATCCCGCCGAAGTAGATGCGCTTTGTTCGGAGCGTCTTCTGCGCGCCAGCGAGGTCGATGATCTTCTGCTTCTCGGCCGGCTTCTTCGACTCCTTGGCGTTCCACGCCTCGAGATATGCGTTCTCGAGCTCGGCGTCACCGGCCGTGTAGTCGATCGTCTTGATTCCGCGCTCGGCGAGCTTGAGACCCGCCTTCTCCTCAGCCGCGGCGATCTCCTCTGCCGTGCCGAGCACGACGGGGGTGCAGATCTTGCGGTCGACGCACGCGCACGCGGCGGTTATGACGCGCGGGTCCATGCCCTCGGGCAGAACGACCGTGCCGTTCAGCTTCGAGGCCTTTTCAATGATGTTCTTGATTGCGTTCATGTCTTGCAAATTTAGTCGTTTCACACCCTTGTCCTTACGCCCCCAGCACCTTCACGGTGTCGCGGGCGATCATGAGCTCCTCGTTCGTCGGGATGATGACGACGGGGATCTTCGAGCCCTTGGCGGAGATGACCTTCACCTCGCCGCGGACCTTGTTCGCCTTAGGGTCGAGCTTGATGCCGAGCGCGCCGAGGCGGCGGATGATGCGCTCGCGGACCTCGCTCGAGTTCTCTCCGATTCCGCCGGTCATGATTATCGCATCCGCCCCGCCGACGACCGTGTTGTACGCGCCGATGTAGAGCGCAACGCGGTAGGCGAGCATCTCGAGCGCGAGTTCGGCTGCCTTGTCGCCCTTCTCGGCCTTCGAGCAGATGTCGCGGCAGTCGCTCGACCCGGCGAGGGCGAGGAGACCGGACTTCTTGTTGAGGAGAACGTCCATCTCGGCCGGGGTCTTCTTCTCCGCCTCCATGATCGCGAGAACGGCAGCCGCGTCGATGTCGCCGCAGCGCGTGCCCATAACCATTCCGGCGAGGGGCGTGAGGCCCATCGACGTGTCGACAACTCCGCCGTTCTTGATCGCGGCGAGCGAGGAGCCGTTGCCGAGGTGGCAGGTGACGAGGTTGACCTTGGAAAGCGGCTTCTTGAGGAACTTTGCCGCAGCCTGGGTGATGAACTTGTGCGAAGTGCCGTGGAAGCCGTACTTGCGGATTCCCATCTTCTTGTAGTACTTCGGATCGATCGCGTACATTCCCGCGCAGTCGGGCATCGTGGCGATGTGGAAGGCCGTGTCGAAGACGCCCACGTTCGGGACGCCCTTGAAGATCTTCTCGCACGCCTCGATTCCGCCGAGGTTCGCGGGCATGTGCAGGGGGCCGAACTTGACGAGCTTCTTGGCCTTCGCCATGTTCGCCTTGTTCATGACGGCGGAGTCTTTGAAGACCTCGCCGCCATGGAGTATGCGGTGTCCGATTGCGTCAATGTCCTTGGCCGCGTCGCCGAGATCGGCGACGACCTGCGCGAGCGCGGCGGCGTGGTCCTTGGGACCGCCGCAGCCGATGCGCTCGACGAGGCCTTTCGCAAGGCGGGTTTCCGACTTCATGTCGAAGAGCTGATACTTGAGCGAGGAGCTCCCCGAGTTGATTACCAGTACTTTCCTTATTGCCTTTTTCATGGTTGCCTGTTTCTTCTTACTTCTCCAGCTTCACCTTGAAGAATCCGCTCGAGAGGTCGACGTCTCCGCCGAGGTCGAACGTGTACTCGTTCGTGGTGCGCTTGATCGCCACTTCAGACGTCTTGATCACCGTCCACGCCCCTCCGATCTCGTCGCAGTGGAGAACGGTGCAGGTGAGCGTGAGCGAATCGGCGCCGGACGGAATCGTGTAGATCTCGGACGTGATCGCGGCGGAGCCGGACTGCTTGCCCTCGGTGTCGGCCGTGATCTTGACCGTGCCCGCCTCGCGGTCGAGTTCGATCGCCGTGATCGCCACGGAGAACGGCTCGACGGTGACGTCGCTGCCGGCGCTGTTGAGCGCGCTCTTGACCTGGTCGTCGCTTCCTGTCGCGTTGGTTCCGAGAAGGAGCGCGGCGACACGCGGCGACTTGAGGTTCTTCGTCGTGAGGACCGAAAGTCCCGACGAGAACGTACCGTCGGCCGTGAGGTCCCCTACGAGCTGCTCGCGCATGGCGAAGCCGCCGAGCCTCTGGTCGAGCTGCGCCGGACCGTACGAGCTGAGGTTGCCGTTGAGCGTCCATTCCCACGCGTCAGGCAGGCTGTCGCGATCGGTGTCGCAGTCCTCGATGAAGACCGGGATGACATCGTTCGCGTTGGAGCCCGGACCGACTGTGATGCTCTTGGGCGTGAAGATCGTTCCCGTCCTGGAGTCACGCGTGCAGTAGCAGCCCCACGATTCCCAGGTCGCGGTGTGCTTGACGACGTCCGTCGTGTAGGAGAGCGCACCGTTGCGGTCGGTGTCGACGAACGCACGGATGTAGTAGGTCCCGGCCTTGAGTCCGAGGATCTTGGCGTTCTCCTCCCTGATCGCCTCGGTCGAGGCGACCGTGGTGAGATCGGAGACGTAGCCCTCGGCGACTGGCGCGCCGGAGAAGTCGGGCGTCTTGAACGCCTGGACGCGGATCGGACGTCCCGCCGCTACGACCGAGGTCGGTCCGTAGTACCTGACGGCCACATGCGCCGTGCCGTAGTCCTGCGAATCGGTGAGGACGTTCGGGATGAACGTTCCGCCGGTGACCCAGGAGTCTTCCTGGAACTTCGCGTTGTAGACGGAGATCGACCAGGTGTAGGTCTCGCCGTTCCTGAACTCGGCCGTGCCGCCGGGCACGATCGCGCCGACGCGGAGCGGGAGCTCCCACGTGTAGCTTCCGTCGCTTGCGCGCGGAGGCATCAGCTGGTAGCCGCTCGTCCATGTGAGTCCGCCGCCGGTGACCCTGACCCTGAACGCGGAGTACGTCGGATTCTTGAGAATCTCGCCGTCGTCGCCGAGGAAGGTCCAGGAGAGCTTCGGGGACGGGACGTTGACGAGTCCGTAGTTGTTGGTGACCGGCGTAGGCGCGAGGCGCGAGACGTCGAACTTGCGGCGCATCAGCTTCGCCAGCATCGTGCCGTTCGTCAGGGTGCCCTGCGAGATGTCGCCGTTGCCGATGAACACGCCGTAGTAGACGTTCGTGAACGCGAGCTGCGCGCCGGCCCTGGAGATCAGCGCCTGCAGCGTGGGCTGCGCGGGATCAAGCGCGGCTGCGTTCCAGTCGAGGTCGTACTGGTTGGTCGCGTAGGACAGGATATCCGCCTCGGTGATCGTCGGATGTCCGTCGGCCGTTAGGTCGAGGACGCGGTCGTAGACCACCGCGAAGTACGAGCTGAACAGGAAGTTCGTCGCGCCGTCAACCGCGAGGCGGGCGATCCTGACGCGGACGTGGTCCTTGCCCTCGACGGAATCGAGGAACGCGTTCATGGTGCCGTAGGACTCGTCGGACATCGTGTAGACGCCGGTGCTCGTCGTCTCCCACATCGACTCGCGGTCGGTGTTGGACGCAGCGCCTTCGCCGCCATTGCCGCCTTCACCACCTTCACCCTCGCCGACGATGTTGTAGCGCATGCTGACGACATTGGTGTCGGTGAGCTCGATCGAGGCCTTGGCGTAGTTCCAGCCGACGTCGACGTTGCGGGTGAAGCCGTAGGGCTCGCCCGGAGTGTACATCCCGTTCTTGTCGAAGTCGTAGAACGCGATGAACGAGTTCAGGCCCTGCTTGACGTGTCCGAGCGAATTGTTGCTCGCCGCGGACGGGTCGGCCTTGCCGAGGTAGTACGTGTGGACCTTGCCGCCGGTGATGAGCTTGGACGCCCAGTTGACGCGGACGTAGCTCTTCTGGAGGTCGTAGATCGACATCCAGTTGCCGTCGCCCTGTCCGCCGCCAGAGATGTCTCCCGCGATGGCGAGGTAGTCGCGGACCTTGGTGAAGTCGATGAAGAGCTCACCAGTCTCGTAGTTGATCGTGCCGAGCGACTTGGTGGGGTCGCGCTGGTCGACGATGTCACCCATCGAGAGGTCGTCCACGCGGGGCTGGTCGATGATGCTGCCTTCCCAGATCGCCGTCGCGGGGTCGCTGACGTAGGCCTGGCCGGTCAGCGTGTTGACGAGGATCCACGCAAGGTCCTTGAACTCGAACGCGATGCTGCTAGGCACGACGCTGCCAGGCGAGAGGTGCAGGAGCATCTCGCGCTGCGGGTTCATGCCGAAGTACTTGACGCCCGTGACGACGTTCGAACCGCCGTTCTGGGTAACCGAGACGTCGCCTTCGCCGCCGAGGGTCCAGACCGCGTCCGGGATCGTCGTGAGCGTCTGATCGCTCCACGCCTTCACGACCACGGGCTGGTCGGCGATGTTCTGGTTGCCATGGTAGGCGACGGTGAACTCAATCGTCGGAATCGGATACTCGTCCATCTGGACGCCGTCGATGCTGAGCGATCCGAGGCGCGTCGGGACGGTTCCGGCCTGGAACTCGTCATAGTTGGACCAGCCATCTGCGTCGGCGTCGACGTCAGCGTCGTAGAGGTACGGCGAGATCATGTCGCTGCCAACGAGGTAGTCGGACTCCCAGAGATCCCTGATCCTGTCGTGGTCGGTGAAGATCTCGCCGACGTAGAGCTCGTTCATGCGGTAGAAGTAGTCGGACACGTTCATGTTGACGCTGAACGAATTGTCAGGCGCGAACCTGAGCCACTTGCCGTCCGTGCCCTTGAGGCCGAAGACCTCGCTGAGCAGGTACTCGACGTAGTTGCTGAGTCCGTCGCCGTCGTCGTCATCCGCCGCACCCGTCGTGAGGGCGTAGAGGTTCTGCCACCAGTCGAGGAGGCCGTTGCCGTCCGCGTCAGCCACGGACTGGTAGTCCTCGTTGACGCTGCCGTCGGGCTGCATGCCCTGCGCGACGTCGCGGAGGTACGCCTCCCACGCCGGAATCAGCGCGCCAGTCGACTCGTCCGGATAGGCGATGATCTTCGCCATGTCGCTCGCGTCATTCGGATCGAGCCCGTACTTCGTCTCCCACCAGTCGGGCATTCCGTCGCCGTCGGAGTCCTCCTTCGTGTCGGACCACGCGGTGTCCGCGCCCTGGCCGTCCCAGTAGTCGGCGTCGAGCTTCGCGAACGCGCCGCCGAGCGGAACGAGGTCGTCGAGACCCGTGAACTCGCTGCGCGTCTGGAACGTCGCGCGGCGCTCGAGGTCGGTCGCCTCCTCGTTGGCGTCGGCACGGCCCGCGGCGAGCTGCAGCCAGCGCCAGATCCTGAGCGAGGTCTCCATCATGAAGCTACGGCCCTTGTACGGATTTCCTCCGTTCGGGAACGCATACGACTTGACGCGGTTGTCGGACGCGGGGACGTATCCAGCCCACGTGTCGGTCCAGAACATCGTGTCGTCGCATCCGCCGTCGAGGCGCGTGAGGTGCGAGACGACGTTCTGCGCATAAGGCAGCACGCGCGTATCCTTGTAGACCGTCGACTTGAGAGGCGTCGCCTCCCACCAGCCGATCTTGATCTCGTCCTCGGTGAGCGTCGTGTTGTTCTGGACGCCGAGCTCGAATCCGCTCGGGAACTGCGAGGCATCGCCCTCGTCAAGCGCCGCCGGCAGCTGCTGGAAGTTGTAGACGCTGATGAGCTGCGCCGGGAGGGCCGGATTGCCGTCCTGGTCGTTCCTCGTCGCGCCGTCCTCTTCCTCGCTGCCCAGCCACTTGGCGTAGATCGCCTCGCGCTGAGCGGCCGCCTTCTCGGGCGTCATGCGCACCTTGTAGGTCTCCGCGACCTCGGCCGGGGTCCTCGCGCCGTCCCAGAAGCGGACTTCCGCGATGTAGCCCTGGAAGAAGTCGGTGAACTGGTCGAAACCGGCGGACCAGTCGAAGACGACTGCCTGGCGGCGAGCACCAACCGTGTTCGCGCCGGGCACCGTGGCGTAGCTGGCCATCGGGAAGCTGTTCGTCGCGCCCGGCTCCTGCATGATGGCGATGATGCCGTTCGCGGGGATGAGGTGCGAGAGCGCCGTCGAGGCGAACCTGCCGTTGACGAACATGTTCACGTTCGTTCCGTCAAACGTCATCGCGACATGCGTCCAGACTCCGGGCTCGATCTCGCCGCCGGAGACGACCTGCGAGCTCAGCGGGGCCATGCCGCTCTGAACCGCGTTGTCGTTGTCGAACACACCCCTCAGGATGCCGTGCTCGTCGATCTCGAGGCGGAAGTTCGCCCTCCAGACGTCTTCGGCGTTGACGAGGTTGGACATCGGGTATGCGAAGCCGCGCTCGACAATCGTCTGCTGCCTGTCGACCGTGTCGGGCTTGATCCAGGCCTCGACCGTGAACTGGCGGAAGAGATCGTAGCCGTCGTAGACCGGCACGCTGCCCTCGGTCGCCGAGTAGGCGCAGGCGTCCTGGCCCGGGAGGTACAGAGCCGCGCGGCGGTCGGGGTCGCAAGCGTTGAGCGGATCGGTGATCGCCGTCGCGTTCCTGACGACCTCATGGCCGTCGCCAATCCAGTCGCCGTCGGTGTCGTAACCCTCAGTGATGTCGAACGGGAACATGTAGTCAGCGCTCGACGCCTCGCCGGCTCCGTTCACGCTGATGCTCCACACCCACGGATAGCTGAGGAGGTCAGGCGCCATGTCGTCGTCGCCCTGCGTGGTGCTGTAGAACTGCCTGACGTAGCTGGCCTCGGTGGAAGGCTCCGTCATCCACAGCGGGGTCGGGTCGGTGTGGTAAGTCGTCGGGCTGGTGAGGTTGCCGCTCACCGCCTCGTCGAGGTTCCTGATGCCGTCGCCGTCGGGATCTGCCTCGGGCAGGCCCATGAGCCACGGCGCCTTGACGGGATCGTACGTGGTGACGCCCGTAAGCTCAGTCCACACGTTGTTCCAGCAGTCGATGTCCACAATGTAGGAGAGACTGATGATGTCCTTCGCGCCGAGGATCGGGTTCAGGCCGTGGAAGATTTCCCAGAAGTCGTCCATGCCGTCGGCGTCGGTATCCCACTGGCGCGGGTCGGTCGAGACATACGCGAGCGAATAGTTCCACAGCATCTGGCCATAGCTGCTAAGGTATCCCGCAGGCGTGCGCGGACGCCTCATGTAGCGCATTCCAAGGTCTCCGCCGTACTTGAGCTGCCCCAGCCCGTAGAAATGGCCGGGATCCCAGTCGTGCGTGCACGGAGCGAAGTAGCCGAGCTTCGAGTAGTCGTATTCGTCCACGATGCTCGCATAGTCGTTCTCGCCCGCGGCATAGCCGGCTGCGGCGTATGCGGAGCTCTTCACTAGCGCGAGCATGTTCGAGCCGGAGAGGATGTCGTGGACCAGGTACGTGCCAGGAGCCTCGATGAGCTCGGGGTCGCCGAAGTCGGTCTTGTGCTGGATGATCCGTCCCATGAGAGGCGTCATCGTGTCGTCGTAGCGCCAGCAGCGGACGGACTGCACCAGATACTCCTGGAAGTTCTCGAGTCCGTCGCGGTCGAAGTCGCGGTCACGGAAGGTTCCCAGCCACTTGTCCCTCTTCAGCGGATTGGTGAACGCATCGTCCGGATCGGTCGCGTCCATGCCGCCCGCGATGTACTGGCCCTTCGGCTCGAAGTCTTCCGTGCCGAAGCCGTCCGCGACCTTGAGCTGGTCGGTGTACATGTCGTTGTCGTTGAGCTCGCCGACCACCGAGCCGTCGGGATTGACGACAATGCCCGCGAAGTCGTGCTCCCAGGCATCGGGGAGGCCGTCAAGGTCGGTGTCGGTCGAGCACGGGTTCATGCCGCCGCCGCGGAAGCAGAGCGTTGTGCCGTCGTCAGTGTTCTCCCCGTAAATGAACGTGAAGGTCGCAGGGGACCACAGCTTGCGCCCGGCGTAGAACGGGTTGTTCCAGCCCTTGCCCTCCGCTCCGTCGAACAATCCGTCGCCGTCCGTATCCTCGTTGTTCGGGTCGGTCGGGAAGAACTTGTTGAACCAGCCGGAATTGGCAGGCGTGTTCGCGGCTATCGTCTCGCACTCGGCGTAGTATGCCGCGCCGTCAAGGCAGCAGAATTCGCCGGCCATGGAAAGTCCGTCCGGATCAGGGTCGACGTCGGACTCGGAGGTCGTGTCAGATCCCGGGTCAAACCTAGGATCAAACCCGACATACGCCTCCCAGCCGTCCGGCACGCCGTTGCCGTCGGTGTCGGCGCCATGTATGGTAGACGAGAACGTCGCGCCATATTCACCGTACGTCTTCGCCTCAAATGGAACGCCGGGGTTCGTGCAGCTATTCAACAGCTTTTCCAGGACCGTCTTGCCATCGCGGAAGCCGCGGTACTTCGCGAAGAGGTACTCTTGCTTGGTCGTGTACGCGCGCGTTCGCACTACCAAGCCGGCTTCGCCGACTTTTGCGACCATATCTTCGTTCCCGTTGCATATCGGGCACCAGCGCTGAGTCACGAAGCCATGCATGCAGCCACAGCTCCACGCCGTGCGCGGATCAAAGCCGAAGAACTTGTAGACCTGGTCGTGAATGAGCGTCAAGCCTTCGTATATCTCGTTGCCGTCTGCGTCGTAGCTGAGCGTGCCAGCCCACTCAGTCTCCATGCCATTCAGGATTTCGGGGTCATCAATCCTGACCTTGCTGAACATGCCCCACGCCTTGCCGGGAATCGTCTCCTTGCCGATGGTGCGCGTCACGTCGGCGAGAGTTTCGCCGTCGCCGAACCAATAGCCGGTGAGGACGCCGTTCTCAAAGCTCTTCACGAGCAACCAGCGCTTCACGGTCACGATTTCGCCGTCGTCATCCTCGACGCTCGTGTCGTAGTGCCCGACCAGATACTCGTCAAGCCTGCCATAGGCCATGCAATCGCCGTCGGGATTGTCCATTCCGAGGTTCGGCTCGTTCACAAGCGGATTCTGCCCCCAGACAAGCTCGATGCCGTCCGGTATGCCGTCGTCGTCCGTATCGCAGTCGACCGGGTTTGTGCCGATCAGGTACTCCTCGATGTCGTAGAGCCCGTCGCCGTCGAAGTCGCGGTCTGCTATGCTGCCGCGCGTCGCGTCGTTGTCGCCGGAAACCGCGGAAGTCAGCGGGTCGAAGGCAAGGCAGATTTCGGCGGAAGGAATCTCGTCGAAGTTGTCGAGGTCGCCGAGGTTGAGGCGGCGGCCCTTCATCGGGCCCTGCCACTTGCCGCCATCCTCGGGCTTCTTGTCGTAGTAGCCGACCTTCGCGCCATACCAGAACCAGTACTCGTAGCCGTCGTCGAGTCCGTCCTTGTCGGTGTCCTCCTCGGTCGGGTTCGTCGGACGCTCCGGCGACCAGCCCTCGTTGCCGGCAGCGAGCGGATTCGCGTTCCACGCGGCGAGGTCCGCCGTGGCGAGCGCAAGGTTGGCCACCTGGTTGAAGAGCTCGTTCAACGCGTCCTCGCCCATGCCCTGGAGCGCTTCGACAGTCGCGATCTCCTTCCAGGCGAGGTAGGCCCTCTTCTCGTTCGCGCTGTAGTCCGGGGCCGGGTCGCTGCCGTCGGCGTTTTTGTAGCCCGCGTTAAGTCCGGAGCCGAAGCCGCGGACCTCGAGGAACGCGTTGAAGGCGCCGCCCTTCGTCGCCCAGTCGGACGCGATGCTCGGGACGAGCCTGTTCCCGCTCGTCGAGAGCGACGGCAGGAAGTCGTTGTCGTTGTTGAAGCCGGACTGGTCGACCAAGTCGCCGACACCGTCGAACACGATGCCGAAGTCGTAGTCTATGAGCGTGCGGTCAGGAATACCGTCCTGGTTGATATCGCCGCAGTTGTCGGCGGCGCGCCATTCGCGTGCGAAGACCGCTTCGACGTAGGTGTCGACGTAGCCGCCGCTCTCGGACGCCTCGCCCGGGAGGCCGAGAGGCGTGGGCATCGTCAGCTGGCCCGCAATCTCGGGAATCGCCGAGTCGCTGAGGCTCGAGGACGTGAGGCCGCCGTTATCGCCAAGGACATGGCTCAGCCACGTGTAGAGGTAGGAGTCGTACTGGTCATTCGGATACGCGTAGTACGGGGCGCCTTCCGTCGGCTTGCCCGTGGGCGAGACCTTGAAGTCCCACTGCTTGAGCGTGCCGTCGTCGATGTCGCCGACCTTGTAGCCCCAGCCGTACACCTCGACGGACATGCGCGAACCGCAGTTCCACATGAAGTTGAAGTAGTTGCTCTCGCCCGGGTCGAGCGTTCCGCCGTTGACCCAGATGTGGCCCTCGCCGCGTCCCTTCGCCTGCGAGTACTTGCGCGAAAGGGTCGTGCCGACGCCGCCCGAAGGACCGGACGCAATCGTCCTGAGGAACTTGGAGGGCTCGACGAAGTACATGTACGAGAACGTGATCACGCCGCCGTCCTTGTCCTCAATCGTCATCGTGACGATCTGGTCGCCCTGCGCATTGCCGAAGTTCGGGATGAACGTGCCGGAGCGCGCCTCGGTGATCATCGTCGACTCCTCGGCCGCGTTCTGGCAGCCGGAGAAGGTGATCTTGATGCCCGTGCCGGAGCCGTCGGCCCACGGCGTGTCCCAGTCGCGGTCGACGTCGTAGCGCACCTGCCACCTGATCGGATACTGCGTCGCAGAGCCGCCGGCGACCTTCCACGCGTTCGTGTTCTCGAGCGTGCAGTTGCCGAGCTCGGGAACGAGGTTGTCGATGTAGACCATCGTGGGCGCGGACTCGAGGTAGTAAGCGTTCGCCGCCTTGCCGCTCGTAGGCAGCACGTCGTCGTTGATCACGAAAGAGGTGATCCTGAAGCCGCTGATGGAGGCGTTGTCCGTACCGTCGAGCTCGGCGTAGCCGATGCCGAGCTGGAGCTGCGTCTTATTCAGCGTGATGACGTAGTAGTCGCTGTTCGCGTCATACGGATGCGCGGGATCGGCGAGCGTGTTGAGGAGCGTCTGAGCCGCTTCCGGAGTGAGCGCGTATGCAGGGTCGAGCTTGAGTGTGCCGGGGTTCACCTTGCCGGGAACGGCCTCGGACACCTTGACGACGACGGTGAGGTCTCCGTTGTACTTCGGATCCCAGTATCCGACGCCGACATTGAACTTCCTCTTCTCCAGCTCATTCGCCGTGAGCTTCTCGGCGAGGAAGACGTCTTCGCCGGGCTGCTCGACGGCCGGCTGGTCGAGGACCGTCACGTAGACCGTGTATGTGACCTCGCTCCAGTCGAGCATGTCCTTGTCCATGACCTCGGCGGTGATTTCCCACTCGCCCGCCGCGGGGAAGGAGTACTCGAACGGATTCTCCCTCGGGTTGCCCTCGATGACGATCGGGTCGTCGTAGACCGTGCCGTCCGTCATCATCGCCGTCCAGCGCACCTGGAAGGGCTTGACGTCGTTGACGAGGTCGTAAGTTCCGGGGTCGGCGACGTAGAGCGTGAACTTCTGCTGCTGCCCCTGGGGAAGCTTGTTGTTGAAATGGTAGCCGTCGCCCGTCGCCTTGATGCCGTTCATCTCCATGCGGTTGATGGTCGGCTCGACGTTGTAGATCTTGATCGTCGGCTTGGTCGAGGCATAGCCCTTCACCCTCTTCGACTCGTCGACGCCGTCCCAGTTCTGGTCGTCGGAGAAGACGACTTCGAACGCAATCGTGAGGCCGGGCGTGCGGTATCCGTCAAGGAACGTGATGATTCCCTCGACAGTGTCGCCGACGCTCGTGACCGGAATGCCCTCGGGTTCTGCCGCGCCGAGGATGAAGTTGTTTGGTGCGGCCGAGAACATGTCGGGCGTCGCGCCGGAGCTCGGCTTGAGGAACGCGTAGATCGGATGCGACTCGTCCTCGTAGGGCTCGGAGAGGCTGATCCTGATCGCCGCCGACTCGCCTTCCTGGAAGGAGCGCTTCTCCTCGGTGAAGCTCTCGTCCCAGTAGCTCAGCGTTGCGGACCTCGCCTCGCGGACGTCCGCGAGGAACGTGCGGATCTCGCTCTTCTTCGCGCTGCCCGTGTTCGGGTTCACCGGCGCGACGACGTACACCTGGCTCTCGATGTCAGTGCCGGACGAGGTGTACTTGAGAATCGGCTGGTCCGTCGTCTTGACGGGATGGTCCGGGTCGGTGAGGTCGAGCTTGTAGAGCGCGCCGCCGTCGCCGACGTAGTAGCTGTCCGGCAACGGGACGAACATGTCGGAGCTCCTGTACTTGACGAAGATCCTGTAGCCCGTCGTCGTGTCGTGCGTGTCGGCGAACGTGTCGCTGACCGCAATCGTGAACGGATAGTCGTCGTTGCAGGTCGTGGAGACGGCCTTCGAGCCCTCCGAAGGCGCGATGATCGCAGTCGTCTCGGCGGAGATGTTGATGGACTTGGCGCCCTTCTCCTGAATCGCCGCGTCAGCAGTGGGGTTGTCGACGATCGCGGACTGGAACTTCACCTTGGCGCTGCCGATCGTGTGCGTGTCGGAGCGGAGGGCGAATACGTAGATCGTCTGCTTGTCCGTCGTCCCCGCAGGAATCCTCACGGTCGGAATGACCGCGTCGCTGCCGTCGACCATCGGCTCGTCGATCGTGTCGGACGTAGTGCTGAACCTGAGGTACTGCTTCCAGTCAGTCGTGCTGCCGTCCGTGAACATCGGCGTGATGGAGACGTCGATCGCGCTCTCCTCGTACGCCTGCGAGAGGTAGACGTTCAGGACCGCCGCGTAGGTCGTGTAGTCGCCGTTCGCGTAGGCGGTGTTGCGGTCGCATTCGACGATGACGCTCGGGGGCAGCGCCTCGATGCACCTCACCTTCGCGGTGAGGAAGTCCTGGAGAAGCTTCTCTGTCTTGGCGGAGAAGTTGTACTGCGGATATGCGCTGAGGACGATGTTAGCCGTCATGCCCTCGCCGTCGGTCGCGCCGACTATGGAGAAGTCCTTGGTGATCTGCCCGCCCTGGAAGGTGACGCTTCCGACGTGCCTGGGCTCGATGTCTCCCTGCGCGTTGACGCGCATGTTGACGACGTTGTCGGTGTTGACGTAGAAGACGTCCTCGTTCTCGGACCACACATAGAGCGTGACCTCCGCTTCCGGCGCGGCGCTCGCGACCAGCTTCGGCACCGTGCCGCCGCCGGTGATGGTGGAGTTCTCGTGGATCGAGCGCCAGTACTCGTTGCTCTCGGGATCCGGCGAGAAGTCGACCGTCTTGACGAAGAAGCCGCACTTCTCGAGGGAGTAGTCGTTCTTGCGCTGAACGCCGACCTCGACAAGCGAGGGAGTCGACGCGATGAGCCAAGAGCACGCGACTGTGTTCGTCGTCACCGTGCCGTCGCCGTTGTCGGTCGTCTCATCGAAGCGGAAGTCCCAGAAGTCGCGGTTCGGGTTGAACGCGTACGCGCCGCTCGAACCGTCGTCGCCGGCGGGACCAGTCTCCGTGGCGAGCCTGATCGGCATCGCGAAGTCGCCCGGCTTCGTGACGTACTTGAAGATCAGCTCCGTCGTGAAGTTGCCCCTTTCGCGCTGCTCGACAAGGGTTGCATACTCGCGCTTGCCCGAAACATAGATGCCGATCTGCATCGGATACAGCGCGTTCATCACGAAGTCGTCGCCAAGCCCGAGGTACTTGATGTACCACCTGTTGCCATTGGCCTGGCGGGCGATGAGACGCACCTTGAAGTACAGCTCGCTGCCCGCGTCGACGGGATGGGCATAGTCTGTGTACGCGCCCGGCAGGTCGGTGCCGAACTCGTCGCACGGACAGATGTCGTATATGTCCCCTGCTGCGGCCTTTGCGGAGAGCCCCGCGAAGAGTCCGAGCGCTGCGGATATGACCAGTGTGATCAGTTTCTTTTTCATAGTTTTTACTTGCCCTTCTGCTTCGAAGCTTCTTCAATTGCCTTGGCGGACTCGTGTTCGCGGTTCATTCTGTCGCGAACGAGCGCCTGTGACTTTATGCGGTTCTTGAGCATGCGCTCCTTCTCCGCCTGTAGAGACTCCATGATCTCGGCCGCCTTGGGGGTGTTCGTCTCTGCGCCAAGGGCGGCAAGCTCCGCCTGAAGCGCGACGATCCTCCTCGTTATGTCCTTCTGCTCGCCGCGCTGCTTTTCCAGCGCTTCGATGTACTCGGCGTCCTTTATGCGCTTGTATGCCTCAGGGGTCGCCGCGGCCTCCTCCTTCGGGGCCTCGTCCTTCCCGCATCCGCCTACGAACGCGCAGCACGCCGCCGCGAGCGCGGCAGCCGCCACCCTCGTGATCGCACTATTCGCCATAGTAGTTCTCCTTCTTCAAAGTCTCGATCGTGATAGGCTGGAGACGCGTGTCGATCGACCAGAAGTAGCCGATCGGGGACTCCAGGTCCTCCTCCGTCCAGCCACCCATGGACTCGCTGGAGTGCGGATCGATGATCTCGATGCGCGAAAGTCCGTCGGCAGTGAACGAATCCTCGGTGAACACGAACCACCTGAGCGGCCTCCAGTTCCTCAGCTCGCCCGGCTTGGTGAGTCCGTTCAGCAAGCGGCCCGTCACCTTGAACGTGACGCTGTCCCAGTCCGACAGGACCGGATCGTACCCAAGCGAGTTGGAACCAGGCACGAGTCCGCGCAGCGCGTACGGCGTCCAGTGCGTGCCGAAGTCGTTCGGCCCGCGCCGGAACTCGCGCTCCACGACCGTATCGCTCTTGTTCGTGATCATCATGTAGACGCCCATCCTAAGATTCTCCCACTCCGAGCCGTCGCCCGCAATCCAATGATGAGCCGCCGGCGCCTCTGCCATTCCGCCGATGAGCGCGAGCTGCCCGGCCGTCGGGTCCATGTCGAGCCAGTACATCTCGGTAAGCGTGAGGTTCGTCACGACCGTTCCGTTGAGCGTGCAGAACTCCGCAAGCTTAATCTCGCCGGACTCGATGTCCTGGAACGGATTGCCGTAGAGGTCCGTGCCCTTCTCAAGCCAGTCGATGACCGCCGGACGGTACTCGTTGTCCTCGCCGCAGCCAAGCTCGGCGATCTTCGGATCGGGCGCCGCGGACGCCACGACGACGACGTTGTTGGACACACCCTTGCCGATGCCCTCGAAGACATACTCGCGCGGCTGCGTCGCCTTTGTCTGCTGAAGTCCGCCAAGCGCCGACACCCCGTTCGTCGTCAGCGTGCCGACAACGTACCACGGGTCGACCCTGTACGTCACGTTCGTGCCGCGCTGGCTGCCCTTCGTGACGGACACCATGATCATCGAGTTTGTGAAGATCTCGCCGTTCCACTGCCCGATGTGGTCTCCGTTCACCGTGAGGTACACGATGACGTCCTCGCCGCTCGGCAGCGGGTGGTCGGGATCGATCACCTGGCCCTGGTTGATCCTGCCAGGCGTCTTGATCCTGAGGTTCGACCAGTCGTTCGAGACGGCGCCGTTGTTCTGGACGACGCCGGTCGAGTAGGGCTCGCCCTGGTTGTCGTACGGCGTCAGCACGAAGTCCGTCTTCGGCATCTTCGACTCGAGGTAGGCCTTCGTGTTCACCGACCACGTGGGCTCGAGGATGTTGAGGTCCTCCCACATGTTCGTGCCCTTCACGACGATCTCGTGTTCGACGATGCCGCTCGTCCTGACGAGCTGCAGCGCGACCGCGTCGAACGACGATATCTCGCCGGCGCGCGTGAACACCGCCGACCACTGGTCCGCGCGCTCCGGATCCCACACCGCGTCGAGAGTGCCGTCGTCGTAGCTGAGGTTGCCGTTCGCCCTCGCCGCCTTGTTCGCCAGCACGCGGAAAACCATGTTCGCGTTCGGGTCGATCCACTTCGCGTCCTTCTTGCCCTCCAGCTCGTAGTTGCCGAAAGTGGCGAGGACGTTCGTTATCACGATGCCGCTGCCTACGCCTTCGCCCGACTCGAGGAGCCTAACCGACCACCCGGAGATGTCCGCCTCCGGCGGCTGCGCAATCTCGACGTACTGGAAGTCGGCGTCCGTGTTCTCGTAGTTGATGTCGATGTCGCCGGTGATGTTGACCTCGTTGATCCACGCCCAGCCCGGCGCGACGTTGTCCAGGATGTT
>Ga0129306_1001546_pt1 | contig 25368 bp, 14 predicted proteins | sample P827metagenome_FD_94438 | JGI IMG/M metagenome (GOLD analysis project Ga0129306, IMG submission 94438) | Capybara group fecal microbial communities from Wisconsin, USA - P827 metagenome | ecosystem: Host-associated > Mammals > Digestive system > Large intestine > Fecal | place: USA: Wisconsin... | reverse complement strand
TCCTCATACCATGTTTTATCCGCCACATGATCACCGGTGTTGGAATTATCCAGTCCCACCCCCACGCAGCCTCCGTCAAGTGAATACAGATATATCTGATCGACAGGTCTCGTCGGTCCCATTATGGCCGTGAGCAGATCGGTAAGGACTTTAATACTCTGCATTTCGGAATAATTACCGTCACCGGTCGATGCCGGTCTGTTCAGGTACACGAGGAAATGTTCCTTCACCAGATTGGAATACGCCACGTTCTGCATTACGGTATTTACACTTCTTATCTCTTCATCCGTAAAAGCGGATGCCGTCTGTACGTCCCGGCTTACCGTTTCAAATGCCTGTGTTTTGATCTTGCGTGATTCGGACACGATGAAATAACTGATGTAGACCAGAAAGACTACCGTAATGAGCAGAAAGAAAACATACTGCAATGTATTCTGTACACTTTTTTTGCTTCGTCCGATCATAGTACTCCTGCCGCGGATCACACCGGGTTAAAAATATACATGTCAGATTCCTCTTTTGTCCATGTGAACCCAAAAAGGATAGCTTTAAGATAAAACCACAGGCGATTGCTTGTCAATTATCGGTAACCATTGTTTAGTTTTGATTCAAAGAGAGGGTAAATATGAAAAAGAAATTGTTGGTTTCATTACTGTCTTGCTCTATGGTCCTGGGAATGCTCGCCGGCTGCGGCCAGAGTGCAACTCCTGACTCCGCTCCTGCAGCTCCTGCAGCTGACACTGCTTCCGAGCCCGCATCATCAGAAGCTGAAGCTCCTGCAGCCGAGGAGAGTTCCGCCGCTGATTCCGGTGAGGATGTCACGATAACCTTTATGGCCAGCCAGGACTGGATCCAGGATGCAGAGATGGAGCTGGGCGAGAAATTCACAGAAGAGACAGGTATCAAGGTGGATTATCAGATAGTACCTTCGGACCAGTACGAGAGTCTCCTGATGACCAAGATCAATGCCGGTGAATGTACCGACATCTTCGGTGGTCAGAGTTCACAGTTCTCCATAGTCACACAGTTTGATGTAGAGAAAAATGCAGTTGACTTATCCGGCGAGAGCTGGGCAGGCAACGTGGATCCCGCTGCAGCCGATGAGTTATCCGTAGGAGGCAAGCTCTATGGCCAGCCCATACAGGACGTATCCGCATGCTGGGCCGTAGCATATAATATCAGCCTGTTTGATGAGCTCGGTCTTTCCATTCCTACCAGCTATGCAGAGTTCTGTGACGTATGTGAGCAGATCAAGGCAGCCGGCGTCATCCCGATCTATGAATGTGTATCCGACGGATGGCATCACGTATGCTGGACAGAAGCAGCCATTGCCGCTACTCAGGCTGATGCTTCATATCCCGACGCACTCAATAACAACACAGCTACCTTTGAAGGTAATGAGCAGCTCACGACCATGTTTGCTCAGTTAAAGGAACTGGCTGACTTAGGTTACATGGGTGACAACTACATGTCCAACGCGTACGCTGATGCTCCTGCATCGATCGCAAGCGGCGAATATGCAATGGTACTCTACAACCAGGGTCTCGGTGCCGAGGTTAACGCAGCTGATCCCAGTTTCCCCGAGGACAACATCGGCTACTTTGTAAATCCTCTTTGCGACAATCAGGCTCTGAACGTTAACTACTGCGGACCTTCAAGATTCATCTTCTCCGGTTCCAAGAACATCGATGCCGCCAAGAAATATCTTGAATTCATGGCTTCCGATGAGAGCCTTGCATACATGACAGAGAACGTCGGCAAGTTCAACCAGCTTCCTTTCTCCAACGCTCCTTCGGCATACTCCAAGGTCGTTCAGGATTTCTATGACAGATATCCCAACAAGGTTGCTGTATTCCAGGCTTCCGTTAAATACTACAATCCCGCATGGATGGACATCGGTGCTGATATGTCCGCAATGTTCTTAGGTGAGATGACACCCGACGAAGTTCTTAAGGACATCGATAAATTAAGAGCTGAGCAGGCAGCAGCCGCTTCGGATCCCGCCTGGGAATAATCGATCACAGGCTTTGAAAAGAGGCTGTCTGGCAGCGGTCAGACAGCCTCATCTTATCAAAGGGTTAATCAAAATGAACAAGAACAGAATCTATCCCGGTTATTTTGCTTTTGGCGCATTGATCATATACTTTGTATTCTTCTTCCTCCCCGGGCTTATCGGTGTGGGATACTCATTCACGGACTGGTCCGCATACTCGGATGAGCTTCACTACGTCGGATTCCGGAATTTCCTGACCGTATTCTCGGCAGACGAGAATTACATGAAGATCATAACGAATACTCTGGAGTTCACACTGATCACAACAATACTGAAGAACGTGATCGGACTCATTCTTGCTCTCCTGTTAACCAACTCGATACGCCTTCTTAATATGCATCGCGGTATCGTCTTCATGCCTTCCGTACTGTCAACGCTCATCATAGGCATGATATTCAAATCGATACTCGACCCCAAATCCGGACTGCTGAACTCCTTTTTCAGATCCATAGGACTGGATATGCTGGCTCAGAAATGGCTCGTATCCTCAGAGCTGGCATTCGGCTCTGTCATGGCGGTCGATATCTGGCGCGGTGTCGGATATATCATGACGATCCTGATAGCCGGAATAATGTCAATCTCCTCCGACTATTACGAAGCCGCAGCTATAGACGGCGCCGGAGGATGGAAGAAATTCTGGTATATCACTTTTCCGCTTATCCTGCCAACACTTGCAACTACAACAGTATTAAACGTTATATACGGATTGAAAGTCTTTGATATGGTCTACGCATTGACTAACGGCGGCCCCGGCAAAGCAACGACCGAAGTACTGTACACGGCAGTCTTCAAGAAGTTCGGAACAGGTCAGTATGCAGTCGGTACCGCACTGTCATCCGTAATGTTCGTTATCATGATCGTGATCGGTATGTATATGATCAGGGTAATGACGAAAAACGAGGTGGTGGAATAATGAAAGACAAAAGAACGATACTGGCCATCATCAGAAACCTTATAGCATGGATCTTTTCGGCCATATGCCTGATCCCTCTGCTGCTCATCCTGTTCAATTCACTGAAGGATAAAAAAACCGCTGCCAAAATGGACCTGCATTTCCCCTCATGGCCCATTCAGTGGAGCAACTTTACCACGGTCATCGAAAAAGGAAAACTTGCATCATCTTTCTGCAACAGCCTGATCTATTCAGCCGGAGCCGTTGTGTTGTGTGTTCTTTTTGCGGCACTCGCTGCATATGTCCTGTCCAGGAACCAGTCAAAGCTGAATAAATTCCTGTATATGTTCCTGGTACTCGGGATAACTCTGCCGATCAATTATGTTGCACTGACCAAAGTTTTGCAATTCCTTCATCTGAACAATACCGCAGCAGGTATAATACTGTTATATACGGCCATGCAGCTGCCCTTCATGACTTTCCTGATCCACGGATTTGTCGCCAAGGTTCCTACGGAGCTTGATGAAGCTGCAGTGATCGACGGGTGCGGCCCCGTGCAGTTGTTCTTCCTCATCGTTTTCCCGATGCTGAAGCCCGCGATAGCCACATCTTCCATCCTGACATTCTTAAATACATGGAACGAATTCGTATCCCCTCTGTATTTCCTGAACAGGAGCGAACAATGGCCGATGACTCTGTCCGTATATAATTTCTTCGGAATGTACTTCAAGGACTGGAATCTGGTATGCGCAGATATCCTGCTGACCAGTCTCCCGGTTCTGATAGTATATCTGATCGGACAGAAATACATAGTATCCGGCATGACAGCCGGAGCGGTTAAAGGATAAAAACATGCCCCGATCGATCGAAAACATAAGCGAGAACATAATAAAGGTCACCTACCCCCTGTCGTCGATACCGGCAGACGGACAATCAGACCTCGAGCCCATTGACTTTACCTGGAACGGTAAACGTGTAGTCAGCCAGTCGGAAGTCATATTCACGCCCATCACCGTATACAGATATGAGACGGACGATTCCGGTCTCATGAAAAAACAGACAGCCAACGGTGAGGTTGCATACACGGACAGTAAAGTAAAGATCCCTGCTTATGATGCATTTTCGGTCAGACTCTCATTCAGTATCGGTCCCGATGAACTCCTGCTCGGGATGGGACAGTATGAAGACGGCATATATGATTACCGTAACCATACGGAATATCTGTATGAATCCAATATGAGGATCGCCATTCCCTTCCTGGTCACCACCGGTAACTACGGGATCCTGATAGATTCCGAATCTGCCATGGTATTTAATTCCAAAGGAAACCGGATCACTTTCACCATAAACTGTGCAAGCGAACTCAGGTACTACATATTCACCGGTGCGGATATCGGCGGGATCTTGAAGTGTTATCACCGTATCACCGGCATGCCTTCCATGTTGCCCAGATGGACATTCGGATACATACAGAGCAAGGAAAGATATCAGAGCAGTGCCGAGCTTGAGGATATCGTTTCCTCTTTCCGTTCAAAAAACATTCCCGTCGATTGTATAGTACAGGACTGGTTCAGCTGGGAAGACGGATTATGGGGTGAAAAGAAGTTCGATAAAAAACGTTATCCCGATCTGCCGTCAACCGTCAAAAAACTGCATGATGACCACGTGCATTTCATGGTGAGCATCTGGCCCAACATGAGTACGGAATCCGATAACTACACGGAATTCGCGGATAGGGATCTGCTGCTCCCAAACTCCAATCTGTATGATGTGTTTAAAGAAGATGCCAGAGATCTGTACTGGAAACAGACTCAGGCAGAGATCATGAGCAGCGGAACCGATGCATTATGGTGTGACAATGCGGAACCTTTTTCAGATGCAGACTGGAGCGGTGAAGTAAAGAAACCCGAAAGCGAGCGTTACAGAGTCGTAAAAGAATTATCCGAACAATCCATGGATCCCGAGATGCTCAACTCCTACGGGCTCTATCACGCAAAAGGCATCTATGAGAACTGGCGTAAAAACCTGCCGGATAAGCGGGTGGTCAATCTCACACGATCCGGTTATACAGGCATCCAGAAGTATGGCGCCATCCTCTGGTCAGGTGACATCTGCGCGACTTACGATACCCTGCGTAAGCAGATCACAGAAGGCATAAAAATGGGACTAACCGGCATGCCTTACTGGACGCTTGATATCGGCGGCTTCTTCGTCGTAAATGATAAATATGAAAACCGCGGTTGCAATGACCAGAGTCACACCCCCGTATGGTTCTGGCACGGCGATTATAACGACGGTGTGAAGGATATGGGATATCGCGAGCTGTATGTGAGATGGCTTGAGTTCGGAACCTTCCTGCCCATCTTCCGTTCACACGGTACAGACACTCCGAGGGAGCCGTGGAGGTTCGGAGATGAAGGTGATATGTTCTATGACGCTATCCTTTCCCACATCAGATTGAGATACCGTCTCATCCCGTATCTGTACTCTCTCGCTGCTGCAGCACACCGCCGGGGTGATACGATCATGAGAAGTCTGCTCATGGACTTCCCCGATGATGAAAAGGTACGCGGTATCAGTGATGAATATATGCTGGGCCCCGCTTTTTTGGTTGCTCCGGTATACACTCCCATGTACTACCGTCCTGACTCCGTGGAGATACAGGGCTCCGTCAGGACGAGAAAAGTCTATCTGCCAAAGGGATGCGGATGGTATGATCTGTACTCCGGGAAATATTATGAAGGCGGAACATATATGGATGCTGATGCTCCGATCGACAGGATCCCTGTATACGTACGTGAGGGCTCGGTGATCCCGATGTCGTCCGACATAAGTTATGCCGATGAAAAGGACGGTCTGCCGGATGTTATCCGAGTATATGAAGGCCGCAACGGTGAATTCAGCTTATATGTTGATGACGGAGACGGATACTCGTTTGAAGACGGGCAATACTGCGAAGTCACTTTTGCCTATTCCGAAGCCGGTCATAAACTTTCCGTCTCAAAGAGCGGCAGCTACCCTGTGCCGGATGAATTTGCAGTTGAATATATCGGTAAATGATCTCCTCTATGCCTCGAATTTATAACCCATTCCCTTAGAATTTCCAGCTACATTGACAAAAAATAGGGATTCCGATTTCGAGAAACCCTTGATTTTACTGAATCGGAGTGACAAAGCTTGTAATCTCACTTTGAGGATGACTTCCATGGTTTCCATATAGGCACTTCCTGATGAAACCCATTACTCATTTCCCGGCTGATAATGATGATATATGCAAATATCAGTTCCATCACATGCAGTAGTGCCACATATCCGGTCACGGGTGTTATCCTTGACATGATATTCCATAAAATGAAAATGAAAAAATAATACAGGCCCAGTTTTATATCTGCGAACAAAAGAACAGCAAGTGTCAGTACCATATATATATGATAGATTCTGATACCGATCCCGCTCATATAAAATGGTTCCACGATATCGTAATATTTTTCCGGGAGAAAGACCAGAAAATTCACAAGAATGCTCTTCACGGCGGCGACAGCCAAAACCGGAATCTTTACCAATCGAAGGAATCGCAAACCGTTCTTCAGTAAAGACAATACATACAAGAGCAAAAAGGCATCAAAAAAGTAACTGCCTATCTCAAAAAAGGAGGCAACAACGCCATAAAAATCCAGTGAGAAGGGGATCGGCAAATCCTCGTTACTTATTTTTATCATTGAGGTAAATAACGCTATATCCGAGATAATATCGGCAATACAGCACATTTCAAGAATAAAGAACAGCTTATCCCCCGGAGTATTCCTTTTTCTGAAAGGTGTGGTGAACCATAACAGACCTCCTGTCAGAATAAGCGCAGCTCCCTCTATAAGTATAAATGCTATATGATCATAAGATAGTGCTTCCATCATTGCACCTCATCCTTAAACCAGTCGGTCCGTTCGGGATGATCTTTATCCGGGAACAGATACCTGAACTCAAGTTTGATGGCACTGTCTGTATGTTCACTGTCATACTGCTTTGCTGTCATACTTACCAGACTTGTCAGTCCTTCAAGATAATTATCGTTTCTTCTGGCAGACAGAAATAAAAATGAGTTCTCTTTAAGGTGAACTGTCTCGTGTTTCATGGGTAGAGTCATCTTCAGGATCGAAGCAAGCGCTTCATCATTTGTTCCGGAGAATTCGACCGCACTCTTTACCGGAGAAGAACCATTCTTCAGACAGTCACGTACATATTCCAGATATGAAGGATTATAAAATGCCGGATCTGCATCTTCAAATTGCCAACAGGCAAGCATGGAAAAATGCATGAATATCAGACCGATAGCAAAACCTGCCGACTCTGATGCATAGAAACACAGAAACTCTCCCGCCGCACCTGCGACAACAGGAATCAGAAACGGTGCTATGGAGAAAAATGAAAGGCTTCCGACCGTCTTCTTGTACTTGAAAAACACAGCTGATGAGATTACAAAATAAGCTATGTTTATCCCGAAAAGAATATGGTACAGAGTTGAAAGATGTACCTTCAGGTTTTCATCGATCGTAAAAAGGATGCCGGTAAAGAGATTGATGACAAAAATGACGGTGATCAGCCCTATGGGCGCAATTAATACAGGGTATCGCCTGATCAGATGATCCCTGCTTCGGTTGAGCATGTAATCCACATAGAGAATCCATAGGAATAAAAGCGTCAGTACCGCAATACGTCCCACGGTAATGCCTAACAGCATAGCTGTTCCCGACCATGCAGCCCGGAATGCTTTCGCTGCCGAATAGATTATACCGCATATCGAATCGATCCCTGCCGCAATACACAGATACAGAAAAAGCTTATCTGCAGGTGTCCGGCGGGAAAGCAGACGGTGAGAAAGCGATACCAGCGCAAGAATAAGCATGAGCGCAAAAAAATTCATATACAGAGAAACCGTTTCTTCTCCGATTGTCTCCATCATACTCATGTCTTTTCCCTCCGACGCCCAACCAATGCAGTTTCGCCCTTTATGCCCGGAAACAGTCGAGCTGCAAATTTTACGCTTGGGATGTCTCTTCGGATCAGAATGATCTGAGTATCATCATCATACTTCTCTATCGTCTTTTTGACGGCGAATCTTGCCATATGATAGAGTTCCGTTTTCGGATCCGGCCCGTTATTGATAAACAGCTCAATCCTGAGTTTCCCGGACGGTGTCCTGTGTACCAGGAGAAAGCCATCAGCCCTGCCATCCGTTTCCACATAACAGGATATATCCGGTTCATACCATGCCAGGGGAAGGCTGATCAGGTCCTGTACAAGCGGTCTGTGAGAATGGAAAATGCAGTTTACGACTCCGCGGTTAAAATCAAAGTCTGATATATCAGAAAGAGGGTGGATATATTCAGGTACTCTTTTATCCAGCTTCAGAGAGGCAATATTCTTCAGGTCTGCGACGGTTACTATGATCGTACGGCATTCCCGCTCCTTCGTCGTAAATCCGTAAGAAGTCAGAAGGGCTCCCGAATCCTTGCCTCTCTCATCCACCAGTTCAAAATGACTGTCAGTTATCTCCTCATCCTGTATAGATGATGTATATGCGGTGATAAAATAATCTCCGGCCTCTTCTGATGTCACATCAAGCCACGAAATCTCCGCAATGGTATCATTATGTTCATTCTCTAACGAATGGACTTCCCATATCGCACCGGCCTCAAACAAGCCCTCGTCATTTTCCAGAACAATACCGTGATAAAAGGGTCTTTCGATGTTCTCCGCATCATCACAATCGATTTGATCAGCATATTTCCATATATTAGCATATGAGATTTCTGATACAGTCATATTTACCCCTAATATGATCTCATCACCTTATGTCCTGTCCCATAAGTCTGTTGTAGACCTTCTGGGCACTGTCATTGTCCTGCTTGCCGATACAATCCTTGCAGCCTATGCCCGCGAGTATAAGAGATGCTTTAGTAAACTGCGCGGGATCCGTTCCGAACGGGCTCGTGCTCTGCAGCAGTGTCTGAACGATGTTCCATCCCACATATGCAGCAAGCTCGGAGAAGTCCTTAAATCCATAGGCTTTCATGAAGAGTTCTCTGTTGCTTAACTTGCCTATGAATTCCGTTTCAGCCTTTCTTAAAGCGGAATCCGTCAATACATCACGGGTACCGGTTTTGGATCTGTGATTCTGGTCATTCATGATCTTTTCGAAGTTTTCCTTCCTCAGCCCCTGGATCTCCTTTCCGAGAGGTCCTTCATCCGAGAAATACTTATCCATCATGGATTTATCGCTGATAACCCTGGTGATGAACCGTATCGTATGAAGAGTCTCGGAAATACCCGCTCTTATACCGCCGACGAAGACGTCGGTCACAGCCCGTACACCGAAGCTTGAACCCGAAATAACATTGATGCAGGTAGTAGCGGTCTCCATCATATCATCGATATTGGCACTTACTGCACCCATGGTCGCGACTTCATTTATCATCCAGTCCTTTAATACCTTGCTGTCCTTTGTGACAAGCTTCTGATCCTCTGTCTGGAACTTCTCGCCGTCTTTGGCCTTTTTATCCGATTGTTTCTTAAGCTCCTCTTCATTTGCGAGAGGCTTATCGATATTTCTGGCATTGCGGATGTTCTTTGTGATGTTGTAAAGCCCGTTCAGAGCTGACGCTGACTGGGAAATTCCTTCTCCTGCAATTGCCATTCCTGCGGATGCGGCGGCTTTTTTCACCATGCCGAGCGCTGAAGCAACACCCGATACTCCTGTTCCGCCGTAACCTGCATAACCTATTGCATTGCCGACTGCGTCATTCTTGCTGACAGCGGGCTTAACGATACCTGCACCGAGCATCTTGTTTCTCATCTCCGGACTTAAGCAGGCCATCAGGACTTTCTGTCCGAATCCGTATCCGGGGATGGCTCCCTCCAGTTCCGCTCTTATCCTTCTGCCCACAAATCTAGTGAATCTGCAGCCCGAGCGGTACAGATTCTTCCTCATGAACTTGTAGTTGTACATGAAACGTCCGTACTTGTCGATATCGCCTGTTGCGCGGTAGTTCTCAGCTTCACCGACGAAGAGTTTTCTCTCACCTTCGGTCCTCTTAACGAACTTGAGGGCATTTCCGAACAGTCTCCAGTCCACACCCGTCGATCTGGTGTCAAAGCCGACATAAACCCAGTTGAAGACCTTTCTTCCTTCCATCATATCGGCGAAGGTCTTTTCATCCCGGTCATTCTTGGTATCGTCGATCTGCGTTGAAACAAGGCTCCTCATCGCATCGCGTATATCGTACTGACTGGTCGCAAGGATGTTCTTAGCTCCGGGAACACTTAAGTGATCGATGTAGTAATCTGCCAGTCTGTCCCTACCGAGTTCATTGACATACTTGTTCTCATTCATTCCGATGGCAGTGGTAAAGGCATTATCCTTGGAAATATCCAGTATATCCCTGTTCTTCAGTGAAAGAATGAGCAGCATCTTCTCATTATCGGACAGTCCGGAATAAGCCGAAACAAGAGGCATGGCCAAATTGGGATTCTTCTTGGCTTCCCTTACGATAAAGTCGTTAAAGTAATCCATATGATTAAGAGTCGGCTGTTTCATCTTATCTTCGATCTGTTTGCCGAGTTCTCTGGCCTGATCATTGGGCGCATCCTGATCGGTGGTATGCTTAACGGTCTGCCTGCACAGCTGTATGGTCTTGTTTTGGGATTCTATTCCCTCTATGAAGTCCATAGCTCTTTTAAGCATCTCCCAGTCGATCATGGTCTTACGGCTAAGGGCTTTTGACGCAAAATCCTCTGCTGTTATAGCCTTGCCTGTAAGGTCAACATCATCTCTTAGCTGATAGCCGAACAGTGTTTCCGCTGCCTTATCGTACATGTCATTCTTCATGGAGCGGGAAAGCGATGCTATGAATTCCTTATCCATTCCGTCGGGACTTAAGAAGGAATTCTTAAGCGTCTCACGTCTCTCCTCATTTACGAAGCGTTGTCTTTCAAGGTTGAAGCCGCTCATTCTGCCCTGATATGTTGTATAGTCAACAGCAGTCCTGTCCTGAAGAACATGGAGCAGCATATACATCTGGATCCTGTTGTATTTGCCGAATCTCTTAACGATGCCTTTTATGCTGTCATCCTTAGCGATCTCCGTCTCACTGATCTTCATGAAGTAATTCCTGAAGGAATCGGCTCCGTAGAAGCTCATTTTATTAAGTTCCGCCTCAGCTTTCGTTCTGTCTTCTTCCTTAAGTCCTTTGAGCTGAGCTTCAAACAGTTGTGCGAGTTTTCCGTCAAGACATGCTTTGACTGCCTTGTCCTCCTTACCTTTGCCTTCAAAACCTCTGCCGAGTTCACCGGACAGATATCCGTCGGAAAGCTTGGTGAAATCCTTGGGCTTCATCTCGTTCTTTTTGTCTATACAGAACTGAGTATACTTCATGGCCCTTTCAAACATGGTCACCGAGACTCTTCGAAGACCTGTCTTCCCATCGGTCTTCATAAGCCTTCTCATGACTACGTTATAGTCGATCCTGGGCTGGAAATCCTTATCGTAGATAAATGTGGCCAGCTGTTCCTGAAGCTCAAGTTCTCTCTGGTATTCCTTATCCCGGTCTTTTATCGCTTCGTTTGAAGTAAGCTTTTCATTCTCGGTAAGACCTACATCCGGGAATGTGAGGGCCATGGCAAACACCTTCTGTTCCTCAACGGTGAGGGCATTATACTGCTTTATGAGATCCTTCTTGCCTGACAGGAATATCTCCCTCTCCACATCAGCCCTTGTAAGCTTGTCAGATGAAAACAGCCTCTCCTCCGCGGTTACGTCAGTATTTGATATATGCTGCATGAGCAGGCTTGAATCGGGCAGATAGCCAAGTATTATCTGTTTGATATCTTCGGCTTTCAGATCCTTCCTGCCTTCAACCTTGCTGCCTATCAGCTTATCAAGCTGATCTGAAACAGACTTCACAAACTCTTCCTTACCGGTTTCAGCCTTAAGAGCTTCAAAGATATCCTTCCTGAAGTAATCAAAGAGTCCTACCTGAACCTTCAGATCCTTGGATGCTCCGGTTATCTTCTCAACGCAGGCATCCACAAGTTCAAAGTATCTTCTCTTATTGCTGCACAGTTCCATAAACTGCTGTTTGGGCATGGTGAAACGGGCGATGTCGATCTCATCCAGGAATTCTTCATAATCCCTCTGCGCGATCCTTGAAACAGGCTTATCAATGATCAGAGCTGCTTCTCTGTCCCTGAGTTCATCCAGGATCTCTTTTACATCACCTTTATGAGTTCCGTCGAGAGGAACGTTTATCCTTGATGCGTTCTGCGCGAATGCAAAGACGATGGCTTTCTTAATTTCATCCTCAGTCACAAGGGTTTTGTCTTTGCGGAGTGCCTTATCAAGGCTAAGCAGCCTTAGCTGTTCAGACTTAAGAGCAGCCTTAAGAGCCTCTTTATCCTTCATGCCAAAAGCAACGGCCCGTTCCGTAAGAAGTCCCCTTATAAAGGCTTCGTCTGCCTGGCCGAAGTCACCGGTTATATTCTCATCAACGAATTTCTTCGCTTCATCGATATCCTTCGCAGTGAGCTTCGGATCGGCATCGTATGCAACAAGACCGACACTGCCGAGTACGGCTTTCTTACCGGCATAATCAGAGAACACCTTAAAGAAATCTCTCTCAAGCATTTTGCCCTGATTCTTCTTTATCTCAAGTTCAAGTCTTACGGCATCCTTGGTCTCAAGAACACTTCTGTCCGAGTATATGTTCAGGTTCCGGTCAAGCTGCTGCGCGCCCTTGAATTCTCTGAATTTCGCTAAAAGACCTTCCTTGAACTTCTCTGTGGTAACCGAGAAGGCATATGGTCTGATGATCTGCATGAGAAGGCTGTAATCGGCATATGCCTTATCTGCTTCCGTCAGTTCTTTGCCGTGCTGAGCATCATCATCCATCTTGTAGAGCACGGCTGTGGCACCCATGGCCTTTTTCTGCTCTTCGGCCATCTTACCCAGGTTAACGATGTTCACGATCTCTTTTAAGAGTTCTTCATCTTCTTTGGTATCCGCGGTTTTCTGATTTTTGAACTGCTTTACCGACAGCTCGCTGATCGCGTCTTCAAAAGCCTTAGTGTTGGCTTTATAAGTCGAATCGAGCCGCAGGATGGCATCATACATGTCATCCGCGCTGTACAAAAGGTTAAAGGCGCCGACATCGCCCTTAAGCAGGAATGTCAGGTTCATCATGGCCGTTCCGTCGATCCCGTTCTTCTTCATCCTGTTCTCGACATCGGTCAGGATCTGGTTAACGCTCTTTTCGCCGACAGGGGCCTTCATAAAGACTTCATAGAAAGTATTAATGCTTTCGGTCCAGGTGGCCTTGTCCCAGTCTTCATGGAACTTGAAGTTATCCCAGTTCCTCATGATGTAGAGCTCATTGATCGGCTGTGATCCGGAGTAGTCACTGCTCATGAAGAGTTTAAGGCCGATCCCGTAGCGGCGGTCCTGATCCTTCATAAAGTCGATGAATTCATCGTCGGTAAGAGTCATGACCTTTTCAAAGATGTCATGATCTCTCATCATATAATCTCTGACGATCTTAAATTTGCCCTTCTCATCGCCGGTTCCGTAATTATCGATGATCTCACATCTGGCCTTGTACAGTTCGCCAAGTCCCTTGCTCTTTGCAAGCAGTTCCCTTGATCTCGCATCGGTGCCGTACATTTCAAGGATCCTGTTTATCATTTCAGGAGTACCGCCTACACCGAATTTACTGATATTATTGGCTTCGCTGCGCTTAGCGTCCTTGATGCTGGCAATAATGGGTTTCACCTTTTCGAAGAGATCTTCCTTCTCCTCCGGCTTGATATTCAGTGAATCTATGATCGAGGAGATCTGTTTTCTCCTGACGTAGAAGTCATTGCTCTTCTTTATGATGGTGTTGTAATAAGCATCGTCATTGGAGTCAAGGAACGCTTCCTCGCCTCTTCCGCCGGCTTCAAAATAATCCTTGTCATAGCCTAACAGAAGTATCTCACCCATACAGTCTGAGAACTTCATCTTCTTCTCTGAAGCATCCTCTTCGGCGATCTGTGCAAAAACGTCCTGAACGGTCTTAAGCATTCTGATATCGTCATTGGACAGTACATTACCCGCCTTATTATCCGGCAAAATGTAGTCTTTGAGATAGCCGCATTTCTTCAGGGCAGTCTTTGATTTACTGTCAATAGTGTACACGGGTGCCTCGCCATGCTTAACAACCTCTGTTATCTTCAGGTTATCTATGATCGCTCCGAATTTCGCTATCTCGTTCTTGGCGGCGATCTTTTTGCTCTGAGGATTTTTTTGATCTATGATCGGCCGTATATAATCAACGAAAGCCTTGATCATGTTCGCAAAATTATCACCGGCTCCGATGCTCGTGGCAGTCTTGTAGTTCTGGAGTCTGTTCCACAGCTTATGCGAATAACCGATCCTCTTGATCCTGTCGGTCTGTTTTATCTTTTTGCCTATTACGCTGAGATAATCAAACTTAAGGGAACCGTCCGCGTCGGTATTCTCTGTGGCCAGAATGGCATCAAAGCGCATCCTGTCGATCTCCTGAGCCTTAAGAGCTTCCGTCCTGTACTGTGCCAGCTTTGTCACAAAGACCTGATCGTTCATTCCGCCCGCAAAGAAGTCGGTAAGAAGTTTTTTCTTGATCCCGTACAGATCTTCGCCGGCCTGTCCGCAAAGTCTCCACTCATCCAGAAGAAGTCTGGGCTGCTCATCAGCAGTATGAGGAACGGCCGCTACACTTAAAAGCGCCTTGAGATCGGCAAAGAACTGTGAATAGTCAATAAGACTCAGTTCGCTGATCTGCTCAATGCTCTTTACATCAGCAAGGTAAGGATGTGCCGCATGGAAAGCACTCTTCTCATCTTTAAGCTGCTCCGAAAGGACCTGATTGAAGATATCCCTGTCATCCTGGTTTCTGAGGATCTTCTTAAGGGCAGGATCATTATAGATCTGCTTCTGGATATCTGAATCCACCACAGTCCTGGGCGGTGTCTTGATCGCTGCGTTCTTATCAAGACCTCCCATGAACTGCTCCCTGTTCATAAGTGATGCCAGATAATCCGAAAGGGCAGCATTATCCCCTTTTAAGGACTCACGTTTCCTGAAACTGTCCTGAAGCTGTTTATCAAATATGCCGGCGAGTTTGACCTTCATCAACTCTAGTTCTTTGTTGACTTCTTTTTCGGGATACTCACCGTTTTCATAGAATTTTTTAAATACTTCAAGCCAGTAATCTTCAAAGAAGATCTCGATCTTATCCCACTGGTCTTTCGTGAGCTTTACCTCATCATTTACATACAGATCCCCTGTGTTCTGAATACTGCTTCGAAGCTCGGGCGACTTCACATACAGACTCAGGAAATCCTTTATCTTTAAGCCGTAAAGTTTCTTAAGGCTGTCGATGCAGGCATTGGTCTTATCGTTGGTCTCCTTCCACTTGTTCTGAGCCTGCGCGCTTCCCTTAAATACCTTCGGACGAAGATAGTACTGTTCTTTGCTGTTAGCTGAGTTGACCTTGGCAGATATTACCTTCTCCACCTTGCTGCTTAACCTGCTGGGCAGTCCCGTACGGGCAAATTTCCTGTTCCAGGTTCTCTGTATCTCGGCGGCCGATCCGTCAAATACCATCATATTATCGACGGTATACTCAACGATATCCTGCGCGATGATGCTGTATCCCAGAAGATACTCTCCTCCGAGGTTCTTTATGAGATTCCGCTTAAGGACATTTTTTGCGGTATTGCAGACACCCATCATATCGAGTTTCCTGTCAACAACAGCCACGTTATCATGTACGTTCGCACGGATCTTGGTCAAAGTATCAAGGAAGGCCTGATCTGTTACGCCGTAACTCTTTGACATGCTTAAGATGCCGTTTACGGTATTCATAAGGGCACTGTCTTTTTTGGCTTTCTTTTTCTTCTTGCCCTTATTCTTCTGATCTTCTGCCTTCTGTTCGCCTTCCTTCTGATCGGCTTTCTTCTCGTTATTATTCTTAAGTTCCTCCTCGGCGAGTTTCTCCTGCGCTTCCTTATCAAGAGGCTCGCTCATCAGGATGGACTGAATGGTCTCATTGGCCCACAGATCCGACAGATGGATAATATTGGTATACAGATTGATACCCAGAGCCGTGTTGATGGCATTCATTATCTCGCGCTGTCTGTTCCTTGCAGCCGTATATTTCGGTCTTGCAAAGAAATCATCGAGGAAAGCATTATCATTAAGAAGATCCCTGAAAAATGTATCAGAGCGAAGGAGCAGTCCAAATTTCTGTTCCTTAACCAGATCTATAAAATCTTCCTTCATCCTCGGGATGTACAGGAACTTCCTGCCAACCGATGACTTGGGCAGTTCATCGGTAAGCTGGAGCAGATTATGATTAAGATTACTGTTCAGTGTGATCAGATATCTCTTCAGCGGCTCTCCGGTAAGGTTCTGACAGTCGGTATTGTTCTTCATGAGTTCAAAGACTTTATCCGCATAGTCTTTGAGGACCCATTTATCCTTCTTCATATCCTTCTGCGCAACCTCTTCGGTTCCTCTTATACCTTTATTAAGAAGCGTCTTCCACTCTTCGTAGATCTTTTCCTGCTTCTGTTGTTTTATAAGTTCTTCCTGTTTTGCTTTCTCCTTGTCTTCCTTAGCCTTCTTATCCTTCGCAGCGGCTTCTTCTTTCTTATCCTGAACCTGAATGATGCCTGTAGGCTGCATTCCGCGGATGAGATCAACGTTGTCACGAAGATTTCTGTCCTGCTTAGCCTCCTCGGAAAGGCCGCTTTCATTGCCATCGATCCTATTCCTTCGTATTTCGGAAGCATAAGCATCTGCCTTGTCTCTGACGTTTCTGACATGAGTCATCAGATTTTTATTAAAGACATCAAAGTTTCTGGCATTTCTTTCGGGATCTTTGGTAAAGTGAAGATTCTTTACCCCGTCGGATGTATAATAACCGGCAAATCTGTTAAGAGCTTCATAATAGATCTTAGCAGTTGCAGACATAAGAAGCACATATGCCTCAGCTGAATGGGCCTCCGGATCGAATTTAGCCTTGTCCCCCTTAATAAAGGCATTGTCATCTATCTGTATGATGCTGTAGAGTTCAGTAGGTATGCTTATGCCAAGGGTAGTTGCATATAAATGCACCCTTTTGGCATCTCTGACAGTCTCTTCATATCTGCGGGCACTGAGATCTTTTTCTTCTACAATGCGGTTGCTTTCTACTTCTCTTACAGTCTCCACATCAGAGAGTTTCCCGTCCGCCAGCCTTTCTCTTTCTCTGACGATGGTGGTAACCTTTTCGTATCTTCTCTCGGTAAAAGGCTTACTGGAATCCTTAAGAACCTTATTGAAGAGTTTTGCTATATCACCGAGTTCAACCCGGTTATTACCCGTAAGGTCCTCCACCCTGCTGACAAGCTTGGCGTCATGTTTTTCATGTATGCCCATCAGTTCGTTTTCGGCGTTTTCACGTTCAACGATCAGATCCTCATCCGGATCCTCCTGTCCGGGCCTTGCCGCCTTCTTCTGTCTCTTTTTCTTAGCCTTTTCCTGTTCTTTAAGCCTCGCTTCCTCCTGTTCGTCCACTATTACGTAATTGGAAAAGAACGATTCTACCTTCTCCGAAGTGAACTTGTCGGGAACCGACATCTGCAGTTCGCCCAAAACATTGTTCACAAGGTTCTTATTGATCTCATCAAGCAATCCCGCTTCATCGATCTTAGGAATGATCAGTTCCCTGTTTTCCTCTTTTTCCTCGTTTTCTTCGTTTTTACCGACAACCAGGGCGGCAGTGCGCAAACGTATATTCTTAACTCTTTCGAGTTCGACCTTTTTGTATTCTTCATACTCCTTCAAAAGCTCCTGATGCTTTTTTAAGAGCGCTTCGGCCTTATTTACCCTTTTCTGCTGTTTAAACTTCCATTTTGCTTTTGCGGCTTTCTTCCTGCAGCCCTTAAAGCGGGGAACTTCATGTTCAAGTACATACTTCTCCCAGTTAAGCCTCTTCTCGGGAGTGTTCTCAAAGTTGTAGATGTTCTCCCTGTGAAGGTCCGCATCCTGAATGTCACCGAAATGCTCGGCATCTTCAGCTCTCAGACCGGTCCAGACAGTCTGCTTATTGATCAGTTTCTCCTTGTCGATCTTTTTATTCTTATCGGCGTAGTCGGTAGTAATGGCACCCTTTTTCTTTCCGGTTTCCAGTACGTTTTCTTTCTTTTTGCCGGTTTCAATGTTCAGATTCTTTTTATTTATTTTTTCCCAATCCATACCGTTACCTCCCGAGTGATTCCGCGATCTTCAGCTGCTCAACATATTTACCGAGATTAAACTCCGCTTCCGCGGTGACAACCGCGGATGTCTGCGGCGGATCTAAGAATGTCGTCATTACCTTTTCGAGTTTTTCATCCGCAGCGGCAAACGAAATGAATTCGGGCGGCGTGGAACTTCCGGCAGCATTCTCAACAGTGAAGGAAAAGAACGGTCTGAGGATTTTTGTACTGTCAGGTGCCACATACAGATCCGTGACCTCGACTTCTTTCCTGTCTATGTCTCCGGAAGCCAAAAGCAGAGCCTTAACGTTTCCTCCGCCATCAATCGCAGCAACACTCAGTTCGGGATCTGCGTCCCTTATATCACCCGCCGTTATGAAAGAGTCTTCCATTTCATTCAGAGCGGATGCGACCACTTCCATGCTCTCTGCGAGTGTCGTCATCATGGAATCATACATGGAACCCGCTTTGACATACAGTTTCTCATATACACTATCAAAAGGAAGGTAGCATTCCTTATAGGAATCGAGACCTATATCAAATCCATGATCGGATAAGAGTTTAGATAACTTACTGCCATAGTCACCGGTGTAGTCATAAGCAGCTATAAGCATGGATTCTGCTGTGGAATTCGGGATATACATATCCAGAAACAACTCAAGCATCAATGCCCCGTATCCATTGTCCTGATAAAGATCAGGGATCATAAAATAACTGATCTCCGTGATATCATCATCTTTGTAACGGGTCACCTCCATAAACCCCTTATACTCATCATCTTCTTCATCCTCAAGTGCATACCAGATGCTGCTTTCTCCTGCTCCGGTTTCTCTTACCGGAAGATCATAGTCTCTCGCTTCAAATAATGGTATTTCCGTTAGTCTCATACTGATACCCTCCATAACATTCCTTCGATCTGTCAGATCTTTTTGGGCATACAAACCCCTATGTATGTGTTCGTGTATATACCCGAATTAACAATGTACTAATTACACAACGATAGCATGCCTTTATTATAGGCTGAAATTTCTTTCAAGCCTCGAACTTGTAGCCCATTCCCCAGATGGTCTTGATCAGGTCGCCTTTCTCTCCCATCTTGGCACGGAGCTTCTTAACATGTGTGTCGACTGTACGGGCATCTCCGAAATAATCATAATCCCATACACCGTTTAATATCTTCTCACGCGAAAGAGCAAGTCCCGCATTCTCCATAAAGTAAGCCAGGAGTTCGAACTCCTTGAAGCTTAAGTCCACCGGCGCACCGTCTATGGTCACTATATGTGCCCCCTTATCCAGATGGATGCCGCCGGTCTCAAGTACATTGCCTGTCTCTCCCGCACCGGTCCTGCGAAGTATGGCTTCGACCCTGGCTACCAGTATCTTGGGACTGAACGGTTTGGATATATACTCATCCACTCCGAGCTCAAATCCGTTTAACTCATCATGTTCCTCAGCCTTGGCGGTCAGCATGATGATCGGAACCTGTGAATACTCCCTGATCTGTCTGGTCAGTTCCCAGCCGTCAAGCCTGGGCATCATGACATCTGTGATGACCAGATCGAAATCATTGGTATCAAAAAACAGATCGCATGCTTCCATACCATCTGCCGCTTCTACTACGGAATAACCGGCACGTACAAGAAAGTCTTTCACCAGCTTTCTCATACGTGCCTCATCATCAACAACCAGTATCTTATGTTCAGGCATCGATCAATCTCCCGACTCTTTTTCCTGCTGCTTAAGTATCTCCATCTGTTCGTCATGTGTAAGAGGTGAAGGTATCTCCAGCTGGCGTTCCTTGATCCTGACAGCGTCTTCTCTGGATCTTATATCCTGTTCCCAGTCAGCGTACTCATTTATGATCGCATTCCGGTAATTGAGCATGTTCGGTGTCTCTGCTTTCATGGCAATGACAAACATCGTTATGACCATCACCACCAGAACACCTATGAGCATCAGGGCCAGAGCATATTTGCGCTTATAGGGATCCCTCTTTTTCTTAACAGGGCGGATCCTCTCCAGTACGCTGTGGTCCTCTTCTACCCTGGCAAAAACATTATACAGAGGGATCGGCCTGAGTTCGTCCTCGATATACCCGCTGTCCATGAGTATGCCCCGAAGCTTGCCCATGTACTTCCAGCCGACAGGAGTGCGAAACATCTTGGTATCCAGTGCCTTATCATATAACTGCATAACCTTGGATGTATTCGAATAGTTCATGTTGGCATCCAGATATTCAATTCTGGCCTGTTCCTCTCTGGCAAGATCCGCATCCGCAGATGTGCCGAAGATGAACCCGCCGACTATCATTTCGTCATTCATTCAGATTATGCTTCAGGTTCTTTTTTACTCTTAATACCGACTATACCGTATACGGGCTTGCTGATAAGAACTGAAACCAGATAGCATATCACTATAGTCGGAATAATGAGCGGCAGATAGCTGGACAGGTACATCATGATAAAAGGAGGTGCCTGATCAGCAGGTATGGATGCGCGTGCCATGATGATATTGAGCAGGCACACTACAGCCTCAACTATCAGTGAACTGATCACGGTTATCGGAATGGAGTTAAACAGTATGAACTTTGTCTCGGGACAGGGTACGCCTGCCTTCTCCTCCATCTTCTTGGAGATATTGTAAAACGGGATCAGCTGTACGAGTATGATGCCTGCCGCCACGGATTCAAATATATTCGATATGCAGAATATGGGAAAAGCAGGGGTATTCGATCTCGGATTCATGGAGATGATCACCGATGCTATTATGCCCATGATCACGGACAGTACGCCGACTATTATAGTTATCGCTTTTTTCTCTTTTTTCTTTCTCTCTTCCATATTATTACCCCTTCCCCAAAAGGTGTTACCTGTAAGCAAAATTGTACGACACAAGCCTGTATTGCGTCAAGAAACCGCACATTCTTCCGACGGCCTGTCCGTCCCGGAAAAGACTATCTCAGATTATATCTGTCCATGATCTGCTGTCTTGGAGTGTATTCTCCGAGCAGTTCCTTCGCCGCATGGATAGTATCCTCATACGAACTGAACTCATACCGGTATATCCCTGCGTCGGAAGCACTGTATCCGAGCATTCCCGAATCGTCATGATCGACATGTGCACGACACTGCGCTATGATCTCAAATCCGCCGTTTAATATATACCCCGTATATCTGCCGGAAGCAATATACATATCATCATTTATCCTGACAAATTCAAACAGAGGAATGTCAGTCTCAAAAGGTCCGCCGACACGTGTCAGATCAGCGGCGTCGTATACATAGACCTGTGAGTTGTTCTGCACGATCATGATGAGCAATCTGTCATCGGAGTAAAAGACATTCCTGACAAGATGAGGATCTATATCACTGATATCCGAAAGCACATCATCTGCCGGATCTTTGGGGGAGTTTATGCTCTCTCTTTCAGGGCCGTCTGTCTTCTGTACGCCTGGCAGATCCGGAGACTTATAAGAAGCCACATAATCTCCGCGCGTAAAAGCATAATACAGAGTACCCGAATTCTCATCGGCAGATGTCAGATATCCTTCGGGAATCACCGGAAAATATGTATATGTCCTGTCAAACACATTGCCGGATCTGATGGAGTATGATCCGCCCTTCTGTGAGATAAATGAAATCCCTTCATCCGGATCCGGATAAACAAAAAGAGGAGTATCTTCAAGATAGAATCTGTCTGTAAGATCTCCGCTCAGGCGGTCGTATTCGATGATGGTATTATCTCCGCCCGCATAAAGACTGTCACCGGATACCGTCAGTCTGAGATTGATATACTCACTGAGCTGTGCGACCCATATCGTCTGCGCGGAAGCCACATCCAGCGCATAGATCTCCGTGTCGGGTTCCGCGGAATCCGAGAATCCGAGATATATGATACCGTCATGCACGGCAACGGCCGGATGTATGATGCCGTCTATATTAAATGATTCCCTGATCACACCGGTATCCGCATCGCATAACACATAGCAGTTTTCAGACATGTCCGACAATACGAGTGCAAAACACCCCTCGTCAAAATCATATCCGGACAGAAGTGCATCGAAAGAATCGATCTCGCCCGATAAGTCTGTCGAAAACGCGACGGTACCGTCACTTAAGATGCCGTGTACCGTTTCGTCCGTATAGCACAGAGCATATCCGTATCCGTGATCCGATATGACATTCGCTTCTCCGACATCTTTAAGGAGGACCTTATCCTCAAGCGTATCCATGGACACATACCGGAGGTCACCGTCATTACTCAGATATGCCAGTCCTCCGCTTCCGCAAAAGGCGAATGTCTCAAAGGAAGACTCAAGCTCCCTGTCAATGGATAAGAGTCTTTCTCCCGATGCAGAATCAAAGACGGTGATCACACTGCCTGTATCCGCTATCGCGATATAACGGTCATCGGAGGATGTCACGAACACATCTACAGCCGAATCCACATCATAGGTCATATAGGGAACGATATCCTCGGGGGAATCATACAGATATAATGCATTGGTCAGACGCCTCAGAGCTTCGGCGCAGTATCCGTCCGAAGGATCTTCCGGCAGAACGCTCAGAGCGGCATATACCGCATCAAGTCTTCGTCCCGACTTAAGCAGTTCATCACTCGCAGTTGCCACGGAGCCGGCATATTTAGCCTCGAGTTCATCATACTGGGCGGTGATTATCTTATTCTGACGGCTGATCTTAAGAAGACTGACAGTGGCAAAAACGGCAAAGGCAAGAACAGCAGCTCCCACATAAGATGCTATCGTGATGATCCGCTTTATCTTCTGCTCACGCCTTCTCTGTTTCAGATCATCATAGTTAAGCCCGAATATGGCGGCGCACAGTTTGGTAACTGCGACATCCATGTTCTTTGTGATCTCTCTTCTGTCCGCTCCTCTGGTATCGGCAGCAAGAGGTTCACACTCCTCTCTGATCAGAGAAACATTGCCGGCCTCATCGGTCTGCTCAGATTCACGGTATGTAAGAATCTCGGGAAATGAATCGGAAGGCTCGCCCTCGGCAAGGACAACAAGGATACGCTCACGACCATGCAGTTTAATAAAAGTCGTGACCTCCTTCATGCACCATTTGGATTCAAGGTATCTGGGAGTAGCTATGACTATCAGGAATTCGGAATTCTCCAGAGCGTTGCTGATAGGATCCGACAGATTATCGGATAAGGGAAGCTCCTCTACATCTCTGAACACACGCTCAATACGCGTCTTCTTCAGATCACACTTTTTGATGACCGATGCAGGGAGTTTGAAACTCTCGAGCCTCTTATGAATGCTCTCCGCCACGAACGAATCGAGTTCACAATGACGGTAGCTTATAAAAGCATCATATTTTACGCCTTCAAGTTCCATATCACAGACCTCTCAAGAAGCGTGCAGCCCCTAAGTGTCACTCCACATAACCGGCCAGCTTAACGCGGAAGATACGTTCAAGTGATGCGTCTATACGGCTCTCAGGAAGCGTTCCGTCCGATGCGGCATTTAAGAGGCCGTTATATGCTGCTTCAAAGTCTTCAGGCATATAAAGGATATCAGCCCCTGCAGCCAGCGCATAGATCGCAGCTTCCTCGGGCGTGTAGTATTCGGTAATGGCTTTTTCATTAAGCGGAGCAGTGACCACGATTCCGTCATAAGCCATCTCTCCGCGAATCAGACCGGTGATGATGTACTCGGACAGTGATGCAGGCATGGCGCTTGCGTCGGCATTAAGATAAGTGACATTGTTGGTCTGTATCATCTGTGCACCGGATGCGATACCCGTGATGTAGGGCACTGTCTGTGCATTGATCTCCTCGACCGTGATCTCGGAGTCCACTCTGCCGTCTGCAGTCGGTTCCGTGATATTACCGGTTCCGGGGAAGTCCGTCATACAAGCGGATATGTTGCCGGTCTTAAGACCGTTAATCATCTGGGTTATCATCTCACATGCCACGGCTTCATCCGAACCGTAACTCGTTCCCGCGGACACCGATCCTTCGTCGGCATTAAGAGTTCCGTTGGGGGCGAGGTTCAGATTGAATCCGAAATAGGACATATAACTGGACATCGTAACACCGGTATTATACGCATTGGATGACTCACCCGATGAAGCTATGTCCGCAGGTGAATCCACAGACGGTATATCACCAAGCTTGCTGCCTGACAGCACACAATCCTCTCCTCCGATCTCCCTGATCCCGAAGAAAAGATCATACTTACTCATATTACGTGTATTATCGATCAGCTCGGTCAGCTGATCCTCATCTTCGACATTACGTCTGTCATATATCAGTCCGCATACTGCGTACTTGCTCAGTGCATCCCTGGTGCCGTCACCTGCCTTGGTCGCAGCGGAGACACCGGTAAGAGCCTCGGGAGTTATGATGAAGAGCTGCGCGATCTTATCTTCGATCGGCATCTGGGATATCGTGGAAGTAACCATCTCGGCCAGATAGTCTTCCTCCGTCATGACGGGAACTTCCTCCTCATATTCATCTGACTCGGGCTCGGGAGTCGTTTCTGCTACAGCCTCAGGCGCCTCTACGACTATCTCCTGTGCTGCCGCTGCTTCGGCTGCAGCCTGAGCCGCTGCCTGAGCCTCCGCTTCACGCTTTGCATTGAATATCCCCATAACGGTATGGACACCGAAAGCTACGCCTACACCTATGGCTGCCAGAAGAATGAGCAGACCGGTGTACGCCAGGATCTGGTTACGCACACGTCTCCTGTGACGCATCATACGACGGTACTCGGGTGAGTCAGTGTCGATCTCCTCGATCTCCTCCTCGTCATCCGAGGGCTTATCTGCGGACTTATCCGCAGGTGCCTCTTCAGGCTCTTCAGCAGGTTCTTCAGCAAGAGGTTCTTCAGCAGGAGGTTCTTCAGCAGTCTCTTCCGCCTTCTCCTCAGCCGAAGCCTCGGCCTCCTCTACGGCCTTGGCATATTCCTCTATGAAATCAAATTTTTTCTCGTCTACTTTACGGGATTTCTTCATATTGTTGATGATACAGTATGTGCCTTGGTTTGGCAATTTGACGGGCTATTCAAACATCTCCGTCAGTGTGCGCCATCCGAGTACCGCGCACTTGACCCTCGCAGGCATATGAGAAACGCTCTCCAGTA
>Ga0129306_1001545_pt1 | contig 25372 bp, 25 predicted proteins | sample P827metagenome_FD_94438 | JGI IMG/M metagenome (GOLD analysis project Ga0129306, IMG submission 94438) | Capybara group fecal microbial communities from Wisconsin, USA - P827 metagenome | ecosystem: Host-associated > Mammals > Digestive system > Large intestine > Fecal | place: USA: Wisconsin... | reverse complement strand
TAGCACAAATACAGTCTTATAATGATTAAGATAAAGTAAAAATACTCTAAACTATCTTTCTGTTGACATGCCTGTCTGAAAGCATATATAATTAATTTCAGTAATCATTACTGATTTTATCCGCACTTCGGAGTAAAAGATGGCACTTAAGTATTCCCGTCAGAGAGAAGCAATAAAAGACTTTATGATGAGCCGTAAGGATCACCCCACGGCTGATTCGGTCTATATGCATATCCGGAATGATTATCCCAACATATCGCTGGGAACAGTCTATCGCAATCTTCAGCTTCTCACCGAACTCGGCGAATTGCAGAAGATCAGGGTCGGCGACGGACTGGATCACTTTGACGCCGATACGAGCCTGCATTATCACTTCTACTGCAATGAATGCGGTGCTGTGATAGATATGAATATGGACAGCATAAAAGAGATCAACGATATCGCGTCCAAGACTTTTGATGGTATAATCGAGTCACATAACCTGACTTTTTCAGGTATATGCGGCAGATGCGTCCCGAAATCGTGACGATGATCTGCCAGATAAAAGAATACACAATCTAAGTGTAAAAGGAGGGAAATCAATGAAATACGTATGTCCGGTATGCGGTTACATCCATGAGGGAGATCAGCCCCCGGCTGAATGCCCCATCTGTCACGCCAGCGGTGACAAGTTCAAAGCAGTAGAAGGTGAGCTTACACTCGCTGCTGAGCATGAGTTCGGCATCTATGCCAAGAACGTTAAGAATAATCCCGACATTACCGAAGAGGATAAGAAGTACATCTTTGACCAGCTTAAGGCTAACTTTACCGGTGAGTGCTCTGAAGTCGGAATGTATCTGTGCATGGCCCGTATCGCTCACAGAGAGGGATATCCCGAAGTCGGCCTGTACTGGGAGAAGGCTGCTTATGAAGAAGCTGAGCATGCTGCTAAATTCGCAGAGCTCCTCGGTTCCGATCTTGAGCCCAACATGACCGATTCCACCAAGAAGAACCTGGCATGGAGAGTTGAGTGCGAGTTCGGTGCAACCCAGGGTAAGTTTGATCTGGCTGCATGTGCAAAGAAGAACGGCCTCGACGCCATCCATGATACAGTACACGAGATGGCCAGAGATGAAGCCCGCCACGGCAAAGCGCTGAAGGGACTTCTTGACAGATATTTCAAGTAATATAAATTGAAAGTAAGAACGGGCTGCGCAAGCAGCCCGTTTTTTTATTCTCTCATTGATTATAGCTTGCGAGGAACTGCTTCGTGCGCTCCTCTCTGGGATGCTCTATCACCTCAGCAGGTGTACCCTGCTCTACGATCACACCGCCATCCATGAATATCACCTTATCCGATACGTCGTGCGCAAAGCTCATCTCATGAGTGACTATGATCATCGTAGTCTTCTGCTCTGCAAGTCCGCGAATGACCTTCAGCACCTCTCCGGTCAGCTCCGGATCGAGCGCCGATGTGGGCTCGTCGAAGCACAGGATATCGGGCTTAAGCGCGAGCGCTCTCGCTATGGCGACTCTCTGCTGCTGTCCGCCCGAGAGCTGATGCGGATAGTTGTTCATACGGTCGGATAAGCCCATCTGGTCGAGCAGCTTACGGCCTGTTTCCTCGATCTGCTTTATGTCTGGATTTTCCGAAGTGATCTTAGGTGCCAGACACACATTCTCCAGAGCGGTGTATTGCGGAAAAAGATTAAACTGCTGAAATACCAGGCCGAAATGCAGACGTCTCTCACGGATCTCCTCCGGCTTAAGCACTGGAGCATGGGCATCGAATATCTGCTCTCCCAGCACGGTGATCGTTCCCTCATCAGGTGTCTCCAGGAAGTTTAAGCATCTGAGCAGAGTGGTCTTGCCGCTGCCCGACGATCCGATGATCGACACGGATTCACCGGCTTCCATAGAGAAGCTGATACCCTTTAGTATCGCTTCACTGTCGAAACTCTTATGAATGTCTTTAACCTCAAGGATCGGCATATCCGTTCTCCGTTAACAAAAGCTTATCTGAAATAACTCAGCTTTTTCTCTATATATCCGAAAAGCAGAGTGAGTAAACCGCTGAATATCAGATAGAACGCGCCTGTATAAAACAGCGGCCATATGATACCGCTTGATTTGATAAATGCCTGACCGTTCCATATGATCTCATAAACAGCAATAACCCTGGCCAGGGACGTATCCTTGACCAGAGTTATGATCTCATTAGACATGGGCGGTACTATACGCTTGATGACCTGAAGCAGAACGACCTTAAAGAATATCTGTCTCTTGGTCATACCAAGCACCTGTCCGGCTTCGTACTGGCCGACAGGAATAGACTGGATACCGCCGCGGAATATCTCCGAAAAATAGCATGAATAATTGATGACAAAAGCAACCAGAGCAGCCGTAAACCGCCCGTTCGGAGATCCTCCCCAAATATTAACGCCGAAGAATATACCCGGACCGTAATAGATGACCAGCAGCTGAAGCATCAGAGGAGTGCCTCTGATGACCCATATCAGAAATCTGATAGGGTACTTGATCACTACAAGCTTCTCCATCGATCCGAAACTCAGGATGAGTCCCAGCGGAAGCGAGAACAGAAGCGTCAGTGCAAATAGTTTGATTGTACCTAGAAATCCCTCTAAAAGGGAAAGGGTGACTGTAACAAACATATGATCATCTAAACAAAGCAGTCCGTCCTCTCATTACTGAGCGAGGATTGCGTACTGTACTCCGTATATCTCTGCTATGGAATTGATGGTTCCGTCAGCATACAGGCTCTTGAACTGATCGTTGATATATGCAGCCAGATCGGATCCCTTACGGCAACCAACACCATACTCCTCGCTGGTCAGCTCTACGGAGGTGGTTACCAGATCAGGATAGCTGGTTCCCTCTCCTACCATTGCGCCGGCCATAAGAAGGTCGATTATACATGCATCAGATGTGCCTGCTGCAACTTCCATAACCGCATCAGCCTGGCTGGTCACGGATGTATAGTTGAATCCGTTATCATCGGCTGCAGCTTCACCGGCACTGCCTGCCTCTACTGCATAGGTCAGCTCTGAAGCAGATGCAACATCCTTAACGGAAGCGGCTTTGTCTGCACTTACGACTACGACCTGAGCATTATTCAGATAAGGCTTGGTGCACTCCATGGCATTCTTAACTTCATCGGTAAGAGTCATGCCGTTCCAAACTACGTCGATAGACTTGTTGTCCAGCTCCAGGATCTTATTATCCCAGTCGATCTCAACAAACTCGACCTTTACACCCAGAGTCGAAGCGATCTTGGTTGCCATATCGGCATCAAATCCGATCCACTCTCCGCTGTCATTCTTGTAATCCATGGGTGCGAAGTCGGTGATACCAACAACAAGAGTTCCCTTGTCCTTGATATAGGCCACATCGCTGTCTGCAGAATCTGCAGCGCTGCCCGATCCACATGCCACCAGTGACATCATGCATGCCAATGCACATAAACCTGCGATCAATCTCTTTTTCATAATACTCCTCCTATCCGGGAACAACTCGTTCCCCGCAATCAATACTAGTCTAATTTAGCATAAAACTGCGTATATATCCATATCCAACAGGATATTCGGACAAACAAGTATACTTCACATCAGGAATTCATCGGGATAGTCACCAGAAACATCTTGGTATATGAGGATGCTTTGGGATATGCAGCGATATCCGGTCGCTGGATAAGACGTATACGATATCCGTGCATGGAAATGATCTTGTGTGCGATGGACAGGCCCAGACCGGATCCACCGGTAGTCTTTCTGGCTTCATCCCCTCTGACAAAGGGCTCAAACAGATGCTCTGCCTTGGCCGCATCGATCAGTTCCCCTTTATCGCATATCATGATATGCATTCTGTCACTGTCATAAGTCAGGTATATTCCTATCTTTGTTCCGGACCTGTTATAACGTATCGCATTGGTGATCAGATTATTTAATACCCTGGACATCTGCAGCCTGTCGGCACTGACCGTAACGGGATCATCGGGAATATCTATATCCGGCTCCATCCCGGCATCTTCCATGTCCTGATAGGAAAAGGCAGCACATTCCCTCACCAGCTCGCACATATCCACAGGTTCACGGTTTAATTCAAAACCTTCGCTGTCCAGCTTTACGTAATCAAACAGAAGATCTATCAGATCACTCATCCGGGCCGATTTGGCGCGGATAGCAGAATATATTTCGCTCTTTCGCTCATCGGCGATCAGATCTTCATCCAGAGCCTGTGCATATCCGGCCACTGTTGTGATCGGGGTCCGCAGGTCATGGGCTATGTCAGACAGCATCAGATTACGTCTACGCTCATATTCTTCCCGTTCTCTGCGCTCGTTATCCTCTATGGCCTTAAACTCCCTGATCACTATCCTGGAAAAATGGATCGCCGCTATGACATAAGGCAGGAGAATGATAAACACGGTCAAAATAAGAATAACCGTAAGCAAAAGTCGCATGAACAAGGACATACCGCCCAGCTTATCGGCATTCGAGGGAATATCCAGTATCCCGGCTGTAAATCTGTTCACACCGGCCATGAGTATCTCAAGAGGCCTGATCATCTGCTGAGGAAGGAGCGTCGCTATCAGGCTGATCACGGTACCGATGAGCATGAATATCAGAGCAATGCCGGCTTCACCCAGGCCAATATGAGCTATATTATCCGTCCCGAAAAAGAAAAACAGCAGAGCCCTGAACACTGTCCTGCTCAACACATAAAAGATTATCGCCTCCGCTGCAGCGCAGGCGATCACAATCTGCATGAATCCGGCTATCAATTTCTGTTTGAGACTTTTAATATCCTTCATATCGCTAATCAGACCGGATAGTAATCATTTCTCCAGCCGGTATCCCAATCCCCTCAAGGTCTTTATATACTCGTTATCTCCATCGGACAGTTTCGCGCGCAGCTTGCTGATGCACACCATGATATTATTATCTGCCACAAAGTACTCATCTCCCCAGGCATATTCATATATCTGCTGCTTGGTATATACCTTACCGGGATGACTCATCAGCAGCTCCATGATCCTGTATTCCACACCGGTGAGCTCTATCTGCTCGCCTGACCTGGTCAGGGTGAAGCTGTCAGGATCAAGTTCCAGATCCCTCACTCGTATCATCCTATCCTCCTCATCCGGATTCGTGGCACCCAGAGAATAGAACCTGCGAAGCGCAGAATTAACCCTGGCGATCACTTCCAGAGGATTAAACGGCTTGGATATGTAATCATCGGCACCGAGGTTTAGTCCGAGAATCTTCTCCGAATCCTCATCCTTTGCGGATATGATGATAACGGGAACATTATTATCCTCTCTGATATGCTTAAGAGCCTGATATCCGTCCATCTGAGGCATCATGATGTCGAGCATTACCAGATCGGGTTTTTCCGCGTCTATGAGGCGGAGAGCCTCTATTCCGTTCTCCGCCTCGCTTACTTCATAGTGTTCATTTTCCAGATAGAGCCGGAGCAGATCCCTGATCTCCGGCTCGTCATCTGCAACTAGAATCTTATAACTCATCGTCAGTTATTATCTCCGGGGTTGTAATCATCTTCATATACAGGTCCTTCGATGACAGGTTCCACCTCATAGTCAGCTGAGTTTCTCTGCATCAGAAGCTTTCTGTACAGAGCAGCGTCGGTAGAGTTCTCATAAGGCTGTACATAGAACACCTCGAGTATACCCAATGTCAGCAGACCGAGTATATGCCATCCGAGGAATGAGAGATCCAGTACAAATGCCTTCCACTTATTACCGGTCATCATCTCCTTGCTGATAGCAAATGCCTGATCCTTGGTCATGGTCGGATCTTCTGCCAGCAGGTACGGTATCATGCGGTACTCGTATGCCTTAACGATACCGGGGATGATGAACAGCAGACTCCACAGGATCGTATACAGATCTCTGAAGAACATGGTCAGCGCAATGTTCTTATAGTTGTTGTCATAACCGTATCCGATGTTGGTAACGCAGGCATCCTCATCAAGGTTCTTTACAAAGAATCTGGTTCCGCCTACGAGGAACGGATTGATCACTAATGCATTAAAGGCAAGTATTACAGCCAGTACGATAACAGATACCAGGGTTGCTGCAAATACTCCTACTGCAATGGCGGCTCCTAGTGCCGCTCCGGATAGGCCTTTCTGCTCAGCTGCGAATTCTTCAAGTTCCTCAGCGGTCAGGTTGGTTACTCCTGCTTCAGACAGATCCTCCGCCAGATCATTGGCTATCTCACCTGTGATCGTCAGATCTTCCCCGTTGATCATGATATGGGTATCATCCGGATAACCGCTTATCTCCACATCCACGTCCCGGTCTATACGGTTACTCTGATCGAAACCTCTGTCTATACTGTTGGTAAACTTGGGGGTTCCGGCTACTCCGCCGATCAGGAGCGTCATCAGGAATGCTACGATCACACTCTTCCAATAGTTGCGCTTAAATGCCGCAACGCCCTGTTCCTTAAGCTCTTTTCTGGTCCACATTTTCTTTTCCTCCGTGTTGGTTTATCAGATATTGCAGCGAGTCGTCACCGGCTGTATCAACTGCTTACAGGTACATCATACATATCAAACCTTACCGGCAGAATCGGTGAACCTTAACAAAACCTTAATATGAAACAGATCAGAATCCCAGTGATTCTCCTACCAGGATAACGTGTATACGGCCTTCATGGCGCGAGAAACGGGTTATGAGGAACTGGCAGCAGATGGTATCCGGAGATTTGCAGTCCATGCAGGCTCCGGTCTTGGCACACGGAGTATTAAGTCCGAATCTCTGTGCATTGGTAGGTGCAGCCACATTACGAGCTCTCTTCATGGCGGAATCCACATCCGGACACACCTTATTCATACCGACTATGAATATGACCTTCTTCGGACCCTGTGCGATCGCTGATACACGGTTGGAATTACCGTCAATGTTTACAAGAACACCGTCCTCAGTCATGGCATTTGCACTGGCAAGATACACATCCGCATCATAGGCCTTAAGCATTGCTGCGCGTTTATCGGCCTCAGCGTCGCGATCTATGAAGTCATAATTCCCGGCTTTGACCGCATCCACCAGACCTATCTCATGTGCGCTCATGCATCCGCCCATAGTCACACTGCTCCCCTCCGGGATCAGATCCAGTGCCAGCTTCAACGCCTCTTCGGCATCATGAGCATAGTATCCGGACATATTCCTTGATTCCAGACCCTTGATGATCTTTCCCGACAGAAGTTCATTTCGTTTGATTATGTTTTCATTCATGGCAATAACCCCCTTATAAATAGATTTTATTCGATGCGATATAAGCAGTTCAACTCTTTTAGCAGAAACCCGCAGGGATTTCCTGCGGGTCTCATAGGAGTGTAAAACCTGATAAAATATCAATTTGATCAAAAATCAATCTCAACCGTAGCCGGTGTATGACCGGTAAGCGCTATACTCTTTGCATCGGGCTGTGACGTTCCGGCATGTATCACGAATGACCTGCCGTCATGGATACGCTTGCCTTCATTGTCAACAACCGTAAAGGACGGGTCTCTCATAGGCAGACTAACTGACTTCGTCTCTCCTGCTTTAAGACTGATCCTCTTAAATCCTGCCAGAATAGCGTGTACGGGAGCATTGTCTGAACCCTTGTTCTCCAGATAGATCTGAACCACTTCATCGGTAGATACGGATCCTCTGTTGGTCACGGTAACCTCAACCTCAGCTCTGTATACATCACCGTCAGCGGCCAGACCGGGAGTGATCGCAGGATCAAGCCCTTCTTCTCCGGCAGCCTGCTTACAGATCTCGGCTTTCTTAACCTTAACCGAATCAACCGTCACATCAGAATATGTCAGTCCGTAACCGAACGGATACTGTGCCTCCTGCTCCATATATCTGTATGTACGGCCCTTCATCGAATAGTCGGTGAACTCCGGAAGTCCGTCCATACCGTCATAGAATGTAACCGGAAGCTTGCCCGACGGGGAAACATCTCCGAATAAGATCTCTGCTACAGCCTGTCCTCCCTTTACACCGGGATACCAGGTTTGAAGGATGGCGTCAAAATGCTCCGTCATATACGACAGATCCATTGCCGATCCGGTCATGTTGCACACGATCACGGGAGTATCACATCCTGCCAGTGCTTCACAGAGCTTACGCTGTGATTCAGGCAGAAGCAGATCGTTCTTATCTCCGGATGCATAGCTGTTACCGGTATCTCCCTCTTCGCCTTCAAGTGTCTCATCCAGACCCAGGCACAGGATAACTACATCACTGTGCTCAGCTACTGTCAGTGCTTCACTGATGCGGTCTCCGGGCTGAGCAAGATGCTCGGTACGATCCTGGAACAGAGCACAGCCCTCGGAGAACATCACTCTGACCTTATCTCCGACATAAGCCCTGATTCCTTCCAGAACAGTAATATACTGTGAGCCGGTTCCGTGATAATTACCAACCAGAGCTTTGATGCTGTCAGCATTAGGACCTATCACGCCTATGGTCTTAAGCTTATCGATGCTAAGAGGAAGCGTCTTCTTATGATTATCAAGCAGCACTATGGATTCCCTGGCCGCCTTGAGCGACAGTTCCACATGTTCGGGACTCTCCACCTCTTCATAAGGAACGGAATCATACCTGCTTCCGTCCATGATTCCCAGAAGATATCTGGTGGTAAACAGCCTGATGGCTGCCTCGGTGATCTGATCCTCTGTCACCAGTCCCTGCTCATACGCACTCATCATATGGAGATATGTATTGCCGCAGTTTAAGTCACAGCCATTCTCCAGTGCAAGAGCGGCAGATTCCTGAGGCGTAGACGTCACCATATGCTTGGTGTGGAAGTCTGCAATAGCCCAGCAGTCAGATACCACATGTCCCTTGAATCCCCATCTGTCACGAAGGATGTCCTTGAGCAGAGTCTTACTTCCACAGCACACCTCGCCGTTTGTACGGTTGTATGCGCCCATAACGGACTCCACATCTCCTTCTTTGACCAATGTCTCAAACGCAGGGAGATATGTCTCTTCCATATCCTTGGCACTTGCGATCGCATCAAACTCATGTCTGATACCCTCCGGTCCGGAGTGTACCGCATAGTGCTTGGCACATCCTGCGGCCTTCAGATCACCATCTTCGCCCTGAAGTCCTTCAACAAAAGCCAGACCGAGTCTGGATGTCAGATAAGGATCTTCACCGAGCGTTTCATGGCCGCGACCCCATCTGGGATCTCTGAATATGTTTACATTGGGTGACCAGAATGTCAGACCCTTATAGATGTCTCTGTCACCGTGCCTGGCACTCTCGTTGTACTTGGCTCTTCCCTCTGTAGCGACGCAGTCGCCCTCAGCCTTAAGCAGCTCCTCATCAAATGAGGCTGCCATACCAATGGCCTGAGGAAAAATGGTCGCAATACCCGCACGTGCAACCCCGTGCAGACCCTCGTTCCACCAGTTATATGCCGAAATCCCGAGTCTGTCATTTGCGGGTGCATCGTACTTGAGCTGCTCCGCCTTTTCCTCGACGGTCATCTGTGATACCAGTGCCTCAGCCTTTTTACGGGCTTCCGCTCTGGCTTTATCTCTTAATTCATGTTTATTCATAATAAATTCCTAAAAATTCCAATAGGATGGGGCTTTATCCCTTTACTGCTCCGACCATGAAGCTCTCCTGAATACGGCGGCTCATGAATACATAAGTAATGAGCATAGGGAACGTCGCGAGCACAAGACCTGCACCCACCAGACCCCAGTCGGTAATGTTACTTCCCTTAAGGTTTGATACGAAAACAGGCAGTGTATAATGTGCTTCATTCGCAAATACGCTCGAGAACATGAACTCGTTCCAGCACTGAAGGAATATGTAAATTCCCATCGTTGCAAGTGCGGGTTTCATGAGAGGAACTATGATGTGGAAGAAAGTTCCCCACGCTCCGCATCCGTCAATACAGGCTGATTCATCGAGTTCCTTGGGTATATCATTCATAAACCCGGTACAGACCATGATCGCCATCGATAGCGAGAACGCTGCATACGGGATGATGAGAGCCGCATAGCTTTTCAGAATATGCATCGATCCGAAGACGGAATAAATAGGATAAAGTGCAACGTGCATCGGGATCGTGATACCGAGCATAAAGATGCTGTTTAACGTCTGGCTACCTCTCCAGACTATCCTGGTGATCGCATATGTAGCCATCAGTCCTGCGATCAGGCAGATGAGGATGGTAGCTGCGGCAATCAGAACACTGTTGGAAAAGCACTTTTCAAGACCGCCGTTGGCAAAGAAATGTCTCATGGCAGGTTTACCGGTCTTCTTACCCAACTGGAAAACTCTGGCGTAGTTGCTCCAGAGCCACTCCTGAGGCAGACCGATAACATTGGTTCCCGTGATCTCCTTGGAACTCTTAAAAGAGAAAGTAAGCAGATAGTAAAGCGGGAACAGATCGATAAGCAGCCAGACTACAAGTCCGACATAAATAAGAGCGCTGACAAACTTATTCGTTTTCTTTACAGTGTAGACTTCTGTGTCATATGAAAATGTATTATTTCTTGCCATACAAATCTCTCTCCTTAAACAACCAATTGATCAGGATGGCGAAAGCGAAGCACATGATGATCATGATCACCGCTATTGCACTGGCTATACCACCCGCATTATGAAATGCGTACCGAACAAGAAGCAAACTCGGCACTTTGTAGGAACAGTTGTAGGCATCTTTTGCAAATACCTTGATAAGGTCGTACGACTTGAGTGATCCGGTGATGGCAAATATGATGCTGACTTTTATTATCGGCTTGATAGTAGGAATAACAACATATCTGTCGACCTGTCCGGGTGTTGCTCCGTCAAGCATGGCTGCTTCACGAAGTTCCGGAGATACGCCTTTGATACCAGCATACATGAGGAGCATATGATATCCGACATACTGCCATATGGTAGGTATGAAAACAGCAAGCAGAGCCGTCTTCGGATTTCCCAAAAGGCCTTCCGGGGGAATTGAGATGCTTAATGCTTCAGCCGCCTTGGTAGCAAGACCGTAAATGGGATTGTATATTTTCTCCCACAGCATACCGATTACAACAGCAGATATAAGAACCGGTGCAAAATATACTGAGAGATAGAAACGTTCGCCTTTAATTCCTTTACCCAGCATAAGCGCAAGCCCCAAAGCCAGGGGGAGCTGAATAAAGACTGACAGGGCTGCAAGTATCAGAGCATTTATAACAGCCCTTCCGAAATCATATTTCGGAGAAAACAGATCAATATAATTCTGAAATCCGACAAAATCTCCCGGGTCCGAAAACTGAGGATATACATACAGGCTGTGATGGATCGAAGCAAATATCGGGTATATCAGTATGCCGACAAACAGGATCAGCGCCGGAAGCAGAAAAAGAAAAATGGTAAGAGGTTTGAATTTTTTGTGCATGATCATATCCTTCCGTAGTCAGGGATAATGATTGAATAAATACGGCCTCTCCCATCCTCATTTGGGAGAAACGGGAAAGGCCGTTATTTGTGTTACTGATTTAGTGCCGTATCATCCGGCACAATCTCTACAGATAATGATTATCTGATAGCGCTTGAAGTCTCGTCGATGAAGCCCTGGCCGTCAAGCTCTTTGCCGTATACCTTAGCAACAGCGTCAAGGTAAGGATCCTTGTCAACTGCGCTCATAGCTGTATCACCAAACAGAACGTATGCGTCAGCGTTTGCACAGATCTCAGCTACAGACTGGGTAAGAGGATTGATTGCACTGGTATCGCCGTAAGGGATCCAAGCAGGAAGTCCACAACCATCAAGATATCCGTAGTGGCAGATCAGCTTACCAAGCTCTGCAGCGTACTGAGCTGCTACTTCTGCGTTAGGAGAAGAAGCGGTAACTGCAAGAGTATCGGAAGGACCACCGATCAGCTGTCCAAGCTTAGACTTGCTGGAATCGATTACAGGGAACTCAGTAACCTGAACCTTAGGAAGGAACTCTGCATCGTTAGCGAAGTCAGCGCAGTTCCATGTACCATTCTGATAGAATGCGGTTCTGCCGGCCATGAAGTTAGCCTTAACTTCGTCGTTGCTCAGAGAAGCACCAGCGGGATCGAAGTAACCCTTGTCGATCATTTCCTGGAAAGTATCAACAGCCTTAGCAACGTCAGCGTTGTTATAGGTCTCTCTTCCAAGGAAGATGTCGTTCAGAGCGTCTGCACCGATGCTCTTCTCGATGATGGGCTCAAGATACTCGGTAACACACCATGTCTCGCCACCTGCACATCCGAAAGGAATGATGCCTGCTGCTACAAGGTCGTCACAGCACTGAATAAGCTCGTCATAATCTACCGGAACGTGATCCCAACCTGCCTCAGCAAGAAGGTCCATGTTAGCAAACAGAGCAACGATGTTCATAGTTGTAGGAACGCCATAGTGCTTTCCATCATATGTAGTGTTGCCGAGCATGCTCTCAGGAAGCTCATCCTTGTACTGAGCAAGGGTATCATCCAGGCAGTATACTCTGTCCTTAGCTACGAAGTCGCCAAGGAATGCGCATGACCATGTGAAGAAGATGTCAGGAAGATCTTCGCCTGACTCCATAGCAGCTGCGATCTTGGTCTTGTAAGCTTCGTTCTCGATTGCTTCCCACTCAAGAGTAATGTTGGGATACTTCTCTTCCATCTCAGCGATGGCTGCTTCATAAGCGTGACGGTTTGAGTCACCCTCAGTAGCGATACACCACATTGTCAGTGTGACAGGCTCATCGGAAGCTACCTCAGCAGCGGGTTCTGCCTCAGTAGTATCAGCAGCGGGAGCTGCCTCCTCAGTGGTCTCTGTAGCTGTATCAGCTGCAGGTGCGGTCTCTGTTGCAGGTGCGGGAGTGCTTCCGCAAGCTACGAGCGAAAGAGTCAGAGCTCCTGCTAACAGAACTGAAACAAGACGTTTCATTTTCATAATATTACCTCCTTAAAAAGTGGTTTTTGACAGCCCTATGCTGCCCATGTTTATCGAAAACGCTTATGCGCTACGATAAGATAAAAATACCATACTGCCAACGGCTCTTCTTTCGAAAAATTGTTTTCTAGTTATCAATTGTTGCCATCGCCAGTGGGCAATATTTCGTTATTCCGTATATTTTGCACTATATTTCCTTTGAATTTTTATGAAAGAATGCTAAAATTGTTCTGTAATCGGTTTGTTTTCATACGATTTTGGAATAATTCAGGACGAGTATTATTAAACCAACACCTATTACCGGAAGAGAGATGCCATGATAGAGAATCTGCAGGGTATATTTGAGACAGTCAATCACAGAGGCGACACCAACATTAGACTGTATATGAATGACGAGGCTGAGGACTATCCTCCTCACTGGCATTCATCCATGGAGATAATCATGCCCCTCGAGAGCTATTACATAGCCGAGGTCGCAGGACACAGGTTTGAACTTCGTGAAGGTGACATTCTGTTTATCTTCCCCTGCAACCTGCATACCCTGTATGCCCCGCCTAAGGGCAAAAGGATAATCTTCCAGCCTGAGATGCAGTTTCTTCATCAATTAAAGGAGATCGATGCGATACTGTCTCTCATGGCTCCCGTTCGCCTGATCACAGCTTCTACCGCACCCGATATCTATCCGGACATAAAGAATCTGCTGCTCGAGATAGCAGACGAGTATCAGTTCTTCGGCCCGCTCTCGGAAGCCGTCATATACAGTAAGGTTCTGGAGATACTTGCGATCGCCGGCCGCTACTATATGTCCAACACCACCACGTTTGATACGACGCCGGATAAGCGACAGGAATATACCGCCAAGTTCATATCAATCTGTGATTACATCGCCAACAACTGCACCGAAGATCTCTCGCTGGATCAGATGGCTGACTTAAGCGGTTTCTCCAAGTTCCATTTCAGCCGCCTGTTCAAGCAGTTCTCGGGTCAGACATTCTATCAGTATGTCAGCCACAAGAGGATCGAGCATGCGGAGCTGCTGCTCGCAAGAGAGGATCTGTCTATCACGGACGTGGCTACAGCATCCGGATTCGAGAGTCTGTCCGCATTCATCCGTATGTTCAAACAGATCAAGGGCATGACGCCGACACAATACCGCAAGATGCGGTATGCATGATATTTACATTAAGAAACGGGGGCATAAGCCTCCGTTTTTATTTGTGATATGGTTCACCGTGGATGATGCGGTAGCATCGGTAGATCTGCTCCAGCAGGATGACTCTCATCAGCTGATGCGGAAAAGTCATGGGTGAAAAGCTCAGATGCATATCAGCCCGCTGTGTAACCGTACTGTGGAGACCGAGAGATCCTCCTATTATAAATACAATGTGACTTGTACCTGATACACCCAGCTCATCTATATATGAAGAAAGAGCTTCGGAACTGTACTCCCTGCCCTGTATCTCCAGAGTCACGACATGTGCGCCGTCCGGTATCTTATCCTTTATGCGGTCGGCTTCCCTGGCAAGGATCTGATCACGCTGAGCATCAGAGCACTTATCAGGTGTCATCTCGTCCGTCACTTCCACGATATTCAGCCTGCAATAACGAGAGAGACGCTTCGAATATTCATCGATCGCGTCTCTGTAGAATTTCTCTTTTATCTTTCCGACACAAATAACTGTGATCTGCATAAACAGTCTTCCGGTCACATCTCCACATCGGCACCGATCTCTACGGCGGGACGATCATCCGGATCATCATCATCCGCTGTCTGACCGGTTGTCACTATCGCTTCTTCGCTGCGGGACTTATCCTTCTCCGCATGGCGATCATCACTGTCCGTATCTTCACGGTCATCTTCACCTTCAGCCGGCGGCTCGGGAAGAGTCATGAGTACCTTAAGTATACGATTCTGATGTATTCCTTTGGCCTGAAGCAAAGTTCCGTCTTCCAGTTCGACAACCTCTCCGTCTTCAGGCAGTCTTTCAAGTGCCTCGATCATCAGTCCGCCTATGGAGTCATAGTCATCACTTGCCAGTTCTGTCTCCAAAGCGTCATTGATATCATCAGTCTTCATCGAAGCTTCGATCAGATATGATCTGCCGCCCAGTTCGATGATAAGTTCCTCCTCATCCTCATCAAACTCATCGCGGATATCTCCTACGATCTCCTCCAGCAGATCCTCCATCGTGATCATGCCGACACAGCTGCCGTATTCATTCAGGACAAATGCCAGGCTGAGCGTCTTCTCTTTCATCTCCTTCAGGAGATCGAGGGTTTTCTTGTGCTCGACTGTATACATGCCCTCACGTATGATATCACGGGTTGCAAAGGAACTCTTATCCTCTACAAGTATGAAGTCTTTGATATTGACCAGACCGATGAAGTTGTCCGGTTCCTCCTCCCATACCGGGATACGGGTAAACATCTTATCACGGAACACCTCCATGACCTCATCATAGGTGGCATCCACTCCGACAGTAGACATGTCCTCACGGGGTATCATGATATCTTCTGCTTCAGAATCCGAGAAATTGAGCACATTATAGATCATCTCATGCTCCTCGGACTCTATCTCACCGCCCTCATGACTGACATCCACATATGTCTTAAGCTCGTCCTCTGTGATCTGATCATCCTGTGCATCTGGATCGATCCTGACCAGTCTGAGTACGCCTCGCGAAAGCTTATCTACTATAAATACTATCGGGGTGAGCATCACCATAAAGAACCGGATCGTGCCACTGTATGCCAGCGACAGCTTATCGCTGTTTATCTTGGCCCAGCTCTTGGGAACCACTTCCCCCAAAATGAGCACCACAAAAGTCAGTATGCCGGAAGATACACCCACAAACACACTGCCCCATATACGTATAGTCAAAGCTGTTGCTATGGATGTTGCAGCTATATTGACTATGTTATTACCTACAAGGATCGTGGAGAGCATCTTAGAATAGTCCGAAAGGATATGCTCCACTCTGACGGCCCGCTTGTTACCGTCCTCCGCAAGGGTACGAAGCCGTACCTTATTAACGGTGGTAAACGCTGTCTCAGCCGATGAAAAGAATGCCGATAATACCAGCAGAACAATAAGAACTATAAGTTGTATGACACCCGAGGTATCCAAAATTAATCCCTTTCTCTACAATAAATATGCTATATGATACCATACCGCCGTCAAGCGCGCAAATCAGCGGGGCAGTTAAGGATCTGGGGCAAAATGCCGATATATATTATGTCTTAGGTTTACCACGTTATGGACACCGTGGGGAGACAGTAACGTAAAAGTGTAACTGATCAGCTTCAGGAGAGGTAAGGACATCTACCCTACTGAACAGGAGCACCTCAAACAAAAGGGGGCTGATCGGCGCACTTTATTTTTTGCCCCCGGAAAAGAGGTAAACATGAGAATTACTGACAGTACAGTATCCATGTCGTCTGCGCACAAATCCATGCAACTCGCGCAGGCGCGCACGGTCCGCGATCGCAGGGCCGGTGACCCGGGGGAACAATCCCTGGGCTTCTACCAGAACTTCCTGAACCAACCGTTAAAACAGTTGAATTCAGCGGCCGGCAGCCGACTGAACAACGCAGATGCCATCAGGTCTATCCGCATGCAGCTTCTTCACAGGATATTTGATTTCCTGAGAGGCATGCATTCATGCGGGACATCCGACATCTACGATGTTTCTTCGGGCGCTGCCGCATCAGACGGTTCGGGAGGTCCGGGAGGCGTTTCACCCGGATCCATCTGGGTCAGGACCGCTTCCAACAGCTTCATATATCATGAAGAAGAAACCACAAGCTTTGTCTCAAGCGGTCTGGTCAGATGTGCGGACGGGCGTGAGATCGACTTTGGAGTGGAGATGTCAATGACCAGATCCTTCACACAGATGTATCAGGACTTCACAGTTCAGGATTACTTTGTGACCGACCCTCTCGTTATCAACATAGACAGCGACATTACGTCCGTATCGGATTTCAAATTCCTTTTTGATCTGGATTGTGACGGCCGTGAGGAAAGTGTTTCCTTTGCGGGAGCAGGCAGCGGTTTCCTCGCACTGGACATCAATGATGACGGTATCATCAATAACGGCAGTGAACTGTTCGGTACCCGGAGCGGCAACGGATTCGCGGATCTGGCAAGGTATGACAGTGACGGTGACGGATGGATCGACGAAGACGATGACATCTTCAACAGATTGAAAGTATGGACTAAAGACGAAAACGGAAAGGATAAGTTGCTGAACCTTAAGGAGGCAGATGTAGGTGCAATATTTCTCGGAAACGTAAACACACAGTTTACGCTGAACAATGCCTTCAACAGGACAGACGCCTACATCCGTTCAACGGGAGTTTTCCTCCGTGAATCCGGTATGGTAGGAACGATTGCACAGGTTGATCTGACTTCCTGACGTCAGCCACATTTAAGCAGCTCATCAAAAGAGCTTATACTCTGTCCCACATACCCCGGAACGGGGACTTCCTCTCCAAACCCATATGCGGCATATATGAACCGGACACCGGCTTCGGTGGCCGATTCATAGTCGCCGCGGGTATCTCCTATATAATAAGTCTCATCCGGGGCCAGGCCGTTACGCTGAACCACCAGGCGTATATTATCGGCCTTCAGCAGACCTGATGCCCCAAAACTCTCATAGTCCGAGATCAGATCCGTGATGCCGAGCTTATCCGTTACAAGCGGAATGTATCCGTCCTGACAATTGCTGACGATATAGAGTTTGTTATCCGCTGCCAGCTTCTTAAGCGTGGATATCACTCCCGGATACGACAGATCTTGCATGCAGCCTCCGACCTGTTCCTGCTCATGGCGCTTGATGCTCACCATCAGTCTGTCACATGTCGCACTGTCCTGGCCGGGGTAAAGATCCTCTATTATGACATCCATCGGCTTGCCGAATTCCTTTTTCAGCATATCCGCAGTCACGAATCTCCCGAGGCTGTTTCCGAGTCCTACTTCCTCCGTAGCATCGTTCCACGCCTCCGCAACTATCTCCGTGGTATCCCACAATGTTCCGTCTATATCAAGAATATAATTCATGCCTGTTCCTTTTTGGTTTTCTTTTCCTCACGGTTACGTGCTCTCAGTTCCACAAAAAACTTCTTGAGAAGCGCTGAGCATTCTTCTTCCAGCAACCCCTGATGGTAATCGACCTGATGATTAAACTCGTTATTCGTCAGGATATCAAGAATGGATCCTGCACATCCCGCCTTGGGACTTACGGCTCCTGCATGGACTACCGGGATCCTTGCCTGTACGATAGCGCCTGCACACATCTGGCACGGCTCCAGAGTCACGTACATTGTACAGTCTTCCAGCCTCCAGTCTCCCATCTGCCTGCTCGCTCGTCTTATGGCACTTATCTCAGCATGGGCCAAAGTGCACTTGTCCGTATTCCGGCGGTTATAGCCGCGGCCGATGATCCTGTCCTCATACACGATCACACAGCCGATCGGTACTTCGCCGTGAGCATATGCGAGGCGGGCCTGTTTCATGGCTTCCTTCATATATTTTATATCGTTTGGGGTGTATTCCTGATCCTCGTACATATTGATCCGTTCAAACTGCGTCGGTTTGACAACGTGAGATGAATTACATATACTTAATAGGCCGTGCAGCCGGGGAAGTAGCGGAGCCCTATACCTGCAATCCGCTCCAGCAGGGGTGATGCCGACCTGAGGGCTTAATTCTGTTTACACGCCCTATGTAAGTGGTGTTGAAGTTTGGGTCTTACGCAATGGGAATCCATGAACCGTGTCAGGGCAGGAATGCAGCAGCACTAAGTGGAATCTCCCATGTGCCGTGAGGGTGCCTGGCGGAGCTAACTGCACAGGAAACATATTCAGACAGCGGTTCGAAGCGAGGCGCACGGCTTTAATCTGCCCGTATCACCTGTTCTTCTCAATGTTTTTCAGATATTCCACAACCATCAATGCAATCTTAAGAGTCAGAGCATCATCAAACATTCTGATATCAAGGCCGGTCTGTTTCTGTAGTTTCTCAATGCGGTATACAAGAGTATTCCTGTGAACAAAAAGCTGACGTGAAGTCTCGGAAATATTCAGGCTGTTCTCAAAGAACTTATTGATGGTGTTGATGGTCTCCTCATCCAGGTCGTCGGGTATGTTATCTCCGAATATTTCCTCAACATACATGTGACACAGATTCTCCGGAAGCTGGTATATGAGCCGGCCTATACCCAGATTGTTATATGCGGCTACACGACATTCATTATAGAATATGCGTCCGACCTCCAGCGCCATCATGGCTTCCTTATATGACTTGGATACATCCTTCAGCTCCTGTACTATCGTTCCGTAGGCCACTCTGACATTGATCATGGCCTCCATCTGCATCATATCGACTATCGTGTCGGCTACTCCGCGGATATCCTCATAATCCTGTTTTTCTTCCAGCTTCTTAATGAGCACTATACCGTTCTCATCCACTGAGGTGATATAGTCACCGTTCTGCGGAGAGAACATTCCTCCGAGGACCTCCTGTCCGACAGAGTTCTTGTCCGGAGCCGTCTCGATGAGCATGGCAACACGTCTTGCGCTACTGTCTATATGAAGTTTTTTGGCGCGGTTATAGATATCCACCAGAAGCAGATTGTCCATGATCAGGTTCTGAAAGAAACCTCCGCGGTCAAACTTCTCCTTATAAGCCTGTATCAGGTTCTGCAGACTGCTGACGGCGATACGGCCGTATGTATATGTATCCTCACCTGCACCGACGGCGTCCAATATGTACAGGACATCTTCTCCGTCAGAGACCTTCAGAAGATGATGATGGCCGATAACCTGCGAATCCGCTGCAGATTCTGCAAACTCAACGATCATCGGGATTCCCGCCCGGTCATTTTCATCTGTGGAAGTCTGTAGTGTTCCCGACAGGTCGTATACTCCGAATTCCACTTTTGTTATGGCCTTCAGGTCATCCAGGCAGTTTCTGATGGTCTGAATCGATATCATAGGTATACCTCACGCATAAAAAAATAGGGGGATGGATCTCCATCCCCCTAATCTTATCATAATAATGACTAGTTAGTAATGGTCTGCTCGGTTTCCTTATCGAAGATGTGGATCTTCTCAACATCGAATGCAAACTTAACTGTATCGCCGGGTCTTGCAGTAGTTCTGGAATCAACTCTTGCAGTGATCGGGAACTCTTCAAGATCAAAGTACAGATAAACCTCAGCACCCAGAAGCTCGTAAACCTTGATGTTAGACTCGAATACACATTTAGCGGTCTCGATGAACATCTCGGAATCATATACATCCTCAGGACGGATACCGAATGTAACGGTCTTTCCGTTGTAGCCGCCGTCGATGAGCTTCTTAGCCTTAGCAGGAGGAAGCGGGATGGACTTGCCGCCGATCTTCAGGGCAGCTTCGTCACCGTTAACTTCAACCTCTGCATCAAGGAAGTTCATCTGAGGTGATCCCATGAAACCTGCAACGAAGAGGTTGCCGGGCTTCTCATAGAGATTCTGAGGAGTATCAACCTGCTGGATAACACCGTCCTTCATAACAACGATACGATCACCGAGTGTCATAGCCTCGGTCTGATCATGTGTAACGTAGATGATCGTGGTACCAAGTCTCTGATGAAGCTTGGCGATCTCAATTCTCATCTGTACACGGAGCTTTGCATCCAGGTTTGACAGAGGCTCGTCCATCAGGAATACCTGAGGGTTACGAACGATTGCACGACCCATGGCAACACGCTGTCTCTGACCACCGGACAGAGCCTTGGGCTTACGATCAAGGAGTGCTGTCAGGTCAAGGATCTTAGCTGCTTCTTTAACCATCTTGTCGATCTCATCCTTCGGAACCTTACGAAGCTTAAGTCCGAATGCCATGTTGTCATATACAGACATATGAGGATACAGAGCGTAGTTCTGGAATACCATTGCGATATCACGATCCTTAGGCTCTACATCATTAACGATCCTGTCGCCGATCTTCAGTTCACCGGAAGAAATATCCTCCAGACCTGCGATCATACGAAGAGTAGTAGACTTACCGCATCCGGAAGGACCAACGAAGATTATGAACTCCTTGTCCTCAATCTGCAGGTTAAAGTCCTTAACTGCTTCGAATCCGTTAGGATACACCTTACAAATGTTGGTTAATGTTAAACTTGCCATTTCGACCTCCTGTATTGGATAGTTGTTTCGGCGGGCATAAACCCGCAACCTGTTCCAAGTATATAATCAGCTGCTGTTTTGCGCCATTATTCATTTGACCAAAAAATATCGGATCTGATGTACAAGTTGTACAAAGACCTCTATTCTTCCGCATCGGGAGTGTCGGCATCCTCTGTTTCAACGACTTCAGTCTCTACAACTTCGGCTGTGGCATCGGCTGTCTCAACTTCCGCCGTCTCAACGCCTTCCATATCCACCGTAAAATCCATGTCATCCGTGATGGTAGACTCCGGCTCGAATCTGGCAAATACCTTTCGATACAGATATGCCGCACCCAGACCGGGGCCGGATACACCGAACATTATCAGGAAAGGAGTAGCAACCGGCGAAACTATCAGAAGCACCACCGGAAGAAGATACAGCAGGAACATCAGGATACTCTTGGGAAAATTGAGTATCATCATCAGAAAAGCATTCTTCATGGTTCGTCCGACAGTATTGTAAAACCTGGCCTGTAACGGGAATACATACATGACGGTCATAAGGAACAGTACAAAGAACACCAGAACTGCCACCATAAATGCAATGGAGAACTCATGACCCGATTTGACGAATACAAAGTAATCACCGATAAATACACCGCTGATCACCGCTATGATCAGCCACAGGATCGTAGCCTGAAGGAAATTCTCCTTGAAAGACTTGAAATACATCTTGATGATATATGATTCTTCATCCCTGACCATCTTGATCAGTACATAATGCATCGCAGTAATTGATGCTCCTATCGTTATGATCGGGATACACGTTATCAGAACCAGAATGTTCAGTATCATCACGTCAGCCATACGTGACAGGAATCGCACTACCGGCGAATCCAGTGAAAAAAGCTTATTCATGAATCTCTCCTGTCTAAATATACATGATCATCGGGGTAAATCTGATTCCCGCACTGACCTGTTCTTCATCGGTGTCTTCGAATCCGACCTTGTGATAAAACTAGACGGCATACGGCGCGGCATTCACTGTCATGCTGGTCTGTCCCATCTCGCGATAGAGATATTCTGCGAGTGAGCCTATCAGACCGCGACCTATCCCTTGTCTGTGATACTTGGAATCCACAAACAGCAGAGAAATGTGGTTATTGTCTCTAAGAGATATGATGCCTATGATGGCACCGGCTCTGACGGCAACAAAAAGCTGATATGCTCCGTTATGAAACATATTCTTCAGAACTCCGTCTGAAACAAATGCCTTAAAGTTGTTTATACCCTCTTCAGAGTATTCAGGTGCTTCATACTTAAGGAACGTTCTCCAGGCCAGATCCATGCATATGTCCCATTCGGATCTGTAGGCCGCCCTGTATGTGACATCTTCCATGATCTACCTGCCAAACAGATTAGTGAAAAATCCCGTGAAGCTATCCTTAATGCTGGAAAAGAAACTCTGAGTCGCCTGACTTACCGCATTCCCGACTGCTTCATTTATCACGTCCTGAGCCTGATTGACAACATCTGTACCGTATTTCTTATACAGATTCTCAGCCTGATCGATCAGATACGTTCCGTTAAGTCCGAGCTTATCCAGCTTCTTAAGCAGATCGACTATCTGCTGCTTTTCGGCATCGGTAAGAGTTACTCCGAACTGCTTCTCTCCTTCCGAAATCGTCTGTCTGATGCTGTTCTCGTCGGAGGTATCCAGCTTGCCGGTAGCTATCATATTCTTGAGCCATGCCATGAGCGCTTCGACATCTTCGTTGCTCACATCTTCAAGCTGCTCGTTTAACTCTCCGGTCGTGATAAGTTCATTCAGTGCTCCGTCCAGTACAGCATCGCTGACCTGCTTTCCCGTGGACGTCTCATACGCACGTACTGCTCCTATGAGTCCGGCTGTTCCGGATATCGGAGTCGGAGCAACGACCAGTACATCTCTGTCTTCCACTCCCGCCGTCAGCAGGGCATTTCTGTACATGCCCGTGGTGCAGTAGTTAACATTCTGCGTCGTGACATTGATACCGCTTCCGGGAGCCGACTTGGTCATCTTGACACTGGTCAACGCACGCGTACCTATGACCGAACTATCGATATATCCGTCCAGGAACCTGTGCTCATCCTGATTCGTGATCGTTATCACGGTACAGTTATTTAAGTCTTCCTCGGTGAGTCCCATCAGAGACAGGACCGTAGCCCTCTGTGACTCGGTCAGATCCGCTCCGAGCGCAACCACCGTGTCTTTATCAGCGGCGTGTACATTTAGCGGGATCAGCATCAACATGGTGATCACTGCTGCCGCCTTAAGCAAAGCTTTGATCATTCCCTTTTTCATAATCTCCTCCTGCTTCTCCTATGGATCAGTTCTGTGCAATATGTGCCTCTATCCACTCCAAAATGTCCGAGTAAACATCCTGTCTGTCAAGTTCGTTAAGGATCTCATGTCTGTCTTCGGGATACAGCTTGACGGTCAAATCTTCCATTCCCATTTTCTCATATGAATCAGCAACCTGACGAACTGCGGCTCCGTAGTTTCCGACCGGATCCTCCTCACCTGAGACCATCATCACGGGAAGTGTTCTGGGCATCTTATTAAGATTCTCCGGATCGGTCAGTTTCCATATCAGTCTGAACAGTACCTTAAATCCGTTAACCGTAAATGTGAACCCGCAATCCGGATCATCTAAATACCTCTGCTGATTCTCGGTGTCACGGCTAAGCCATTCATAATCGTTCCGGGGATTGCTGATCCGCTTGTTGTATGCACCGAATGCCAGAGCATTGATAAGCTTAGGAATATGATCATCCCCGAGTATGAATCCGGATACGGCAGCCATCGCGCGGGATACACGCAGCAGTGATCTGGGCTGCATGCCGGTGCCCATCACGATTGCTCCGTTGATTCCGGTACCGTATCTGTACATATAATTCCTCAATATGAACGAACCCATGGAATGACCCAGGATAAAGAACGGAACTCCGGGATTCTCTCCCTGAACGATTTTCTTAAGCCTGTGCTCATCCCGGACCATGACAGTGTCGCCGTGCTTGGGACATATATATCCGGGCTTACCGTTATTCATATGCATGGTCTTCCCGTGTCCGAGGTGGTCATCGCCTATGACCATGATCCCATGATCACACATATATGACGCAAAATCTTCATATCTGGCGATATGTTCCGCCATACCGTGTGTGATCTGAAGTATGGCACGAGGCTCGGTATCAGGTATGTACTTGACTGCATAGATTTGGGATACTCCGTCCCGTGAATCAAAGTTCAGTTCTTCTTTACGCATATAGTTTCCTCTAAACAATGGCGCTTTCGCACTCACCTCTATATACTTCTCAACCGACCTCTGCCCCTGCAGGCATATCCCGGTCGAGCGTAAGGAGCGACAGTGCTCCTTCTGAATCTATTGCACTGAGGATCATTCCCTCACTCATAAGTCCCGCTATCTCACGCGGCTTGAGATTGACAAGAACTATCACCTTTTTGCCTACCAGTTCATCGGCACTGTAGCTGCCCTTGATACCTGACAGGATCTGTCTGGTCTGTGATCCGATACGGATCTTAAACTTAAGAAGCTTCCTGCTCTTAGGAACTTCCTCACATTCAAGGACTTCGCCCACCTGTATCTGGAGCTTGTCAAAATCATCATATGTGATCTCCGGCTTTGCCTCTATGTCTATGACATCGCCATCACCGGATTCATCACCGGCAGAAGCTCCGCTCAGAGCTTTCCATGCTGCATCTGCCTCATCCTGAGTCATCTTACCGGCCTTCACCAGGTTGGCAAAGGCGATTTTCTGATGCTCCAGGAATTCCGCGCGCTGGCGTGCCTGGATCTCTTCTGCCTTCTTAAGGATCTCCTCCTTGTCGAGTCGTGCAAAAAGGATCTCAGGTTCAGCGGTAACCTGCGTCGATCCGCCTTCCCCAAAGCTGCACAGTTCATCAAACTCAAGAAGCTTTAAGCCCAGCTGAGCGGATATCTTTTCAGCTGTATCGGGAAGGAACGGAGCCAGAAGTGATGCGCCCATGATTATGCCCTCGCACAGATTGTACAGGACAGTCGACAGTCGGTCCTTCTTTGCATCGTCTTTGGCCAGAACCCAGGGTTCGGTCTCATCAATGTATTTGTTCAGGCGCTTAAACACATCAAAAATATCTGTCAGCGCATCAGCCGCATGCAGTGTCTCCATGCACTTTTCCACACGTGCATATGCACCGGAGACAAATGACTTCATATCATTGTCAATGGCAGGTTCTGCCACACCCTTGT
>Ga0129306_1001544_pt1 | contig 25434 bp, 15 predicted proteins | sample P827metagenome_FD_94438 | JGI IMG/M metagenome (GOLD analysis project Ga0129306, IMG submission 94438) | Capybara group fecal microbial communities from Wisconsin, USA - P827 metagenome | ecosystem: Host-associated > Mammals > Digestive system > Large intestine > Fecal | place: USA: Wisconsin... | reverse complement strand
GATGCGTGGCGTGGATGCCGCCGCCGTTGACGGTCACCTGTACGGGACCGTAGACGTCGGCTGCATAGGTGTTGTTGCCCAATCCGCCGCCGTACAGCGAACCGTGGATCTTGCCGGCATTCATCGTGACGTTGGTCACGGCATTGGCAGTGAGACTGTTGTTGCCGTTGGTCTTGCCCTGGGCGCTGCCGCCATAGACATCGCCGTAGATTGTGACATAGTTCTCAGCTCCCACACTTTCGCCGATGGTCATATTCACCGAGCCCAGCACGCGGGTTGCATTGCCAAGACCACCACCGTGGACATAGCCAAGATGGTCGGCATCGACACCAATCTGGCCACCATTTATTTTTATGGTAACGTTGTTGTTGATATTTCCGGAAACATTACTGCCGTCATAGAGACCATCGGTAACAAGACCGCCTGTCATAGTGATATTCACTGTCTGACCATAACGCTGGTTGGCACCGCCAAATACATTGGCCATCTTACCACCAAGGATAAACATATTGGTTGTGTATCCCGTTCCGACATAACCAAAGTTGCCACCGCCATATACGCCTCTTGATATTTCGGCACTGTCGGCAACAACAACGTTAGAGTTGTTGACCTCACCGATTGCATAGTCTGCACTGTAGCCTGAACCAGCTCCGAAGACGTTGCCACCCTTTGAAGTTGAGATGGAGGGATCTGCATCCGTGTGCTTTACCTTGGTGTTTCCACCTACATATATTTTGGTGTCACCGTTGACTGTACCACCACTACCTGTCTGTGTACCATTGCACCCACCGGCAATCCAGCCATTGACTGTACCTCCGGTCAATATCATCACTCGGTCACCAACAGCCTGGGCAAAAGCTGCCGCGCCATATATGGATGTGCGGATTGTTCCACCTTTGACACGAACCATAACAGCCCAGCCGCCGTCATTGACACCATAGTTAGTTGATACATTATTCATAGCACCGGCAATACCTGCCATCTCGCCACCTTCGACTATTATCCGTCGCTTGCCGATGTACTGAAGGTTGCCTGATCCTGATTGTGAACTACCCAAATATATAGATTGATCACCGCCAGAGGCGTTTCCCGTAATTCCACTATGGAATGTTCCACTCTTGATATTCCAGTCGAAGGTCATATTGTTACGGTTCCCTGTGCCTGAAAATGTCAATGTTGTTCCTCCGTAAATACTACCGGACGAAGCTGCAATTGCCAATTTGCTGTTGTCTTCTTTGGCTCGGTCATAGTCGCTGCCGAAAATAGCTTTCGCAGTAACAACACCGGAATAGGTTCGTGCTTGACCAGTCAAGTAGAAGTTCTGATAAGATCCGCTTTCCAAACGGAGACGGTAATTCAGAGTGGTTGTTGCATTGGCATTAGCACCATAGACATTTTGTGCCACGTATGTACCCGATGCTGTCACCCCACGGCCTATAGTGATGTTGCGGCCACCGGCGTTCATTGAGGAGTTATCTCCACTTATTATGTAATATTCCACTTTAGAGGCTGCCGACGGGTTTCCTATTCCCATCGATTTACGGTTACCAAGTGTTGCGGCCGTTGTACCGTCTGTTGTGCCATTGGGATAGAACGATGAGTATGTACAAGGTGTTGAACTTCCAAATACATTATTATTTGTACCGCTTCTTCCAACGCTAAAGTTGCGCTCTACCGAGTTATATCCTTTGCTAAATGATGTTCCTGTTGTGACTTCAGCCAGTGCCCACAGTGCCTCGAGTTCCACCTTCATCGAGGTGGCGTTGTTGGCATTGGTCGTGCCGGCATCGGAAGGAACGAAATAATAGGTTTGCTCGGCATCGAGCATCACATTGTCGTCGGATGTGGTCGAGGTTGTGGCTATTGCATTACCACCTGAGGAGGCGGCATAGATGCTGCCATCAGTAACGCTCTTCACACGCCATTTGTAGAAACCGGTATAGGAGCTGACAGTGTATGTGCCGGCTACCTTGAAGACTTTCAGGTTGCCGTTTCTGGGACCCATACCAGAACTGTATATCTCGTCGCCGCCGTCGTAGCTCAACACAAACGAACATTCGTTGTTCTTGCCGCCGCCGACAACCCACGACAGGGTGACGGTGACGCCGCTGTTGACGGTGAAGGTCGTTGTTTGTGTGCTGCCCGACGCGAGCTGGAAATTCTGTGTGGCACTGCCGTCGCTGAAATTAACCTGCAACTGGCTGGCCCATCCGTCGCCACCGGCATCGCTCATTACCAGACGCAACGTGCGTGTGCCTGTATAGTTGGTCACAGCGGGACGCACATAGAAGGGGTTGGGGATAAGCTCGTAGGGATAGCGGCCGTTGGCGTCGCGCTCCAAGGTCTTGTAATATAAGAAGGTGTGGCCCTCTTCGCCTATGCCCACCTGCACGTCGGCAGCAGTGGTGTTCTTGTTAAAGGTGTTGGCGGCAGGAGCGGCGGCATCGGCAGTGCTTAGATTGTCGTCACCGTAGCCATAGTAGGTTATCTGCACGTTGCGCGGATAGGGCGAGTGCAGCGCGTCGGGGTAGCCATCAGGCAGGTCGGCGCTGGCCTGGTAGTAGCTCCAGTTGTGGTCCTCATAGTCGTTGAGGGTCACAACGCCGTAGCTCGACGTACCCGAGGCAATCTTGTAGGTCTCGCTGGCTATGGCCGAGTTGGTGAAGCCGTCGGCCTTGGCGATGGCTTTCACTATCTGGCCGTTGGTGACGGTAAAGCTGCCGTTGTAGTAGCTCGTGACAGCTCCGACATTGCTCGGGTCGGGGTCGCTGCCGTTGACGGTATAGTAAAAGGATTCGGAAGTGTAATTGTCCAAGCTGCTGTTGGCGGGGTTGGCGGTGATGGTGACATTGCCGTCGTCGTCAATTTCGATTATGGGGGGCAGCAGCATAGCACCGCCGACTCTGTAGTCGACAGGGTCGGACATATAGCTGTCGCTTGCGCGATAGCTGCGTGCCGTGATGACGGTGCCGGCGGTGGTGACGGTGATAGGACCGTCGTAGATACACCAGCCGGGATGGGTGGCGCTTTCGTTGTCGCCATAAGCGGCACAGTCGGACGTGCCGTCAACGCGGTATTCGATAACGGCGTTCGAGGCCGAACATTCCATCTGGTAGTCGTTGGTTCCCTCAACGCGACTGATGACCGGTGCCGGGAAAGGCGGACGGGTCAGGATATGGAACTGGTAGTCCTTGGTTTGTATGCCGTCGGGCTGCGCAACGCCATCGATGTAGGGCGTGGCGGTGATGCGCACGGTGACGAAAAGGTCGCGGCCAGGGTCGCGGACTAACGTGTAGGTGTGCGTGGCATCGTCGATCTCAATATAGTCGTTGCCGTTCAGCAACTCGTAGGTGATGCGTATGTCGGTGGAGAAAGAATTGGGCTCGTCAACCATTGCCGAATCGGAGCCGGCATAGTAGTAGAAATACTTCACCTCGTTACCCACGCGGTAGTAAGGCAGGCCGTAGCTGCCGGTGCCGGTGCCGTCGGGACCGGTGATGCTCGAAGCAATCGTCACCGACTGGCCCTTGTTGACCTCTTCCTTGAGAGTCTCGTAGTTGGCAGGATAGGCAACATTCAGCAGGAAGCCACCGCCGCCAAGCTGCTCGACGGGGTAGTAAACGGAGAATTGACTCTGATTGTAAAGAGCCAAACCACTGGCTGCATATCTTTGCCATTTGCCGTCGTTGTAACCCAACTGGAAGCTGGCTGCACCCGTCACAACCTGTCTGGTCATATCAATATGGGCAGCATTGATGATTGAGCCGTTTGCGGCATCCCAGTAATGCGGATAGTAATAAAACGAGTCGGCTGGAGTATAAGTCAGACGTACCCATTCCTGCCAAGCCATTTGATTAAAATCCTCTGGACCTGCGTGCAGCTGCAGGTAGCGGCCGTTGTTGCGGAAACGTACAAAAGGCTCATACTTCATATCAGAACCAAGGAGTGCAGCAGCGCCAGGAATTGCAGTAGGATTGGCGAATGGCAGCGCCTCCCAGATACAGGTCGAAGGGTCGAACGTCGTTGTGTTCTGGACATTGCCGTTGTTGTTGGCAAGGAAGTGTACTTCCGGATTAGCCTGGGTGCCTGCATTGTACATAATAACCAACTGTCGTTCGCTCATATCGGTGGTGTTCACACGGCGGGCGTATACATCGGAGGTGATATAACCCGTTGTGGCGGTGGCAGCCTTGGCAGCAATCACCTTCACCACATTTTCGGTGGTGATGCTTACTGCTGCGTCACCGGTGTTCCAGGCGGTGCTGCTTGTCGTGGGGGCGGCAAACTCGCCGTTATAATCATAGTTGCCGTAGGTATAGTAGAACGTTACGCCATCGTCTTCGCTTTCAAACGTCACGGCGTTGCCGGCGGCATTGTTGCGTGCGTAGGGCGTCGCCAGCTTGACCACATTGAACTCGCCAACTTCCGAATTGGCCGAACCGTCCTTGACGGCGATGGCCTTGATGGTAGAGGCGGTGCTCTGGGCAAAGGGACCGCTGTAGAGGGTCGACGAGGTGGTGGGCTCGCTGCCGTCGGTGGTGTAGTATATCGTTGCTCCGCCGGTGCCCGTGGTGATGGTCACCTGGTTGTTGGTGTTGTTGAAGCTGAATGTGGGCGTCTGGCAACGGGCCTTCAGCGTGATGGTCTTGGTGACGGTGGCGCCGTGTGCCGTGCCGTACATTGGATCGCAGCTCAGCGTGATGGTCTTGTCGCCATCGGTAGGCAGGCTGTTGACAGTGATGGTACCGTCGTTTTCATCCACCGACACATACGATGCGCCCGTACCGCTGACCGACCAAGTGCCCACAGGCGTCTCTGTGGTGGTGGTTTGAGCGGGGTAGTAGTGGTCAGCGTTGTTGAAGCGGTAGTTGGTAGATGCAGTGGTGTAGCTGCCATCACTCAAAGTGTAATGATATTCGCCAGTCGCTGCCAGAGTGCTTTCACCTGTTTCGATGGTAACGCCAGTAAGAGTTGCACCAACAGGCGTTATTGTTACTTCATACGGGGTGAAACGACTGCCATTATAGTTATAACTGAGTAAATTGCCATTGTAATAAATAACATAGTAGTTTGTATTACCTGGTCTGTACGTTAAAAAATCATTTCTAATTTGCCAACTACTTTGTGAATTACCCAAAGACAAATAAGCACTATTGCCTCCATTCAAATACTTTGTATTATCGGTATAAGAATATAGGGACCTTCCAGTAGTACCCAACGTATTGTTTGCCACCCATACTGCAGCATTTGTGAATGTTGTGCTAACACCAGGATTTCCGTTGTTGTTTATGATATATCCATACGTGGCGTTGTAGAACACATAATTCTGTGCCCCTGCTGTCATCGTTCCTGCCAGCATCAATGCCGCCATCAGCAAATATTTTCTTATTCCGTTAGTCAGTAATATTCTGTTCATATCGTTAGTTTTGTTAGTCGTTGTGGTTGGTTATTGTTTGTTGTTCTTCAAGCCATTGTTGTGCCATTTTACCAATAGCGGCGACAAAGTTCCGGGATTGGGGATATAGTTCATTACAAGTTGCTTCGTCGTTGTCGAAAAGGTCATTGTAATCGCCTTTGGTGCGTTTGTCAAAAAGATGGCTATAGGTTTTCCCCAACTCTGCTGACACCTTCCCTGTCTTTACAATATGTAGACTAAACATTTGCTTCACACCGTCGTGCGACTTTGTGGTGATTTGTTGCGACACAAGGATTGCACTGGCAGCATAATAGCAGGCATAATACATTCGGTTCACGGCAGTATTGTAAAAACCGTTCTCAATGTGCGACTGCACTTCGTCTATTGTACGGTATGCATTCTCAATCCTATAGCGGACAACCTCTATTCTTTCCCTGTCGTTAAGCATAGTTATAGTCTCACTCTGTCGGTTAATACGTTGTCACGAAATGGTGTCATACGTGACTCCCATTCGCTTTTAGATGTTATAAACGAGTTGATAGAAACTCCCGTTTCAAGTTCGATAGGATATGTTACGTCGTAGATTTTGTCCTCGTCGGCGTAACGCACCTCGGGAGTGTTGAACAGCACAAGCAGGTCAATGTCGGAGTCGGGCCGAGCTTCGCCACGGGCCTCGCTGCCATAGAGCCATATCTCTATGTCTAACGGCAGAGCGTGAAGCCCTTTCTGTATGCTTGCCACAATTTCCTTCCGACTCTTGGTGTTACTCATATCCTGTTTTGCTTTTTTTTACTCGTTGGTGTTGGTTCTCGTTGTAAGTTGTGATGTCGTTTCTTTTGCTTTTCTTCTGATTTTATTGCTATTTTTGGCGATGTTTTTTACCAAACATCTTATTTTGTGTATATTATTTTTTATATCTACTACATTGTCTTTCAGTGTATAATATCCATTATGCGCCTCTACAAGACCCACTTTTACGTGTGCAAAGATATATAATAAAACAAAATCACAAAAATTTTTTAAGTTTTTTTTATAATTTCAGCACTTTTCGGCCGCTATGACAGGCGGCATTACCGACGGGGGAAACACCATTTTTGGGCGGGACCAACACTGGTTGTTGTCCGCTTGTTGTCCGATTGTTGTCCGATTGTTGTCCGATTTAAAATCGGACAACAATCGGACAACAATCGGACAACAAGCGGAGGAAATCCAGAGTGAAACCAGCGATAATGCACGTTTTGACGGGCGAGGCAATAATCGGGCCGCCTCTGCGTTACTATGCCAGACAACGCTTAAAACCACCATTATGCACAAAAGAGTTTTGTTTTTGGCCGCCACGCTGCTGCTGGCGGCGTGCGGCAACGCCCAGAACAGCGGCGGCGGCAAGGACGACGCAGCGCTCAGGCGCGACATCGGCGAGATGCTGCTTGTGGGCTTTCGCGGCACGGACATCGACAGCAACAACCACATTGTCCGAGACATACGCGACTACGGCATCGGAGGCGTGATACTGTTCGAATACGACGCGCCGTCGCGTTCGCGGCCACGCAACATCAGCTCGCGCAGCCAGCTGCGACGCCTCTGCAAGGAGCTGCAGTCGGCGGGCGAGGAGCGGCTGCTGATAGGCATCGACCAGGAGGGCGGCGCGGTGAGTCGCCTGAAGGAGAAATACGGCTTTCCGGCATTCGGCTCGGCCAAGGCCACGGCGGCAGCGGGAATGGACAGCGTGAGGGCGTGTGCGCGGCTGACAGCCAGCACACTGCGCGAGCTGGGCATCAACCTCGACTTTGCGCCCTGCGTGGATGTCGACGTCAACCCCCGATGCCCCGTCATCGGCAAGCTGGAACGCAGCTTCAGCGGCAACGCAGGCCGTGTGGCGAAGTGCGGCGCCGTGTGGGTCGAGGAACTTCAACGCCAGGGTGTGACGGCGTGTCTGAAGCATTTTCCGGGTCACGGCAGCTCACGGACAGACACCCATCTGGGCCTGGCCGACGTGAGCGACACGTGGCGCAGCAACGAGCTGGAACCTTACCGCAAATTGCTGGCCGACAACGAGGTGCGTATGGTGATGACCACCCACGTCTTCAACGCCAAGATCGACAGCCTTTGGCCGGCGACGCTGTCGAAGGCGACCCTGACGGGCCTGCTGCGCGACAGCTTGCATTTCGACGGCGTCATCATCACCGACGACCTGGCGATGGGGGCTATGACCCAGCACTACGGGTACGACGAGATGCTGCGTATGACCATCAACGCCGGAGCCGATATGCTGTGCCTTTCGAACAACGGCAGCGAGTACGACCCGGAGATTGTGCCCAAGACTATCGAACTGATATACAATATGGTCGAGCGCGGCGAGATTCCCGCCGGGCGCATCCGCGAAAGTGCGGCACGCATACGGCGGATGAAAGGGAAAATGTAAGGACGAGACCTGCGTTTTGAGATTTACGGCTCTATGGTGCGACACACCATTGCGATGGCTTGACGGTGCGACACACCTTTGCGACGGCTTGACGGTGCGACACACCTTTGCAATGGCTTGACGGGGCGACACCTTTGCGATGGCTTGACGGTGCGACACACCCCGGCCTTCGGCCACCCCTCTCCAAGAGGGGATGGGCTGACGCATCATTTTGATCGTCAATGATTGGTAAATGTTGCGCTGCCGCGCCATCCCCTCTCGGAGAGGGGTGGCCGAAGGCCGGGGTGTGTCGCACTATCCGATGAACGAAACCGAAGGCCGGGGCGTGTCGCGCTATCACAACGTTTAACAAAATCATATCACCCCGAAGGGGACGCGGTTGACGATGGAGCGGCCAAGGGTGATCTCGTCGGCATACTCGAGGTTGTCGCCGATGGCGATGCCGCGCGCTATGGTGGTGACCTTGAGGTCGGGGAACTGCTTGAGCTGACGGTCGATATATATATTTGTCGTGTCACCCTCCATCGTGGTGGGCAGCGCCAGGATGACCTCCTCTGTCTGCTCGGCGGCAACGCGGTCGATGAGCTGGCTGATAGTGAGGTCGCCGATGCCTATGCCGTCGAGGGGCGAGATGACACCGCCGAGGACGTGATAGAGGCCGTTGTAACGGCAGGTGTTTTCGATGGCCATAACCTCTTGGATGTTCTCTACCACACAGATTATCTTCTGGTTACGCTTGGGGCTGGAGCAGATGGGACACAGGGGCGTGTCGCTGATGCAATGGCAGCGGCTGCAATAGTGCGTGTCGCTCTTGAGGCGCGTGAGGGCGCCGATGAATGCCGCGAAGTCGCTGTCGCTGGTGTCGAGGAGATGGAGGGCGTAGCGCAACGCGGAACGCTTGCCGACACCAGGCAGGGTGGCGATTTCGTTGACGGCTGTTTCGAGTATTTTTGACGGGATGTCCATAATGATAGGTAACGGCGAATGGGCAGCTTTATTGTGCCCGAGGAGGATGTTGAACACAAATTGCACGAATAACACGAATGGCTCGATGAATCTCGTTAAAACCTTTAAAACCCTTTCAACCTTTTTAACCCTTTAAACTTTTTTGAACACGAATTGCCATAAATTATCCGGAAATTGTCGCGGCGCGGTTGGGAGTCAGATGCCTCGGAGAGGCATTATCTCAATAACACCACACTAAGCGACAACGGAGCGCAGTGTGGGGGACTATGAACCACTGCGACGAGAGCGTCTCGGAGAGACGCTACCTTACTGACTGTTTTGTGGTAGCGTGTCTCCGACACGCTTATGCTGTGCCGTACTCTTATCCACACACTGCGCCTGCGTCCGCTCCCTTCGGTCGCGTCCCTGCGGCTTAGTGTAGGTTTATTGAGATTCAACCTCTCGAGATTGTGAAACACCCCCTCCAACATTTACAGTACATCAACTTATCAACACACAACTCTTCCAACCCTTTTAACCTTTTCAACCTTTCATCCTCGCACATCACACCTCATACCTCCCACTTCAAACATCATACCTCCTACATCATACCTCATACATCACACATCATACCTCATACATCATACATCTTCAACACCACTCCCGCATTGATGCATACCCTCTTACTCTCCTCTTACTTCCCTCTTACTAAATGCATCATTTTTTCAACGCCGTTCGGTAAGCGTCTACCCCATTTTTTTTAAAACACGAATTGCCATAAATTATCCGGAAATTATTTTTTTGAACACAAATTGCACGAATAACACGAATGGCTCGATGAATCTCGTTAAAACCTTTAAAACCCTTTCAACCTTTTTAACCCTTTAAACTTTTTGAACACGGATTGCTCGGATAACACGGATTTTTTTGAACACTAATTACACGAATTGCACGAATTGAGAATTCGTTAAAAAAGAATTGCGCAGATGATTATATTCAGAAAAAAGCAGTTCAATCCGCTCAATCCGTGGTCAATATATTCTCGTGTCATTCGCGCGAGATTCCATCGAGCAATTCGTGCAATTCGTGTAATTCGTGTTCTATAAATCTGTTCAATCCGCTCAATCTGTGGTCAATATATTTTCGTGTCATTCGCGCGAGATTCCATCGAGCAATTCGTGCAATTCGTGTAATTCGTGTTCAGAAACTTTAACCTTTAACCGTTAAACATCACACATCATCCCTCTCTAAACCAGTGTGTTATCTCCTATATCACGTATTTGGAGTGAAATGTGGTGAATTTTTGGGCGAAAAAACGAGTTTTCAGGGGTGCGGAAGAGCGTTTTGGGGAGGGATTGGAGAGAAATAGTAACAGAAATTTGAAATTTATTGTATCTGTAAATCAGTTGTTTCAGTGGTAGCAATGAAAAAAAGTTGAAAAAAAGTTTTTCAGTTTGTGAAAAAGTAGTATCTTTGCAACCTCAAAACAGAGAAAAAGAGTTGTTTGAAACGTTGACAAAAGCCGATGTAACTCAGTTGGTAGAGTAGCTGATTTGTAATCAGCCTGTCGGGGGTTCGAGTCCCTTCATCGGCTCGACCTTCGGATGCCAACCGGCATCGGAGGTAATGGGGAAGTCGCATAGTGGCAATTGCAACAGACTGTAAATCTGTCCTCTTCGGAGTTCAGTGGTTCGAGTCCACTCTTCCCCACAAACCTATTAGAGAAGCGGAAGTAGCTCATTTGGCAGAGCGATAGCCTTCCAAGCTATAGGTGGCGGGTTCGAGCCCCGTCTTCCGCTCGAAAAGAGTAGGACGGCGAAAGGTAATCCCGCCCTCGCTTCGAAAAGAGGCAAAAAGCTGCAGTAGCTCAGCTGGTAGAGCGCATCCTTGGTAAGGATGAGGTCACCGGTTCAAATCCGGTCTGTAGCTCTTTAAGTGTGCAATGTCGAGGGTGATTTTAAGTTAGTGAGACGCAATGGTTTGCGCCTCTATGCTTGTGGAAGAGAGGCACATTGGAAGAATGAAAAATTACTTTATTAATAAACATTTTAATACGTATTAAAAAATGGCAAAAGAAAAATTCGATCGTTCTAAACCGCACGTAAACATCGGTACTATTGGCCACGTGGACCACGGTAAGACTACCCTGACCGCCGCCATCACCCAAGTGCTTGCAGCCAAAGGTCTGTCGGAAGTGAAGTCCTTTGACTCTATCGACTCCGCTCCGGAAGAGAAAGAGCGTGGTATTACCATTAACACCGCTCACGTTGAGTATCAAACTGAGACCCGTCACTACGCTCACGTCGACTGCCCTGGTCACGCTGACTATGTGAAGAATATGGTTACTGGTGCTGCCCAGATGGACGGTGCCATCCTCGTTGTTGCTGCAACCGACGGTCCTATGCCCCAGACCCGTGAGCACATCCTGCTCGCCCGTCAGGTCGGTGTTCCCCAGCTGGTTGTTTTCCTGAACAAGTGCGACCTCGTTGACGACCCCGAGCTTCTCGACCTCGTTGAGATGGAAGTTCGCGAGCTCCTCAGCAGCTATGACTATGATGGCGACAACATCCCCATCATCCGTGGCTCGGCTCTGGCCGCTCTGAATGGCGAGCCCAGCGGCGTCGCTCAGGTTGAAGAACTTATGAAGGCTGTTGATGAGTGGATTCCTCTGCCCACCCGCGCCGTCGATAAGGACTTCCTGATGCCCGTTGAGGACGTATTCTCAATCACCGGCCGTGGTACCGTGGGTACTGGTCGTATCGAGACTGGTGTTATCCACACTGGCGACCCCGTCGACATCATCGGTATGGGTGCTGAGAAACTGAAATCGGTTGTTACCGGTGTCGAGATGTTCCGCAAGATCCTCGATGAGGGTGAAGCTGGCGACAACGTAGGTCTGCTGCTCCGCGGTATCGACAAGAACGAAATCCGTCGCGGTATGGTTATCGCAAAGCCGGGTTCGATCAAACCTCACCACAAATTCGAAGCTACCGTTTATATCCTGAAGAAGGAAGAAGGTGGCCGTCACACTCCGTTCCACAACAACTATCGTCCTCAGTTCTACTTCCGTACGACTGACGTTACCGGTACCATCATCCTGCCCGAGGGCCGCGAGATGGTTATGCCTGGCGACAACTTGACGATCACCGTGGAGCTGATTGCTGACATCGCTCTGAACGAGAACCTCCGCTTCGCTATCCGCGAGGGTGGCCGTACCGTTGGTTCGGGTCAGGTAACCAAGATTATCGAATAATAATCGATAAAACCTGTAGGGGCGTACCCCTATGTACGTCCCTCTTACAGGGGCATAGTTAAATGGCATAATGACGGTCTCCAAAACCGTAGTTGGGAGTTCGATTCTCTCTGCCCCTGCCAATAAAACAGAAAGAAAGATGTCTAAATTCGGTAATTATGTGAAATCAAGCTACGACGAACTTGTGCACAAAGTGTCGTGGCCTACGTTCAAAGAGCTGCAGAACAGCGCTGTCGTTGTTGCTGTGGCCGCTCTGATTCTGGCCGTAATCATATTCCTGATGGACTATGTGTTCGGTGTCCAGAGTGGAGTGTGGAAAGGTATATTAGGAATCTATTATTCTATCATTGGATAAGGCGCGCGGGAACCTGTTTCCCCTGTGCCACAGCTGTGTCTTGCTTCCCAATCTTCATTGAGACAGAGCTGTTTTCCGAAGGTAGGAATCATATTCTATTTCAATAGTTTAAAGCAATGGATCAACAGACGAAGAAATGGTATGTCGTTAGGGCAATAAGCGGTAAGGAGAAGAAAGCCAAGGAGTACATCGAAAGCGAGATGGCAAAACGCGGCTGGTCGGATCTGGTTCCGCAGGTGCTCATTCCCACAGAGAAGGTTTACAGCATACGCAACGGTAAGAAAGTTGTGAAAGATCGCAACTATTTCCCCGGTTATGTGCTGCTGGAGGCCGAATTGAGGGACGAGATTGTACCGGTGATTCAGAATGTGCCCAATGTTTTGGACTTTTTGCGCGAGAAGGACGGCGACCCCATCCCGATGCGTCCCGCCGAAGTGAACCGTATTCTTGGCAATATGGACGAGCAGATGGATTCGGACGGCGGCTTGATTGACAAGTTCATTGTCGGCGAGCCTGTCAAGGTTATTGACGGACCGTTCAATTCGTTCTCGGGTGTTGTCGAGGAGGTCAACGAGGAGAAGATGAAGCTGAAGGTGACGGTCAAGATCTTCGGGCGCAAGACTCCGCTGGAGTTGAACTACAACCAGGTGGAAAAGGAATAGGTGTGGTTTTGAGATGATAGAGAAAAGCAAATAACGAATTTTTTAAATTTACATTCAATGGCAAAAGAAATTGCAGGATTGATTAAGCTTCAGATCAAGGGCGGTGCTGCCAACCCGGCTCCTCCTGTAGGTCCCGCACTGGGTGCCAAGGGTGTAAACATTATGGAGTTCTGCAAGCAGTTCAACGCTCGTACGCAGGACCAGGCCGGCAAGATTCTGCCCGTCATCATCAATGTTTATACCGACAAGTCCTTTGATTTTGTAGTTAAGACTCCGCCTGTTGCCGTACAGTTGAAAGAGGCTTCCAAAGCCGCCAAGGGTTCGTCAGAGCCTAACCGCGTAAAGGTCGCTTCTGTCACCTGGGAGCAGGTGCGTCAGATTGCCGAAGCCAAGATGCCCGACCTGAACTGCTTTACAGTCGAGTCGGCTATGAGTATGGTGGCTGGCACTGCCCGCAGTATGGGTATCACTGTTACGGGTGAGAACCCTCTGGCAAAGTAAAAAAGATTGATTAACAGTGGTAGCGTTAGTAACGGTTAAAGGTTAACGGTTAAAGGTTAGAGAGCCTGCCGGTATCCTTAAATAATGAAAGCGCGTTGACCACAAAAACAAGCAAAAATGGCAAAACTATCTAAAAAACAAAAAGAGGCTTTTGCAAAATTCGACAAGAACAAGGTCTACACTCTTGAGGAGGCCATCTCTGTTGTAAAACAGATCACCTACACCAAATTTGATTCGAGCTTTGACATCGATGTCCGCTTGGGCGTCGACCCTCGTAAGGCCAACCAGATGGTCCGCGGCAGTGTCACGCTGCCTCACGGCACTGGCAAGACCGTGCGTGTGTTGGTGTTGTGCACCCCCGACAAGGAGGAAGAGGCAAAAGCCGCCGGAGCCGATTATTATGGTCTTGATGAGTACATCACCAAAATAAAAGGCGGTTGGACGGATGTAGATGTTATCATTACTATGCCGAGCGTAATGCCGAAGGTGGGTGCTCTGGGCCGTATTCTGGGTCCCCGTGGCCTTATGCCCAACCCCAAGACCGGCACTGTTACAATGGAAGTCGGCAAGGCTGTCCAGGAGGCAAAAGCAGGTAAGATTGACTTCAAGGTCGACAAATTCGGTATCATCCATACCGCTGTCGGAAAGTGCAGCTTCGACGAGAACAAGATTCTCGAGAACACGCGCGAGGTCCTTCAGGCAATCATCAAACTGAAACCCTCTGCAGCAAAGGGTACCTACGTGAAGAGCATCACTGTCTCTTCGACGATGAGCCCCGGAGTGAAGGTTGACACCAAAGCCGCAACATTGCAATAATCAGCGATCAGTGAACGGATGATAGGTAAACAAACTATCAAAGTCCACAAAATCAAAAACAGTTAATAAATTTATGAGAAAAGAACAGAAAGACCAACTGATTGATTCTTTGTGCGAAGACATCAAGGCCTATCCGCATCTCTACATTGCTGACATCGGAGGATTGAACTCTGTGCAGACAAGCAAGTTGCGCCGTGCCGCTTTCCGCAAGGAAGTGAAGTTGGAAGTTGTCAAGAACACCCTTCTCATCAAGGCTATGGAAAAGAGCGGCGTTGACTACTCTGAGCTGAAGCCCGCGATCAAGGGTGAGACCTGCATTATGCTGTCTAACATCAACAACGCCCCTGCAAAGCTTATAAAGGAATTCCTGGCAAACAACAAGGATACCAAAAAGCCCGTGCTGAAAGGCGCTTATGTTGAAGAGAGCTTCTATTTGGGTGCAGAAAATCTCGATGCGCTTGTCAACATCAAGTCCAAGAACGAACTTATTGCCGACGTCATTGCTTTGCTGCAGTCGCCTATCAAGAACGTCGTTTCCGGACTTCAGTCGGCAGGCAACACCATCTGTGGTGTCCTCGAGACGCTTTCGGAGAAAGCCGAATAAAACAAAAAAAGGAGGCTGGCAGACGCTGGTTTCCACAGATTAAAAAACAAAATTAGTAAAAACATTTAAAATTTTAAATAATTATGGCAGACATTAAAGCCTTAGCAGAAGAACTGGTTAACTTAACCGTTAAAGAAGTAAAAGAATTAGCTGACGTCCTGAAAGAGGAATACGGCATTGAACCCGCAGCTGCCGCTGTAGCAGTTGCTGCTGCTCCCGCCGCTGGTGGCGCCGCCGCCGCTGAGGAGAAGACCTCGTTTGACGTTATCCTGAAGGGTGTTCCCGATATGACCAAGAAGCTGGCCGTTGTGAAGGCTGTGAAGGACCTCGCAAGCCTCGGTCTGAAAGAGTCGAAGGAACTCGTTGACGGTGCTCCCAAGACCGTTAAGGAAGGCGTCTCGAAGGACGAAGCCGATGCACTGAAGAAAGCTCTCGAAGAGGCTGGTGCAGAGGTTGAAGTTAAGTAAGTTTTACACTACTTGGCTCAACTAAGGAATAGGGTCTCCGACCGTGGTGTTGGAGTACCTATTCCTTATTGCTATACGACTGATTTCCGCGTGCGTATAGAATATGTTTTCGTGAGTACGTGATTTTTGAGTTTTGTAATTTTAAATTTTTCATCCCTTGGCAAAAAATCAACCCACAGTAGTTAATTTCGCATCCGTCCGCAAGTTCGACTATCCGGATTTCTTGGACATTCAGCTGAAATCGTTTCAGGATTTCTTCCAGATTGAAACCAACCCGGACAACCGCTTGGATGAGGGTCTTTTCAAGGTTTTCAAGGAAAACTTCCCCATTTCGGATGCCCGCAACAATTTCACACTTGAGTTTTTGGACTACTACATCGACCCGCCGCGCTACACCATCGAGGAGTGCATCGAGCGTGGTCTGACCTATAGTGTCCCCCTGAAAGCTAAGTTGAAGCTTTCGTGCAATGACCCTGAGAACGAGGAGTTCCAGGCTATAGAGCAGCCGGTCTATCTGGGTATGATCCCCTATATGACCCCCAAAGGCACCTTCGTCATCAACGGTGCCGAGCGCGTTGTGGTATCGCAGCTGCACCGCTCGCCTGGCGTATTCTTTGGCACTCAGTTCCACTCGAACGGTACACAGCTTTACAGCGCCCGTATCATTCCGTTCAAAGGCAGCTGGATGGAGTTCACCACCGACATCAACAACGTGATGTACGCTTACATCGACCGTAAGAAGAAACTCCCCATCACCACGCTGCTGCGTGCTATCGGATTTGAGACCGACAAAGAGATTCTTGACATTTTCGAGCTGGCAGAGGAAGTCAAGGCTACCCGTGCCAACCTGAAGAAGAATATCGGCAGGAAACTTGCCGCCCGCGTCGTGGACAGCTGGATAGAAGACTTTGTGGACGAGGACACCGGAGAGGTTGTCTCGATGGAACGTACCGAGGTTGTCATTGAACGTGACGTTGAACTGACTGAGGAAAATATCGAGAAGATTCTCGAGCTGAACATCAAGACCATCCTGGTGACTACAGAGGACAAGGACGGTGTTGACTATTCGGTTATCTACAACACATTGAAGAAAGACACAGCCAATAACGCCAAGGAGGCTGTGGAATACATCTATAGGCAGTTGCGCAATGCGGAACCGCCAGACGAGGAGACGGCTCGCGGCATCATCGAGAAGCTGTTTTTCTCGGACAAGAGGTATGATTTGGGCGATGTGGGTCGCTACAGAATCAATACCAAACTGAACCTTGATGTTCCCGACGAGGTGCGTGTCCTCACCAAAGAGGATATTACCTCTATTATTAAATATTTGATACTTCTTATTAACCAGAAGGCTGACGTCGACGATATCGACCACTTGTCGAACCGTCGTGTCCGCACCGTAGGCGAGCAGCTTTCTGCACAGTTCGGCGTGGGTCTGGCACGTATGAGCCGCACCATCCGCGAGCGTATGAACGTGCGCGACAACGAGGTGTTCACCCCCACCGAGCTTATCAACGCAAAGACCCTTTCATCGGTAATCAACTCCTTCTTCGGCACCAACCAGCTGTCGCAGTTTATGGACCAGACCAACCCGCTGGCCGAGATTACGCACAAGCGTCGTATCTCTGCTTTAGGTCCTGGCGGTCTGTCGCGCGACCGTGCCGGATTCGAGGTCCGCGACGTGCACTACACACACTATGGCCGTCTGTGTACCATCGAGACTCCTGAAGGTCCGAATATCGGTCTTATCTCATCGTTAAGCGTCTACGCAAAGATCAACAACTTGGGCTTCATCGAGACACCTTATATGCGTGTCGAGAACGGTCAAGTCCAGCTCAACGAGGCTCCTGTATACTATACCGCCGAAGCTGAGGAGAACAAGACTGTGGCTCAGGCCACTACCGAGCAGGATGCAGAAGGCCGCATAACCAGCAGCCGTGTCAAGGCCCGCCGTCAGGCAGACTTCCCCATCGTCAGCCCCGAAGAGGTTGATTTGATGGATATTGCCTCGAACCAGATTGCATCAATCGCAGCATCGCTGATTCCCTTCCTGGAGCACGACGACGCCAACCGTGCACTTATGGGTTCGAATATGATGCGCCAGGCTGTTCCTCTGCTCAACCCCGAGATTCCAATCGTCGGTACCGGCATCGAGCAGTCTGTTGCCGAAGACAGCCGTGTGCTGCTCAACGCTATCGGCGACGGCGTAGTAGAATATGTCGACTCTACCAGAATCGTCATCAAGCACAACCGCACCGAGAAGGAGCGTCTTGTAAGCTTTGACGACGACCTGCACGAGTATCGTCTCACCAAATACCAGCGTACCAACCACAGCACCGCCATCAACCTGCGTCCTATCGTACGCAAGGGCGACAAGGTGAAGAAGGGCCAAGTCCTCTGCGAAGGTTACGCCACACAGGGCGGCGAGCTCGCTCTGGGTCGCAATATGATGGTTGCCTTTATGCCTTGGAAGGGTTACAACTTCGAGGACGCCGTGGTTATCAGCGAGCGCGTGGTGCGCGAGGATATCTACACGTCGGTCCACGTCGAGGAATACACCCTCGAGGTCCGCGAGACAAAGCGTGGCGACGAGGAGCTGACCCGCGACATCCCCAACGTCAGCAACGACGCCACCAAAGACCTTGACGAGAACGGTATCATCCGCATCGGTGCCGAGGTCAAGGAAGGCGACATCCTTATCGGTAAGATTACGCCTAAGGGCGAGAGCGACCCCACTCCTGAAGAGAAGCTGCTCCGCGCCATCTTCGGCGACAAGGCCGGCGATGTCAAGGATGCATCCCTCAAAGTGCCTCCTTCGGTACGCGGTGTCGTCATCGACAAGAAACTGTTTACCCGCGTGGTGCGCGACCGCAAGGCCCGTGCACGCGAGAAAGAACTCCTTGCCAAGCCTGAAGAGGAATACAACAACGAACTTGCCGACCTCAAGGACAAGCTGATCGACAAGCTGCTTGTCATCCTTGCCGGCAAGACCTCCAACGGTGTCTACAATTCGCACAAAGAAGAACTTATCCACAAGAAAGAGAAGTTCAGTATGAAGGCTTTGCGCGCCATCGATTTCACCGATGTCAACCCCAACCGCTGGACTCAGGACAAGGAGACCAACAACCTCATCAAAGAGTTGTTGAACAACTATAATATCAAAGTACGCGAAATCAACGGCCGCTTCACCCGTAACAAATTTGCACTTACCGTCGGCGACGACCTGCCGAGCGGCATCGTGCAGATGGCCAAGGTCTACATCGCTATGAAGCGTAAGCTTCGCATCGGTGACAAGATGGCTGGCCGCCACGGTAACAAAGGTATCGTGTCGAAGATTGTCCGCGCCGAGGATATGCCATTCCTCGCCGACGGTACCCCTGTCGACATCGTGCTTAACCCTCTGGGTGTGCCTTCGCGTATGAACCTGGGACAGATCTACGAGACCGTCCTCGGATGGGCCGGCAAGAAGCTCAACAAGCGTTTCAAGACCCCCATCTTCGACGGTGCCACCCTCGAGCAGATCAACGGTTATATGCAAGAGGCAGGTCTGCCCGAGAACGGCCGCACCTACCTCTACGACGGCGAAACCGGCGAGCGTTTCGACCAGCCTGCAACGGTAGGTTACATCTATTACCTCAAACTGCACCATATGATCGACGACAAGATGCACGCCCGTAGCATTGGACCCTACTCTCTCATCACCCAGCAGCCCCTTGGCGGTAAGGCCAACTTCGGTGGTCAGCGTTTCGGAGAGATGGAGGTTTGGGCCCTTGAAGCCTTCGGTGCATCGCACGTCTTGCAGGAGGTTCTCACCGTCAAGTCGGACGACGTTATGGGCCGTGCCAAGACCTACGAGGCCATCGTCAAGGGCGACAACCAGCCCACGCCAGGCATCCCCGAGTCGTTCAACGTACTTGTCCACGAACTCCGCGGTCTCGGACTTGAGGTAACATTTGATTAATACGTTTAAAAGTTCTAAAGTTTTAAAGTTCAATTAGGTATTCACCTGTCAGCCTTAAAACCTTTAAACTCTAAAACAAAAAAGTAATATGGCATTTAAACAAGAATCACAGTTAAAGAACGATTTTAAATCGATAACCATCAGCTTGGCATCGCCTGAGTCAATCAAGAGACGCTCCTACGGCGAAGTCACCAAGCCCGAGACTGTCAACTACCGCACCTACAAGCCGGAGCGCGACGGTCTGTTCTGCGAGCGCATTTTCGGTCCTACACGCGACTGGGAATGCCACTGTGGCAAATATAAACGCATTCGTTATAAGGGCATTGTCTGCGACCGTTGCGGTGTCGAGGTAACAGAGAAGAAAGTGCGCCGTGAGCGTATGGGACACATCGAACTCACTGTTCCTGTGGCTCATATCTGGTTCTTCCGCACCCTGCCCAACAAGATAGGCACCCTGCTCGACATTCCGAGCAAAAAGCTTAACCAGGTCATCTACTATGAGAAATACATCGTCATCCAGCCCGGCAAGGCCGTTCTGAACGACGTACCCGTACAGAAGTTCGACCTGCTCACAGAAGAGGAGCACTACGCCATCCTCGAAAACCTGCCTCAGGGAAACGACCAGCTGCCTGACACCGACCCCGACAAATTCATCGCCGGTATGGGTGCCGAGGCTCTTTACGTCCTGCTCAAGGACCTCGACCTCGACCGCCTCAGCTATGAGTTGCGTGACCGCGCCAGCAAGGAAAGCTCGAACCAACGCAAGCAGGATGCTCTGAAACGCTTGAATGTCATTGAGTCATTCCGCGATTCACGTCGCCGTATGCAAGAACGCGGTATGGACAACCGTCCCGAGTGGATGATTATGAACATCATCCCCGTCATTCCGCCCGACCTGCGTCCTCTCGTTCCCCTCGATGGCGGCCGTTTCGCCACCAGCGACATCAACGAGCTCTACCGCCGCGTGATTATCCGCAACAACCGCCTCAAACGCCTTCTCGAAATCAAGGCTCCCGAAGTCATTATGCGTAACGAGAAACGTATGCTTCAGGAATCGGTTGACTCGCTGTTTGACAACAGCCGCAAGGTCAGCTCGGTGAAGAGCGACAGCAACCGCTCGCTCAAGTCCCTCAGCGACTCGCTGAAGGGCAAGCAGGGCCGCTTCCGTCAGAACCTGCTCGGTAAGCGTGTCGACTACTCTGGCCGTTCGGTCATCGTTGTCGGCCCCGAGTTGAAAATGCACGAGTGCGGTCTGCCCAAGGATATGGCCAGCGAGCTGTTCAAGCCGTTCATCATCCGCAAGATGCTTGAGCGCGGACTTGTCAAGACCGTCAAGAGCGCCAAGAAGATTGTCGACCGCAAGGACCCCGTGGTATGGGAAATCCTTGAGAATATATTGAAGGGCCATCCCATACTGCTGAACCGTGCTCCTACGCTGCACCGACTCGGTATACAGGCATTCCAGCCCAAACTCGTCGAAGGTAAGGCCATCCGCCTCCACCCGTTGGTATGTACCGGATTCAACGCCGACTTCGACGGTGACCAGATGGCAGTCCACGTGCCCCTTGGCAATGCTGCTATCCTCGAGGCTCAGCTGCTGATGCTCTCCACCCACAATATCCTCAACCCGGCCAACGGTGCTCCTATCACCGTGCCGTCGCAGGATATGGTGCTTGGTCTGTACTATATGACCAAGCCCCGCCGCACCACAGAGACAGAGATTGTCAAGGGTGAAGGTCAACGTTTCTATTCGCCCGAAGAGGTTATCATTGCCTACAATGAGAAACGCGTGTCGCTCAACGCCTGCATCTCGGTGCGTCTCAACAAGTTCAAAGGCCGCGACGAATACGAGTTCGTACATACCGACAAGTCATTCGCCGAAGTCATTAAGGACCGTGAGGGCAAAATCCTCACCGACCGCGACTGCGAGAACGATGAGGAACGCGCTCAGCGTTGCCGTACCGAATTCGAGATTCTGCGCGACAAGGATGGCTACCCTGTCGTTGACAAGGACGGCCACTACATCAAGACCGACCGTCTCCGTACTACCGTAGGCCGTGTCATCTATAACCAAGTGGTTCCTGAGGCTTATGGCTTCATCAATCAAGTGATGGGCAAGAAGCCGTTGCGTGACATCATTGGTGACCTGTTCACCGTCTGCGGCAACGCCGTGACAGCCAACTTCCTCGACGACATCAAGGCTATGGGTTACCGTATGGCATTCAAGGGCGGTTTGTCGTTCAACCTCGGCGATGTTATCATCCCTCAGGAGAAAGAGCAGATGATTGCCCACGCCAACGAGGAGGTCGAAGAGGTTATGGCCCAATATGCTATGGGTCTTATCACCAACAACGAGCGTTATAACCACGTCATCGATATTTGGACCAACACCAACAACCAGCTTACCGAGACGCTTATGAAGCGCCTCAAGGCCGACAACCAGGGCTTCAACCCCATCTATATGATGTACGATTCGGGAGCCCGTGGTAGCAAGGAGCAGATCCGTCAGCTCTCCGGTATGCGTGGCCTTATGGCCAAGCCGCAGAAGGCAGGCGCCGCCGGCAACGAAATTATCGAGAACCCCATCATCTCCAACTTCAAGGAAGGTCTGTCGGTGCTCGAGTACTTCATCTCCACCCACGGTGCCCGTAAGGGTCTGGCCGATACCGCTCTTAAGACGGCTGACGCTGGTTACCTCACCCGTCGTCTGGTCGACGTGGCCCACGACGTCATCATCACCGAAGAGGACTGCGGCACCCTGCGCGGCCTGCCCACGACAGCCCTCAAGAAAGGCGAGGACATCGTCCAGAGCCTCAGCGAGAAGATTCTTGGCCGTACCTCGGTCCACGACATCTACGACCCGCAGACCGACGAGCTTATCGTCAAGGCCGGCGAAGAGCTGACCGAAGAGATCTGCAAGCGCATCGAAGAGGCCCACATCGAAGAGGTCGAAATCCGTTCGGTGCTCACCTGCGAGGCCAAACACGGCGTCTGCGCCAAGTGCTACGGCCGCAACCTTGCCACGGGCCAGATGGTCCAGAAGGGCGAGGCCGTCGGCGTCATCGCAGCACAGGCCATCGGCGAGCCTGGTACACAGCTTACTCTGCGTACATTCCACGTCGGTGGTGTGGCCGGTGGCAACATCGGTACCACCTCCAGCATCGAGTCGCACCACGAAGGTATACTCAAGATCGACGAGCTCCGCTCCATTCCCTATACCGATGCCACTGGCGAGAGCTACCACATCGTTATGGGCCGTTCGGCCGAGATGCGCATCGTCGACCCCAAGACCGACGTCACCCTCTTCTCTGCCCTGCTGCCCTACGGCTCCAAGCTCTACAAGCTGGCAGGCGAAGAAGTTCACCGCGGCGACCTCATCGCCGAGTGGGACCCCTACAACGTCGTCATTATGTCCGACGTCGACGGTAAGGTCAGCTTCGAGAACGTCATCGAGAACGTCACCTACCGCGTCGAGAGCGACTCGCAGACAGGCCTTCAGGACAAGGTCATCGTCGAATCGCGCCAGCGTACCAAGAACCCCACCCTCAACATCATCGACGACGAGGGCAACATATTGAAGGTATACGACTTGCCCGTGGGCGCCCACATCGGCGTCGACAACGGCCAGATGCTGCGTGCCGGTGACATTATGGTCAAGATACCGCGCAGCTTCGGCAAGGCAGGCGATATCACGGGCGGTCTGCCGCGCGTCACCGAGCTCTTCGAGGCCCGCAACCCGTCCGACCCCGCTATCGTGGCCGAAATCGACGGTATCGTCTCCATCGCCAAGAAGCTCAAACGCAACAACCGCGAAATCACCATCACCTCAAAGACTGGCGAGAAACGCAGCTACCTCATCAGCACCAGCAAGCAAATCCTGGCGCAGGATCAGGACTACGTCAAGGCTGGCACCCCCCTCAGCGAGGGAGCCATCACCCCGGCCGACATCCTCGCCGTCAAGGGCCCGATGAAGGTACAGGAATACATCGTCAACGAGGTGCAGGAGGTCTACCGTCTGCAGGGCGTGAAGATCAACGACAAACACTTCGAAGTCATCGTGCGCCAGATGATGCGCAAGGTCGAAATCGAAGACCCGGGCGACACCCGCTTCCTCGAAGGCGAGCTTGTCAACAAGATCGACTTCCACGAAATCAACGATGAAATCTTCGGTATGAAGGTCGTTGAGGACAAGGGCGACAGCGAGAACCTCGAAAACGGACAGATTATCACCGCACGCAAACTGCGCGACGAGAACTCCTACCTGCGCCGTCAAGACAAGCAGCTCGTCACCGCACGCGAAGCCAAGCCCGCTACGGCAAAACAGATACTGCAAGGTATCACACGCGCCTCGCTGCAGACCAAGAGCTTCATCAGCGCTGCATCGTTCCAGGAAACCACCAAAGTCCTCACCGAGGCCGCTATCAACGCCAAGCAGGACTTCCTCGAGGGTATGAAGGAAAACGTCATCGTTGGCCACCTTATCCCCGCAGGAACAGGTCTCCGCGAATACCAAGACCTCATAGTCGGCGACAAAAAAAATATGAACAAACAATAGGAGAGAAACACAATGGCACAAGAGAACAAAACCGACCTTAAGATCAACATCAGCGATGAAGTTGCGCAAGGCACCTACAGCAACCTTGCCGTCATAACCCACTCCCCTGCCGAGTTCATCATCGACTTCGCACAGGCTATGCCCGGCCGCGAAGGGGCAACAGTGCGACAGCGCATCATAATGTCGCCCGCCCATGCCAAAAGACTTCTGATGGCCCTCAACGGCAACATACAGAACTATGAGAAGACCTTTGGCACCATCGATGAGCCACACGGCCCTAACGACGCCATACCCTACAATATGGTGCCGCAAGGCAAAGCGTAGAAGTATTTAAGGTTAATATAATATTTGGGAGAGGCGCTGTGAAGCGCCTCTCTTTTTTTTAAGAGGTGAAGAGGTATGATGTGGGAGGTATGATGTATGATGTATGATATATGATGTATGATGTGGGAGGTATGATGTGGGAGGTATGATGTGCGAGGTATGATGTGCGAGGATGAAGGGTTGAAGGGTTTAAGGGGTGAAGGGGTGAAGAGGTATGATGTATGATGTAGGATGTAGGATGTATGATGTTTGATGTGCGAGGATGAAGGGTTGAAGGGTTTAAGGGGTGAAGGGGTTGGAAAGGGTTGGAAAGGGTTGGAAGGGATTGGAAGAGTTTTGTGTTGATTAGTTGATGTACTGTAAATGTTGAAAGGGCATTTCACAACCTCGAAGAGGTTGAAGCTCAATAACCCCACACTAAGCCGCAGGGACGCGACCGAAGGGAGCGGACGAAGGCGCAGTGTGGGGATAAGAGTACGGCACACCATCAGCGTGTCGGAGACACGCAACCACAAAACAGCCAGCAAGGTAGCGTCTCTCCGAGACGCTCTCGTCGCGCTGGTTCACAGTTCACCACACTGCGCTCCGTTGTCGCTTAGTGTGGTGTTATTAAGATAATGCCTCTCCGAGGCATCTAACTCCCAACCGCGCCGGACAATTTCCGGATAATTTATGGCAATTCGTGTTCAAAAAAGTTTAAAGGGTTAAAAAGGTTGAAAGGGTTTTAAAGGTTTCAGCGAGATTTTATCGAGCCATTCGTGTCATTCGTGTCATTCGTGTTCAAAAACAACATCCGTGTTATCCGTGCAATTCGTGTTCAAAAAAGTTTAAAGGGTTAAAAAGGTTGAAAGGGTTTTAAAGGTTTCAGCGAGATTTCATCGTGCCATTCGTGTCATTCGTGTTCAAAAAAAAAACCGAGTTCAAAATAAGCAATCCGCGTTCAAAATCGCCCTTCTTAATTCAATATCCTCGTAACCAACTAGTTATCCCTAATTTCGGCACCGTTTCGTAACCGCCTCATTTCCAACCCTTCAAGGGACCAACTCCGTCATATGTACAATATATGTACAATACTTGTACAATATTTGTACGTTTACAATTGTACAAGTATTGTACAACTATTGTACATATATTGTACAACGACCGGAGTTGG
>Ga0129306_1001541_pt1 | contig 25485 bp, 24 predicted proteins | sample P827metagenome_FD_94438 | JGI IMG/M metagenome (GOLD analysis project Ga0129306, IMG submission 94438) | Capybara group fecal microbial communities from Wisconsin, USA - P827 metagenome | ecosystem: Host-associated > Mammals > Digestive system > Large intestine > Fecal | place: USA: Wisconsin... | reverse complement strand
ATAGATTATCTGACGACGATATTTCGGCGCAAATACCACATGGTACTTACATTCCCACGTCGTGTGTGCTAAACTGTCCGTATTCTTTTCAACCATTATTTTGTCCTCCTTGAGTTTTCACAGGGTACGGTTGTCGGCCGTTCTTGTTCTAACTCTTGGAGGATTTTTTCTCAACTCTAAGAAAAATCAAAAACGAGGCCCATAGCTAAAAGCTTTCTGAACCCCCGGCAGAGCCGGGGGTTTTCGACTAACAAAAAAACTCACGCCTCTCAGCATAGGCGTGAGCAAATACGCTTAAAATAGTGAAAACGGTGCAGATCAGTTGTTATTTTTTCAAGGGTTCAATGTGCTTGATTCCGCCCATGTATGGCACGAGCGCATCGGGCAGATCGATGGAACCGTCAGCGTTCTGACCGTTTTCAAGCACTGCGATCAACGTGCGACCGATAGCCAGACCAGAACCGTTGAGTGTGTGGACGAACTTAGGCTTCCCGCCGTCAGCGGGGCGATAACGCGTGTTCATGCGCCGTGCCTGGAAATCTACACAGTTACTGCACGAACTGATTTCGCGATAGCAGTTTTGACTTGGAAGCCAAACTTCGACGTCGTAAGTCTTAGCTGACCCAAAACCCATGTCACCAGTGCAAAGTACGATGACACGATAGGGCAGCCCAAGTCCTTGAAGTACTTCCTCAGCGTTGTTCGTCAGCTTTTCAAGCTCATCCCAGCTGGTCTCTGGCGTACAAATCTTGACCATTTCAACCTTGTCAAACTGGTGCAGGCGCATGATACCGCGTACATCGCGTCCGTAGCTTCCAGATTCACGACGGAAACAAGGCGTATAAGCTGTGTAATACTTGGGCAGATCGCTTTCGGCCAGCATCTCGCCATGGTGCATGTTCGTAAGCGGCACCTCAGCGGTAGGGATCAGCCACAAATCGTCGCGATCTACCTTGTAAAGATCCTCTGCGAACTTGGGCAACTGACCTGTGCCAAGCATCGTTTCGGAATTAACCATGACTGGAACGTTGAACTCGGTGTAGCCGTGCTTCTGGGTGTGCAAATCTAGCATGTAGTTCATGATAGCGCGTTCAAGACGCGCCCCCAGTCCTTTGAAAATTGTAAAACGACTCTGTGCCATCCTCGGTCCACGTTCAAAATCAAGCAGACCACATGCTTCAGCAAGATCCCAGTGTGGTTTCGGGTCAAAATCAAACGTGCGGGGCGTGCCCCAGCGACGCACTTCCACATTCTCAGTCTCGTCTTTGCCGATCGGCACAGATGCATCAGGGCGGTTGGGGATCTGCTGAAGAAGATGCGTCAGTTCTTCATCGATCTCAGCCACACGAGCATCATCGGCCTTGACCTGCTCGCCTATCTTCTTCATTTCTTCCATGATGGCGCTGGCGTCTCCTCCAGCTGCACGAATCTTCCCCACTTCTTTAGAGCCGGCATTACGTTTTGCTTTGAGCTCCTCAACGATGGCAAGCAGCTTTTTCTTCTCGGCGTCCAGTTTAAGTACTTTATCGACGTCGAAGTCACTATTACGGGCTTTAAGATAGGCTTTGACGGCCTCTGTCTCTTCACGAATAACACGGATATCCAACATAGCGTTTTCTCCTTTTTATGTTTCTACAAGATTTATTGATTTTTATTCTCGCGAATCTGGCGCAACAACGACACCATCTCTAATGCGGCGACTGCGGCCTCGGCTCCTTTGTTGCCGGCCTTGCTGCCGGACCTGAGCAGTCCCTGTTCGAGATTTTCCGTCGTCAGCACGCCGAAAGCCACTGGAACACGTTGTTCCATGCTGACGGAGGCAAGCCCCTTCGACATCTCTGCAGAAACATACTCAAAATGCGGCGTATCGCCACGGATGACTGCTCCTACCGCAATCACAGCATCGTAATGACCGGTAAGGCACAGTTCTTTGACGGTGAGCGGCAGTTCCCACGCGCCGGGGACCCAAAAAACGTCAAATTCGTTCATCTTTACACCGTGACGAACAAGGGCGTCCTTTGCTCCCTCGACAAGCTTTCCTGTAATAAGTTCGTTAAAGCGCGAAGCGACAATTGCATAATGCGCGTTCTGCGCGACAAGATTTCCCTGGACGAGTTTCATTTTCGAGAGTTCCTCCTGAATTAAAACTGTAGCGAAACGTAATAAACATTCTGCGCAGACTTTACATCAAATCAGCGCCAAAGACAAGACCAAAACGCGTATTTAGCATGCCGTTACCAACCCATACGCGCCAGTTTTTCCATCGTCAATTCAGAGGGCGGAGCCGGCTCGGATTTAGGCGCATCAAGACCGAGCATTTTTTCAACGTAGCGTGCTATTATATCCGTTTCGATGTTGACTTTTTTTCCTGCTGACAGCCCGCCAAGTGTGGTTCGTGCTAACGTTTCCGGAATAACGGCAACAGAAAATGAGGTTCCGTTGACTGAAGCGACGGTAAGACTAACGCCATCGACACAAACAGAACCTTTATATACGACATAGCGCGTTAAATCTTTTGGCAGTTCGAGCCATAGCTCGGCAGATGTACGTCCTTTTTTGAGCACCATCACTGTCGCCGTGCCATCAACGTGTCCTGCGACAATGTGGCCGTCAAGTCGTCCATTCGCAGGCAGTGCTCGTTCCAAGTTGACGTGATCTCCTGAGGTGACGAAAGAAAAACGCGACACACGCATTGTTTCCTTTGTGAGTTGAACAACAAAACTTGCATTGTCACTGTCAGTTACAGTTGTGCAAACACCGCTGACACTGACCGACTCACCGCGTTTCAGTTCACCTGCAAACGGCGCACCTACACGAATGGAAGTCACGTCGCCGCCGCGAGCAACACTCAGGATCGTGCCAGTCGATTCAACCAGTCCTGTGAACATGGATTACCTCCTTCGAGCCACCAGTCGGCTCCGACAGTTCGAGTTCGACAAAGGACGATCGGCAAAGACTCTCCCATATGTTCCAAGTGCAATGACGTCGTGATCTTTCTTCCTTCACCCATAAACTTGGACGCAGCGAACAGATGATACTCATCAACCAGCCCCGAAGCGATGAATGACGACGTGAGCCGCGGTCCGGCTTCGAGCAAAACACGAGCCAAACCTAACTGTCCTAGTTTGTCAAGCACTTTTTTCAGATCGAGTCCTTCGTGAGCGTCACGGGGAACTAGATGAACCTGTTTACACCACTGCTCGGGCACAGATGTTCCACGCACGCCGAAGACGATCATGCGCTCATTAAGAGCTTTAAAACGGCCTTCCAGACATCGCAAATCAGCACATAAGACAACAGGGCGCGGTGATGTGCCTTCAACGTCACGTACCGTCAGTGCCGGATTGTCGACAGTAATCGTGCCGCTTCCCGTAACGATAGCGTCGTTCTCGCTGCGCAGCAAATGCCCGGCAGTGCGCGCAGCCGCACCTGTTACCCAGCGGCTTTCGCCGTTGGCCAGACTCATCGAGCCGTCGACAGATATCGCGGCTTTCAGCGTAACCCACGGACGGCCCCTTACCTGCAAAGAGAGAAAACCGCGATTCAGCCATGCGGCCTCATCGGCAAGCACACCGCAAACGGTTTCTATTCCGGCTTCACGCAGAATTTGCAGTCCGCGGCCGGCAACTTTGGGATTAGGGTCGCCTATCGCGCAAACGCATCGTGTTATGCCGGCGCTGACGAGAGCCGGAGCACAAGGGGGCTGCCGCCCCTGATGACTGCAGGGTTCGAGAGTGACATATGCCGTCGCGCCACGAGCTTTTTCTCCAGCGTCGAGCAATGCCGCAGCTTCTGCATGAAGGCCGCCGAGATGATCGTGCCAGCCACGCCCAACGACCTTGCAGTCCGTTACGATTACGCAGCCAACCATTGGGTTGGGTGTCGTTTTCCCCAAACCGCGCCTCGCCAGATCAAGGGCCATGCGCATATAATATTCGTCGGTCCAAAGCTGTTTCATGCGCGGTGGATACCTCGCTTTCGTTTAGGATCGTAAGTGCGGCGTACACGCTTGACACCAAGCAGTTTTGTCAGATCAGGCCCTTCGTGATGAGCTTCTCCTTCGCTGTCTTCATTACAATTGACGGCATCATGCATCTTGTCAGGCAGATCATACCATTCGGGCAACTGTTCTGTATAAGGCACATCGATCGTCTCACGCCAACGGTACGAGGTCCGTTTTTTGTTTGTCTGATCAGATAGCGCTTTTTGCGACGCGGCAACGATCTCTGCAGCACTGCGCGGTGTTTTGACAACGGCCTCTCTCGTCTCGTGTATATCATGGAGCCCTGCCAGGAATGAGGCGATCCGCTCTGCCTGTTTCGTGCCAATACCAGGCGCCTTTTGCAACTCATCGGGCGAAAGTGATGCGATGCGCTGCACACTGCCAAACGTTGAAAGCAGCACTGCCGCGGTATGCTTGCCAACTCCCGGAATATCTTCCAGTGACGAGCGGCTGAGACGTGAAATACGTTTGTGTCGATGTGTGGTAATCGCGAAGCGGTGAGATTCATCGCGCACACGTTGAAGCAAGCGCAGTGCCGGATCGTTCCAGTCTAGACGCAAAGGCGGTCTGTCCGGATCGGTAAAAATGAGTTCATCACGTTTGGCGAGTGCCACCGTTTTGATCTGAACGGGGACATCTGCCAAGGCTTCGCGGGCAAAAGCAAGCTGTTCAGGACCGCCGTCGATCATAATCAGCTGCGGCAGGGGTTGCTGGTTTTCGATCATACCGCGGTAACGGCGCAATACCGTCTCTCGCATCGAGCGAAAATCATCAATGCCTTCCACAGTGCGGATCGCGTAGCGACGATAGAGCGACTGATTAGGATAGCCCTGTTCAAAAACGACGGCGACGCCGTATGTCTCGTGCCCCGAAGAGTGCGAGATGTCGAAACCATCGATACGCCAGGGGACGACCGGCAGACCGATCAAGTCGCGCAAACGAGTCATTGCCGTCCAAGTATCCTCATCAAGATCGTCGGTGAGCGTGACCGACAATTTTTGTCGAGAGAACTTCCACAGGTTGCGAATCAGGTCACGAGCTTTAGCAGCCTCCTCAAACTTGAGAGTTTTTGCTAGTTTTTCCATACGTGTCCGCAGTCGTGCGACCAAATCGGCAGTCTGCCCGCCAAGCAGGAGCAGTATGTCATCGACAGTTTCATTGTACTCTTTTTCTGTACATTTGCCGCCACATGGACCCAGGCATTTGCCGACGTCGTACATAAGACATGGTCGCATAATCTTGTCCTTTGACAAATCTTTTGTGCATGTGCGCAACGGGAAAAAACGACGAATCATGTCGAGCATGGCGCGCATAGCCCCAGCACTGGTATATGGGCCAAACACGCGGCCTGACTTGGGACGTGTATGCGTAACCAAGACCCGCGGATAACGTTCGCTTGTCACGACGATAAACGGATAGCGCGAGCCCATCTTAAGTTCGACATTAAAAAAAGGCTGGATCGCCTTGATCAGGCGGCTTTCGACGATGAACGCCTCAGCTTCAGTCTCTGTGCGGATAAAACTAATGTCGCACACTGTTTGTACCAGTTTGCGCAAACGCGGAATCGCGAAATCGCGGTGATTGAAATACGAAGAGACTCGTCGTTTCAATTTTTTGGCCTTACCGACATAAATCACGTTCCCTGCCTCGTCATGCATCAGGTAGACGCCAGGTTTGAGCGGAAGTGTCTTCAGGATTGCGCGGATACGCCCCAAGCGTTTTTCTTCATTCATTCGCGTCCGCCACCTTTCACATCCGGCAATTGTTTTTTCGCGCCGGCTTTTTTGGAGAGTTCCAATTCTCGTAATCTCGGTTATAATATCATAAAAATAACCCTTTTATTCTACACCATTTGTGAAAACGGAGGAATCATTTTATGGCACTCGTTCTTTATAATGATTTGACGCGTAAAAAGGAACCGTTCGTCCCACTGCATGAAGGAAAGGTCACCTTCTACAGCTGCGGTCCCACCGTTTATGATTATTTTCACATCGGCAATGCCCGCCCTTTCATTGTTTTCGACGTGTTGCGCCGTTATCTTGAGTTCCGCGGCTATGAAGTCACTTTTGTGCAGAATTTTACCGACATCGACGACAAAATGATCACCCGTGCCAACCGCGACGGCCTCACTGTGCAGCAGCTTGCCGAAAAGACCATCGCCGATTATTACGAAGACGCAGATGCTCTTGGCATCAAGCGAGCCTCGTTTAATCCACGCGCCACCGAGTACATCCCCAAGATCATCGCACTCATCCAGCGCATTATCGACAACGGTCACGCGTATGTCGTCGACGGCACGGTATATTTTGACGTGAAGAGCTTCCCCGCTTACGGCAAGCTCAGCCATCAGAATCTTGACGACCTGCAGAGCGGTGCCCGCATTGAAATTGATGATGTCAAACACAGCCCTCTCGATTTCGTCCTCTGGAAACCCCAAAAACCTGGTGAGCCTGCGTGGGAAAGCCCTTGGGGGCTGGGGCGACCTGGCTGGCACATCGAGTGCAGCGCTATGTCAAGCGATCTGCTCGGTGACACGATCGATATCCATTCTGGGGGCATCGACCTGATATTCCCCCACCACGAGAACGAGATCGCACAGAGCGAAGCCGCTTCCGGCAAAGATTTCGTACATTATTGGCTGCATAACGAGTACATCCTCATCAATGCCGAAAAAATGTCCAAATCGTTGGGCAATTTCCTCACTGCCCGCGCCGCGCGTAAGAAATTTCCGCCACTTGCTATCCGCATGTTCATGCTCTCGGCGCACTACCGTTCGCCAGTCAACTTCGCACCCGAAGGACTCGAGCAGGCAGCCGCAGCCGTTGAGCGTCTGCGCAACTGCTGGACCGATCTTAAGTTCGCCAAGGCCAATCGACTAGGCAGTGACGATGAAGCCGGCGCTAACCTTGTAAAAGTTATTGACGAATCGCGCGAAAAGTTCATAGAAGCCATGGACGAAGATTTTAACACCGCCGCTGCAATGGGTGTGATTTTTGAAGCAGTGTCCGAAGTGAACAGATACCTCAAGGAAAATGAAATCGTTGCTCCCGCAGCCATCGCTTCGGCCGAAAATTTCTTCACCGACATGGACGACGTTATGGGCGTGTTTGGCATCGAACAGGATAAAAAGAGCGAAAACGATGATCAATCCGCTCAAATCGAAGCCCTGATTGCCGAGCGCAATGCAGCCCGAAAGGCCAAAGACTGGGCCAGAAGCGACGCTATTCGTGACGAACTGGCCGCCAAAGGAATCATTCTGGAGGACACACCACAAGGAACTAAATGGAAGAAGAAAATTTAAGCACCTCATTTACATTATGGAAACACTGATAAAATGAGCCCGATGAGCCGCCTGGGGATTTCGTCGATCGGTGCGAACGAAGCGAAGAGGCATAGCGTGGCTATGTTGCCGACGCGGAGCTAGTCCTTTAGGGTGAGCCTCGCGAGCAGCCAGTTGGCGAAAGGCTCGCGGTGCACGGGCGAATTGATTAGCGTTTCCTTAGAAAAAGGCCGCAGCGAGATCATTCTCGTTGCGGCCCTATTTAGAATTCGACGTTAGAATATAAACTAGCGGGCATAGGTAGAACAGTGACTTGAGCACTCGATGTCACTGACAGTTCAAAGGACAAACGCGCTATAACGCTGCCCGTCTGTAACAGGAACCGTATCTATCCCAGCGTTTTGCCTCTATCCTTCGGAAAAAAACTGCTCAGTTTCTCGCTGCAGCAGTTTCAGTTCGTTGTTCTTGCTTATGCATACAACCCCTCGGGATTCTCGATCAGCTTCGCGCCCTTCTGGCAGGCATCGCAGATACAGTATTTACCCCCGGCTGCTTTAGCCTCCTGCGCCGATTTTAGTAACTCAGCCGCTTTTTCCACACCGAAATATCCCTTGCCAGCATCAGAACCAAAAAATCCGATAACACTGTCAACACTGCTCACGTCTTCTTTCAATTCAGCAAGGAGCGCATCGGCAGCAGCCTTCTGCCCATCGGTGCCCACTTTAGCAAGCCATGCCTCGCAAGCTGCCTTCAAATCGGCACAACAACTGGGAGCCTCCATTATTTCATTGACTAACACGATAGTCTTCTCACATGCCATAAAAATCACCCTTTCAAATATTCTAAGAGGATACCTACTTTCATTATAGCACAAAATCTTACATAAAAAACTTCTTGCGATTCTGAGCTTAACGTGTTATTATTATAATAACGAATATGCCTGAGTGGCGGAATCGGTAGACGCAGGGGACTCAAAATCCCCCGTGGGCAACCACATGAGGGTTCGAGTCCCTCCTTAGGCACCAGAAAGCGTAGGCTAGCATCTTAAATGGGTGCTAGCCTTTTTTGTTTTTTCCGCCAGATTTATGTTGGCATTGACGAATAATAACTACCTGTAGTAATTTTGATAATGATATTTAAGGAGACATTGATTAATTTGCCTGTGTCCTGTCGGGATTTCACCGCCTTGCTGTGTCGAAGCTCATCGCCATAGCCCTGCTATGCCTCTTCGCTTCGTTCGCGTCGCTCGACGAAATCGCCTGGCGGCCATCGGGCTCATTTAATCAGTGCTTCCTTAACTCCGTTCACCCTTATAGTCCTTTAAGAAGATAGCCTCAGATCACATCACCAGACTGGGCAGCCACGTCGAAAGGGCAGGAATGAAGCCAACGAGAGCAATGACAACAATATAGATCAGGATGCAATATAAAAGGTCAGGGAACATTTTATCAATATCCACATCGACAATGCGGCTCGTCGTAATCAAACACAGACCGACAGGCGGCGTCAGCCCGCCAAGGCACAATGTAAGGCACATGAACATGCCGAAATGAATTGGATCGATACCCATAGCGCTGGCGGTCGGCAGCAGGATCGGCGTTATGAGGACGATGATAGCAATAACCTCCAGGAAGCATCCGAACACAAGCACGATGACAAAAGTGATCAGGAAAAACAGGAATGTGCTGTTAATATACTGCACAAAGAAAGACGCCATCAGCGCTGGTACCTTCTCGACAGTCAACGCGTAACCAAAAGCTGCCGATGAAGCCATCATTCCAATGATCTGACCTGTCTTCGCAACTCCGTTTGTGATGATCACGCAGAGTTCTTTAACGGAAATTTCGCGATAAACCACGACAGCAAGAAATGCCGACCAAACAACGGAAATGACTGCGGCTTCCGTAGCCGTGGCTATACCAAGCATAATGCTGCCCATTATAAATAGAGGTGTCGTTAGCGGCAATACGGCGCCCTTGAACGAGACAACAATGTCCCTCATGTTGTAACGCTGCTTCTTACCGCCTATAAAACCGTAGCCGTTCTTGCGGCTCTGATAAACAGCAAAAAGCGACAGTCCGAACGTGGCAAGTATGCCGGGAATGATACCACCGATGAACAGCGATCCGATAGACACGCCGGCCGTTGCTCCGTAGTTTACCATGACAATACTCGGCGGGATTATGATCCCCAGAAGGCCAGAAGCAGCAATGATAGAACCTGTGAAACGTTTGACATAGCCTCGTTCCTCCATTTCAGGAACAATAATGCTGCCAATAGAAGCTGCCGTAGCCGGGGCAGAGCCGCAGATCGTGCCGAACAGGGCGCTTGAAACAACGCCGGTGACGGCAAGCCCGCCGGTGAGCGGGCCAACAAGGGCATTCGCAAAGCGGAGCATGCGTTTGCTGATCCCCCCCTTGCCCATGATATCCCCAGCAAGAAGGAAGAAGGGAATAGCAAGGAACGTGAACGAATCGACGCCGTTGACAGTTTTCTGCACGAACTGCATAAGCGGATAACCGCTGGCAACGTAGTAGAATCCGGCCGACAGCGACATAGCGAACATGATCGGCACACCAAGCGCTAAAAAGATAAAAAAAGTGCCAAAAAGCAAGGCCAACATCATTTTAATGCGCCTCCTCTATTCTTTGACTTCGCTGGAGCCGCGTTTTTCGAGAAGCATGCGGATATCGACCACAAAGCGCTCCATGCTCTTAAGTGCCATCAGCACGACCGCAACCGGGAACACCGCGTACTTGAATGAGTTTCGGTAATGAAGTACGGGACTCCGGAAACGATAATTGCGGGCGGTGTACTTCCAGCCGACGTAAGCGACAGCGATAAAGCAGACGATGAGCAGCAAATTGAGAACAGCATCTAAAACAAGGCGCTTGCGGCCGTGGAGTTTGTCAACAAGGAACGTGATAGCCGGATGTCCTGCATCGGAAAAATGAACGAGCGCAACACCCATGAACGCAACCCACACGAGCAGAAGGCGGGAAAGCTCGTCACTCCATGCAAGCGGCGCGCTGAAGAAATATCGCATCATGACCTGCGCGAACACGACAACGATCATCACAACGAACATGACAAACGATATCGAACGCAGAAGTTTTGTTATCAATTTCTGAAACATGTCAGCTCTCCTTTTTATGTCTTTAAAAAACTTCCGCCAACCGTGGAGCGGCTGACGGAAGAAATATATTTACGACTTCGTCTTTAGAAACCTGAGCACTGGCGGTAGATATTCATCAGCTCACTGCCGATGACCTTTTTCTCATACTCCGCATACAGGGGCTCAAGCATTTTGGCAAAAGGAGCGGCGTCGACTTCGTTGACCACCATGCCGGCAGCTTTCAGCTTCTCGATGATCTGAGCGTCGTTTGCCATATTTTTCTCACGTACACGGGTCTGTGCGGCGGTGACTTCTTCCTGAAGGACTGTCTTCCATTCGTCAGGCAGAGACTTCCAACGATTCTCGTTGATAAGGACGCATTCATTTGACCAGAAGTGTCCGGTGAGCGAAAGATACTTCTGGACCTCCTGGAACGATGAAGACCAGATCGTTGAAAGCGGGCCTTCAAAACCGTCAACGACGTGCTGCTGAAGAGCTGTGAAAACTTCGCTGAAGCCCATTGAGATCGGCTGAGCGCCAAGTTTCTCAAACACAGCACGGCGAAGGTCGGAAGTCGTCGTGCGGAACTTGATGTCCTTGAGGTCTTCCGGTTTGGTAATTGGACGAACGTTGTTGGTCATGTGGCGGTAACCAAACTCCATGTAGCCGAGGTTACGAATCTCGCCATCGGAAGCGATGATTTCGTTCAATTTTTTACCATAAGCGCCATCGAGCGCCTTGTACCCCGCTTCGCGGTTAGCGAACATGTACGGCAAGTCCTCAATGATGAGCTCCGGGTGCGTCGTGCTCTGGAAAGCAAGCGTCTCCAGAACCATATCGATCGTTTCCATATAAAGCTGCTCATACATCTCCGCTTCCTTGCCAAGCAGCGAATCAGCGTAAATCTCGATTTTAAGGCCGCCGTTGGTGCGCTCTTCGACATTTTTTGCCATGGTGTAAAGCTCCTGTGTGATCAGGTGACTGTTGGCAAAAGTAAGACCAAGCTTCATCGTAATATTCTCAGGTGCTGCAAAGGCAACGGATGAAAAAGCAACAGCGGAAAATGCACGAATAAGGATCTTGCGTAATGACATGTAGAAAACATCTCCTTTTAATGAAAAAACACACGCAGAATACAAGAAACCCAAACAACTCCAGATAGCGCTATTTCAATAACTCTCATCGCACATAGATCAATGCTATTAAAATCCCCCCTACTATATAGTCATTGGTATGAGTATAATTGAGGCTCTGAATTCTGTCAAGCATTGTTGTCTTGTTGTATGTGTATTTAGTGATAAAACTATTTACGTTACGCCGTAAGGCGAAGTGTATTTGACGCTGTAGCTCGAAAATTGAGCAACTTTATCTTGAGTTGTAGAAACAAAACGACCTACCGACGCGGAAAACATGTAACAGTATGTCGTATATACGTATTTATTACACAGATTAACGCTGCACGACTTCTTTCCCTTATGAACTTGTGTTTTAATCAAAACGCTATCTTGACTAGCGAACCGTCGTCGAGCGCGTTTTTCAGACCTGGGCGGTCAAAATCGCAAAGCGTCCGCCCCTCGACGATAACAAGCGCGTAATCTGCCAGATTTGCAGCCTGCTGGAGACTGTGAGAAACCATGATGATGGAAACATGCTCCTTCAGAGAGCAGATCATCTCCTCTACCTTCTGCGCCGCAACGCGGTCGAGCGAGGCTGTAGGTTCATCGAGGAGCAACAGATCAGGTTTCAGCGCCAACGCGCGCGCCAGACAGAGCCGCTGTTGCTGCCCGCCGGAAAGACTCTGTGCGGGAGCGTCGAGACGATCTTTCACCTCATTCCACAATCCCGTAAGCGTCAATGCTTCCTCAAGGAGGTCCTCTGCCTGCGATCGACGCAGCGAAAGCGTCAGTTCAAGCGGCAGCGTAATGTTGCGCCGAATGCTGACAGGCAGCGGATTGGGCGACTGAAATACCATGCCCACTCGGCGGCGGAGTTCCGTCAGCGGCGGCGCTCCGTTTCCTGTAACAGGCACAAGCGTTCCGCTGATGCGCACAGAAATATCCCCTTCACTGCGGCATCCGTCAAAACATTCGTTCAGCCGGTTGAGCGAGCGTAGAAGTGTTGATTTCCCACAGCCGGACCTGCCTAAGATGACGCTCACCCTGTTTGCCGGAAACGACGCATCGATCCCGTGCAGGATCTCTCGCCCGCCAAAAGACACACGCAACCCGCAGGTACAGGCGCATATAGAATCAGTCGGTATCTTGTTCATTTCAGACATATCCTCTCCGCCTCCCTATGCGCGCGACCATCGGCGTAAAAGTCGTTGTTGAAGAAGTTTTGCGCACACGATCAATGACTCCGACAGAAGCAACAGGAACAATGCCGTGCCGAAGCCTCGGGCCAGTTCTTCGGGACCTGTGTACTGCGCCGCCGTATAGAAGATCTTGAATGGGAGCGCCTCGAATTTGGCCGTCAGTCCGGCGGGAAGCCCTGCGTTGGCAACTGCGCCCGTGAGCATTATAACTGCCGTGTCCTCCGTCGCGCGCCCCATTGCCAGAACGACACCGCCGAGTATCCCCGGCCCTGCAGCAGGAAGGAGCAAGTGCCGCACCGTCTGCACTTTCGTCAGTCCAAGCGCGTCAGCTGTCAGCGAAAGTCGCGCCGGCAGCGCCTCCAGCGAAGCCCGCGTGGCGGCGATCAGCGTTGGCAGTACCAGTAACGCAAGGCATACAGATGCCAATAGCAAACACGTCGTGCCCTGCGGCAGAACCGTCCGCCGCAGGACAACGATAAGTTCCAACCCAAAAAGTCCCATGACAATGGAGGGGATTCCTGCAAGCACATCCACGCACTCACCGATCCACTCCCGCTCGCGCGCTGAGGCAAAGCAGGCCAGATAGACACCACACGACACGCCAAGCGGCAACGCCAGCAACATCGTAACAACAAGCAACGACAGCGTTCCCGCCATGGCCGGCCAAATCCCATCCCACACAGGCCGCATGGCAAAAATTGCCTGCAACGGCGGCGTATCGTCAAAGAACAGTCGCAAATCGAGCGCGGGCAGTCCGCGCATGAACAAAAAGACTGTCAGAGCTCCCGCTCCAAAGACAACGAAAGCAAACGACGCACAGCCAAGGAACGAAAGAACAGCATCTCGCATCTTCATGCTCTTTACCTCCTCGTCAACCGTCTGGCCGTCAGGCTGACAACCGCGCAAAACGCCAGCAGCAGCGCGCCGGCCAGAAGCAGCGAAAAGTGCTCGCCCCCGCCGATGTCCGAAGAGAGCACAAGCGAGATATGCGCGGTGAGTGTCCGTACCGAATCAAGCGGCGAATGAGCAAAACGGATTGCGTTGCCTGCCAGCATCGTTGGTAGAAGCGCGTCGCCGACAGCGCGTCCGAGACCGAGTATTGCTGCCTGCAGCATCGCTCGATTCGAAAGCGGCAGCACGATACAGCTGAGGTGCTGACGGGGCGTCACGCCAAGAGCCGCAGCAGTGAAACGCGTTTCCGATGCGATTGAACGCACCGCGCCATGCATGATAAACGTCATCGTCGGAACCCCCTGCAGTGCCAGAAGCAGTCCGGCTGCCAGCCAGCAGAAACCTGTTCCGCCAAGCGCACCACGAATGAGCGGCACGAGCAGAAACACAGCCGCAAAACCGTACACCACTGTAGGTATGGCCGTCATCAGCGTGAGCGCTCCCATCAACACCTTCGCCACAACGTGTGGTGCAAGTCCATTGAGCATGCAGCAGCACCCCAGCGAAACACAGAAACCGACGCACAGCGACGATAGCGACAAAACGAGAGACGCCTGGATCATCGTCAGAATGCCGAATTGCCGTGCCGCAGGATTCCACACGGCCCCCAGCAGCGCTAAATCATGCCCGCGCAATATCGCCTCGGCACCGGATAAGATGATAAAAGAGCTCACCGTTCCGAGCAGCGCCGAAACGGTGAGGGCCAATGCCCGCAGAGCAAGCGGGCCATTATGACGAGAGTTCACATCCGTCGCCTATTTTGCGGGTTTGGGCAGGGGGATGTAGCCGCTCTTTTCAATGATCTTGGCGCCGGGTTCGCTGTAGATGTAGTCGATGAACGCCGCCGTAAGTCCGGTTGGCTCGCCCTTGGTGTTCATGAACAGGTCGCGAACGACGGGGTATTCACCCTTGGCCGCATTCTCCTGCGAGGGCACATGGCCGTCGATAGCCACGCCGGCGATAGTGCTGTCAAGATGACCGATACCGACATAACCGATCGCACGCGCGTCCTGAGCGATGGCCGTCTTCATAGCGCCGTTACTGTTGACCGTGTTGACAGAGGGCATCTGTTCCGTCTTACCCATCAGCTTGCCCTGAAACGTCTCGCGCGTGCCACTGCCGTCCTCACGGCCGTAAACGTCGATTGCGCCTGGGATGCCGCTAAGTTCCTTCCAATCAGTGATCTTACCGGTATAGATCGCCACGACCTGCTCCTTGGTCAGAGCCTTGACGGGATTTGCGGGATGCACCGCCAACGCCACACCGTCGATGGCAAAGGGGAACGTCTTGAGGCCAAACTTCTCTACCTCAGCTGGCTTGAGCGGACGGCCGGTGTTGCCGATCTGTGCTAGTCCTTCCCCCACCTGTTTGACACCCACTCCGCTGCCTCCTCCAGCCACAGTGATGCGGATCTTCGGATTGAACGTCATGATGTCACGCGCTGCCTGCGTCATCACGGGAATATGCGCCGTGCCGCCGGCGATGTCAAGCTTCCCCTCTAACCCCTTGAATGCGTCAAGCGGCGCCCCCCAACCGGCCGATGTTAAAGCGAAAAATGCAAAAACCGCGCTCAGTTTTTTCAACGTTTTCATTTTTTACGATCTCCTTTTAAAATAGATTATAAGACACGTCTTACCCCGTATACGTGCGCAATTTCAAATGCTCAGCCACCAATCACCCCTTTATGACACTTAGATATAATGATTATACCACAAAAACAGAAAATAAGGTATAATCATCCTAGAGTTACAAATTTTCTAAAAGAGAGGTGTGCCATTATGGAAACAAAGCGAACAACGATCGTACTCGTACGGCACGGAGAGTGCAGTGCCAATGTCGAACAACGTTTTCGCGGAAGATGTGATTTTGAGCTGAACGAACTTGGTATGCATCAGGCGCAGCAACTCTCCGAAGCCCTGCAAAGATTAAATCCAGTCGCACTCTACTCCAGTCCTCTAAAACGTGCCGTTCAGTCACTCGCTCCGACTGCCGCCGCATTGGGATTGAAAATCGGCATCGAGCCAGACTTGACCAATATTTCTTTTGGTTCCTGGGAAGGACGCAAAAAATCAGACATTGCACGCGAACAGCCGGAGCTGTGGCAACTGTGGAAGCATGATCCTGAGCGGTTAAGCTTCCCCGGCATGGAGCCTCTTTCAGAAGTGGGCCGCCGCAGCCGTGCTGTCATAGACAAACTCGTACGACGCCACGCCGGACAGACGATCGCGCTTTGCACACATCGTACTGTGCTCAAGCCGCTTGTTCCTTTTTGTCTTGAGATGAGCGCGCCGTGGTTTTGGAAATTTCATTTCGACACAGCGTCCATTTCCATCCTTCTCCATGACGAGAAAAACTATTCCCTTTTCAGTCTCAATCGCATCGATCATCTGACTGATCTGCATCGAGAGTGGGATTGAACGCAACAAAAGTACATACAAAAAATCGCCGTCGAAGCTCGAATTGTCTTCAGCGGCGATTGTTTTTACTTCATGAGTTTCACTTACAAGAGACACTACATGAAAAGGGATTCACCGATGCCAAATGTTTTCGAACCGCTATTCTAGATCCAGACTACCACAAGCGAGACGGTCGCCGCTCGCGCGATCAAACAGCATAATGTTGTCGCCAGCGAAGTTGACAGTCACTTTTGAGCCGATCCTGAACTTCCCGGCACCGAACACCACACCGGTAAGCAGCCAGTCGTCCACGCGGATCTTGAGCGTCGATTCCATACCCGTGGGCATGACGCCGTAAATCTCTCCTTCAAGGCCGCCAGTTTTGGAAATATTCACGAATTCCGGGCGGATGCCAAGGATAAAGTCGGTATTCGTCAACTGGGCAAGGGGCGCCGTATCGAACTCGTCGTCATGCACCCTGGCAATATGGCATTTAAAGCGCTCGTCTTTATTGCCCTTTTCGACGTAACCAGGCATGGCACGGGCGGCCTTTTTCGCTTCATCTTTGGCGGCGTTTTCGGCGTCGCGTTTAGCGAACCAGGCATTCAGGTCAAGCGGCTCCGCAGGGCTGAAAACAAGTTTTCGTCCGCCAAACACTTCCAGCTCGATGGCGCCGTCGGCTCTTTGCGCCCCCTTGGCCAGTGCGAAGTTGATCGAAGGACTGCCTACGAAATCGGCCGTGAAAACGTTGGCCGGTTTGTTGTACACGTCAAGCGGCGGGCAGTATTGCTGCAGCACGCCGTTGTTGATCAGGCAGATGCGCGTGGCCAGCGTCATGGCCTCCATCTGATCGTGCGTCACGTAAACAAACGTCGATCCCGTCTCCACATGCAAGCGCTGAAGTTCGTAGCGCATCTCAAGACGCAGTTTGGCGTCAAGGTTGCTCAGCGGCTCGTCCATAAAAATGACTTTGGGACCGGGGGCAAGCGTGCGGGCGATTGCGGCACGCTGCTGCTGGCCGCCAGACAGCTCTGCCGGATAACGGTCGAAGAACGGTGCGATCTTGACCGGGCGAGCCGCCTCACGAACGCGCTCATCGATTTCCTGCTTCGTCAGCTTACGCGGTTCACGGATGTTCCGCAGGCCGAAGGCGATGTTCTCGTACACGGTCATGTTTGGCCACAGAGCGTAGTTCTGGAACAAAAAGCCCACATGGCGGCGGTTGGCCGGCACGTTGATGCCTTTTTCGCTGTCAAACACGACCTCGTCGCCGATGGTGATGCGCCCCGATGTGGGCGTTTCCAGACCGGCGATCATGCGCAGCGTTGTCGTCTTGCCGCAGCCCGAAGGACCAAGCAGCGTGACGAACGCGTTGTCCTCGATCTCAAGATTCAGATCCTCGACGGAATAGAAATTCCCCCAGCGCTTCGTAACATGTTCAAGTGTAATCTTAGGCATGAATGATTAACCTCCAATTCCCTTGTCGAGGCTTGCGCCCGTCACCTTGTTCACGAGCCAGTTGCACACAAGCAGCGTCACGATCAGGATCAGGTTGATGCCGCTTGAGAACGCGGACAGTCCCATTTCGTCAAAGTAGTCGAGCGTCGTAGAAAGCACGAAGCCCTGCACGGACAAAAGCATGAACAGCGACAGCTCGCGCAGACAGGTCATGAACGGCAGCATATAGCCAGAGATGATGCTGGATTTCTGGATCGGGATGATGATGCGGCACATACGTTTGATCCACGGGATGTTCAAGATCATCGCGCTTTCCTCAAGCTCGCCTGAGATCTGCAGCATTGAGTTGAGCGAACTGCGGCTAGCGAACGGGATGTACTTGATCGTGCCGACGATGATCAGCAGCGTGTAGGTGTTGAACAGGTTGATATATTTGTTCGAGAACAGCACGAAGAACGCAGCGCCCACCGAAATCGACGGCATCAGATACGGCAGGAACGCGACCGCGTTCACATACCCTGCCGCGCGGCTGCGGCGATTTTTCGCCACAGCATAACCGATGAGCGTACCCAGCGTGCCAGCCAGCAGAGCGCAGCAGGCAGACACCCACAGCGTGCCCCAGAACGCGCGCCAGATCGTGTCGTTGAACAACATCCCCATCTGGCCGTAGAGGCCGTTTTCTGTCACGTTCTCACTCGTGATCCACCACTTCGTCGTAAGGTTGGAAGTGTCACCCGTATAGAGGAACGAATAATCGCCGGGGTTAGGCAAGAATGTCTCGAACGCGAACGACGCTATCGGGAAAATGCTTGTAAAGAACGTAAGGAAGATAAGCACGGCAGCGATGACATACCTGCCGCGACGACCAAGGTTGATCTTGGAAGTCTGCCCGGCCTTGCCCGTCACGGTCGTATAGTTCTTGCGCGACTTGAGCGACCTCTGATTGACGAGCATGATAGCGACGCCGAATACCATCATAATGATGGCAAGGATACTGGCCTGACCGGTGTTGCGCGAGTTCATCGACACGTACTGTGTGGCCAGCGTCGTGAAATTCAGGTAATGGGGCACGGGATATGATCCCATGGCGCTTGAGAACACCAGCAGGATCGTTGAAAGAATAGCAGGACGCACCATCGGAAGCGTGACGCGGGTCATAATCTTCCATCTGGGCGTATCGAGTATCGTCGCCGCCTCTTCAAGGTTGGCATCCATGTTGCGGAAGATGCCACCGACAAGGATATAAGCAAACGGCGCGTAGTGAAGCCCCAGCACGACCATTGTCGGGAACAGCCCCTTACACCACCAGATCGGCATCGTAATGCCGAACAGCGAAGCGAGAAGGCCGTTGGCCGTACCCGTCACGGCGTTGCTGTTGAACAGGTTTTGCCACACCACGGCCAGCGTCCACTGCGGCATGATGTAGGGGAAAATAAACACGGCGCTGAGCCATCGGCGGCCGGCCATGTTCGTCCTCGTCACGAGGAACGCGACGACACCGCCGTAGAGGATAGAGACAAGGCACGCGCCGGCTGACATGACGACCGTGTTCCACAGCGGTATCCACAAGTTTTTGCGTGCCAGACGGCTCGTAAACAGGTCAACGTAGTTGACGAGCGTATAACCTTCGGTCTTGCCGCTCAGTATCGCGTCACGTGTGCCGGGATGAACGGCGATCGTATCCTGGATTATTGCAATGATCGGCGCAATCGTTGTGATCGTCAGCACGATGCCCATCAGTAACAGTATGACATTATACGGCTTAGAGAGGAACGTGCGGATTCGATTGCCCAGCAGCGAGGAACTGGCCCTTGCTGGGACATCTGTTGAGGTCATGAAATTTCCCCCTTCTGAAAAAGCTCCGTTAGAAAATCAGCGCCCGCAGGACGCCTCGCAGGCATTCCCAGGGCGCTGATGCGGTCCTACATTTTCAGTTCAACTTGTGCGACATTATTTCTTGCCGGTATACTTGTCGAGCGTTTCGATCCAATCACCGACTGTAAAAGCCACAGACGCGCAGTACTGCGGATCCTCGAGGACGAGCTGTCCCTGGTTCACCCACCAATCATACCCGCGGTCGTTTTTGTTATCGAACTTGTTGACATCATCCTCATAGCCGCCGCGGCTGTGGTGATAGCGCTCTTCGGTGCCGGCGGCCACCTTGGGGTTGCTTGAGTAACCGCCCATGTCCTTACCCCACGCAGAGAAGCCGTCAACAGTCTCCGTCATATAAGCGATGAACGCGCACGAAGTCCAAGGCAGGGGACTGTTGTCCGTCACGAACAGATAGTGGCAGTAACCGTAGCCGCCAAAGCCCTTGTAGTCGGGCTGATAGGCCGCCACGGTGACAAAGTTCTTCGACACCGTATCCGATTCCTGAACGCTGCGCAGCTTGCTGTACACAAGCAGGCCGAACTGGTCGGTAGCCGATTTGTTCGTCAGCGTGTTGCAGATAGGCCCGTCGTCCGTCTGAGCGTTGTAGCTTTCCACCCACAGTTTGATATAAGCAAGGCCGTAAGCTCCGTACTCGCCAAGACCAAGATCTTTGGCTTCGCCTTCCATCTCCTTGATAACGGGGACAAACTGAGCCTTTTGAGCATCAGGCAGCGCCTGGTACGCATCGTGCAGGGCCTTTGCATACTTGTCCTGCGTGAGCATATAGAGAAAGTTCTTGCCGACGATCTCGCTGTCGATGTCCATGAACAGGCCATGCTCACCCTTGGCGACGAAGTCCCAGCAATTCATGAACTTCTTGGCGCCGGTGTTGTTGTACATAAACACCTTGTTCAGCGTCGACAGCGGTAGGAAGCGAACGTCGGCTGCCTTTACACCGTTTGCCTCTGCCCAACCCTTGGGCACGAACGTGTCGAGCACACCGGTCTGCACCATCTTGCTCTCGATCTGATTGCCGTCCTGGATCAGCGTCATCGAGAACGTGCCCTTGTCCTTCTGAGAATCGGCCGTCAACTGATCGAAGATCTTGTTGTTCTTCGGCTGCTGCCACTCAAACTTGAGCGTGTAGCCGGGATCAATTGTCTGCAGATACTTGATGAACAGCGGCAGCGCGCTCTTTCCGCGGCTGCTGTTGCCAAGACCATAGAACATCTGTCCATTGCTCTCCTCAATGGCCTTTTTCGCCAGTTCCTCGAGCGTCATGTTCTGAGCCTGTTCAATGATCTTCATCGTCGGCGAGCCAGCCTTCGCAAACGCCGCGCCCGCAACTCCCACGACCACCGCAGCCGTCAGTACAAACGCACCCAATCGTTTCATATATGACTCCTCCCCTGCGCGCCGATCGCGCGTCTTGATTTAAGGAAACGCTGAATAATTCGCCCTTACCGGTAGGACTTTTCGCCGCGCAGACGAGTCAAAGCTCATGGACAAAAGCCCCGCTGCCGCTCACTTCTGCCTGCAGCTGCAGCAAAACACCTTGACAGGACATCGGGTTCATTTATCAGTGCATCCTTTAGCGCTTCAGAAGCGCCATTTTCCTATTTGAATAACAAAATGTCACACCTATAAAAAAACAAGGTATAATAACGCTGTTGATCAAGTAAACACGGCATATTGTTTACTTAACTGTATGTTATAACCTTTTAAAGCAAAGGTCAAGACAGTAACAAAAAATATTTTCCTTATAGCTCCGCACATTCTTAGGAGGTATGAATATGGAATGCATACATTATAATCCGAAGAAAAAGTTATCTCTCCTCCGCGCAGTCGCTTTTGACATGGACGGCGTGCTGCTTTCCACAGATAAACTGCATTTTCGAGCGTGGCAGGAGTTCACACGTCGTCACGGCATCCCCTTCACGAAATTTGACAACGACAAACTATTGGGACTTTCCCGTGCTGACAGTATGGACATCGTCCTTTCACGTTCTTCGCGCTCCTTTTCCCCGAACGAAAAGACAGCCCTATGCGATGAGAAAAACGCTCTTTACCGCGCTCTCATTGAAAAAATGACACCCGATTTTGTCGCACCGGAGGTAACTGTTTGTCTTCATACGCTGCGTCTGAAAGGTTGGAAACTGGCGCTTGCCTCGTCGAGTAAAAACGCCCCGCTCATCTTGGATCGTACAGGGCTGCAAGTTTTCTTCGATGTGACTGTGGACGGCAACGACATCACTCACGGAAAGCCCGATCCTGAAGTTTATGCCAAAGCAGCAAAGGCGCTCAACGTACCGCCCGATGTTTGTGCAGCCGTGGATGACGCACCGGCCGGAATCGCTTCGGCAGTGGCTGCCGGAATGACCGCTATTGCCGTGGGACCAGCGGCTGAACGTCATGCCGCACAATATTGTTTATCCGGCCTGGCCGCACTGCCGGCACTACTTGAAAAACTGAACGCCGCGCGTGACGACGAAATGGTTTGACACCAAACAAGGGCAATTTTTGCTACCGGTAAAAATCACTGCATGTTTTAAGGAAACGCTGATTAATTCCCCCGCGATGCCCCGTAAAGGCATTTCCCATGTTTAGCAAGGAGTAGCGAAGAAGTTTAGCGGTACATGCTGATGAGCTTCGACATATTTAAGGAGACGCTGATTAATTCCCCCGCGCCTCGCCGTGCCTTTTGCCGATCAGCTGCTCGCGAAGCTCGCCCTAAAGGACTAGCTTCGCGTCGTCAACATTGCCCCGCTATGCCTCCTCGCTTCGTTCGCGCTTATCGACAAAATCCCCTGGCGGGCCATCTGGCTCATTTAATCAGTGTCTGCTTAATCGACGGAATTCCCGGCCGGGCGCAATAGAATTATACAGCGCCTTCATAACTGCTTTCACTCTACAACAACATCATCTGTAAACTCAACGCACATTCGACTGTCTCTCTCGAAAAAATTTTACAGATTCTTCAAACAGGACAAATAAACATACTGAACTTCCGGCTTTATACATAAGTATAGCCTTATTCCTTGCAGTGCTGTCATCTGCGCGTTATAATCTTCTTAAATAACTGTAAAAATGTGAACGGGAAGATGTCCGTTCGGAAAGGCGACAACACATGAGTGTTCCCCAAATAGTCGGTTTTATTTTCCTCCTCGGTGGTTTATTCTACGCATTCATCCTGGGCAAAGATCTGATTAAAAACAAAGAAGCTTTCATACACGCGCCGGGCAACATCAAACTTCTCAGCGTGCTGGAGTTTATCATCTTCTTTTTATGCACGATCGGCGTGTCTGACTTTCTGCTCAACACACTAATGATAAAAAAACTAAATCTATCCGACGACAAAGGGATCCCCAGTTGTCTAATTACCTCAACGATCGTTCCTGGAGCGTTCATCTCCTTCAGTTACTTGCAATCCAAAAATACAGCAGATGCCCTGACGTTGCTGTTGTTCATGCTTTGTCTGGCAGTTGGAGCCGTTTTCGGAAGCCGCGCAGTTAACCATATGAACGGTGCAGCTATCAGAAAGATCATGGGCATTGCGCTGTTGTTTTCAATGGCAGCATTGATCGTGAAAATGTTCATCAGCGCAGGCACTACCGGAATCGCTATTGGTCTGCACGGTGTAAAACTCCTGTGCATGTGTATCGGCTGCGTCGGCATAGGCTTTATCAATATGATGGGCGTGCCTTGCAAGCCGATAGCAGTAACCATGCTTCTGCTGCTCGGTCTTTCACCTGTTGCTTCATTGACCCTCACAATCGTTTTAGGCGCCATTATCCCGATGAGCGGCGGCTTTTCAATCATCAAGGCGAGCCTGTTCAACCGCAAGATTGTCCTCACCGCTATGACAGCCGGCAGCGCCGCTTCCATATTGGGCGTTAAGCTGGCAATATCAATGAATCAACTTCTGCTCAATATCCTGCTGATTGTTGTTATGCTGATTGCTGTTATCAGCCTGCTCAAGAAATAAAAAAATGGTGCAGCGTTTCAATAGCAGTGCCCTATCTTAAGGAAACGCTGATTAATTCGCCCACGCCCTTCCGGGGCTTTCGCCGCCTGACTGCGTCGAAGCTCCTCAACATAGTACCGCTATATCTCCTCACTTCTCCTTGTCAGACGATAAAATACCTCGACAGTTCATCGGGCTCATTTAATCAGTGTTTCCTTAACTATTTGATGATTGTCTGTTTTTCCGTTTTATACACAGGATAGAGCACAACAAATCTACTGTTCAGACATATAAAAAATACGCCGGTTTTCTCCTCTCATCGCGGGAGAACATCCGGCGTTCTTTTTTGGGCACCATATCTTAGATAGACAGCATTTTTAGTCATACTCAAATCAACATTCACCTGACTAAAACTCAGTTTATTTTACAGCTTGACAGAAAAAAACAAGTTTTGATATAGCAATCCCAAGTTTAGAATTAATCGATTAACAAAAAAGAGGTTTACGCTAATGAAATATATTAAACAATCTAGCAATCTAACAGTAAAATATGCTCTCCGCGGCGGGGATGGCGAAGCAAAAATTTTCCCGTCAGAGCTTCCGCAAGGCGGCTCCTGCTTTCAGACTGCATCGCGCATCGAGTTGGCGCCAAGGGCTTCGATTGGCTTACACACACACAACGAAGATCAAGAGGTTTACGCAATAGTCTCCGGTGAAGGCACGTATTTTTTCGACGGCGGAGAGATATCTGCGAAAAACGGCGATATTTTTACTACGCTTCGAGGCATGTCCCACGGCCTGCGCAACGACGGTGATTCGCCCCTTGTGATTTTTGCGGTAGTTGCCAGGTAATAGCTCTGGTGTTTAGTGTTTTCGTGAATCCGCAATGGATTCAATTTGAAAAATTTATTAGGAGGAATAGGTAATGTCAAAAAAAGTCTTTTCTGCTCTGCTCGCCGCCATTGTGGCATCCGCGATCATTGCGTCCTCAGTTTCGGCTGCGGTAACGATCAAAATCGGCCACGTTCTGAATACTGACCATTCGTGGCACAAAACCTGACCGGTTTCGCCGAGGATGTGGGCAAGGCCACAGAAGGCCGAGTCAAAATACAAGTGTATCCCAGCGGTCAGCTTGGTAACGAAAAAGATATGGTCGAAGGTCTGACTCTTGGCATCATCGACGCAGGATTGATCGGCGGCGGATCATTTCAGTCGATCGACGCCAAATTCGGTATCGAGGCGCTCCCCTACGCTTGGCCCACACATGAGGCTGCCTATGCTGCCTTTGACGGCAAGATCGGCAAATATCTGTTCAAACTGCTCGACAGCAAGGGTATTGTAGGTTTCGCTTAGTGGGAAAACGGTTTCCGCCACATAACCAATAACGTCAAACCCGTTGCCGTTCCCGATGACATAAAGGGTCTAAAGCTGCGTGTAACACCCGACAAGATGCGTCTTGACACGTTTGAGCAACTTGGCTCGGCGCCCGTGGCGATCAATTTCGGCGAGTTATATTCGTCACTTCAGCAGAGTGTAGTCGACGGCCAAGAAAATCCCTACGTCATCATCTACTCTAACGCTTTCTATGAAGTCCAAAAGTATCTGTCCAAGTCAGGCCACATCTGGGGTTCCGCCGTGCTCTGCGTAAACAGCTCCGTGTGGGGTCAGTTATCTCCTGCCGATCAGAAGACAGTAATCGATCTGGCTCATAAATGGGGCGAAAAGCAACGTGAAGAAATAAGTAAACGCTGATTAATCCCGACTAAACGTGGAAAACCCACGACCATCAAACAAAGAGTTTGAAAGTCTAATTAAAAGCATCTTCAGGAGGCCATATTTGCTCCTAACTCGCTCATATCAGGCGCCCTGCCTGAAGTAAAGAGACAGTTATGCCTGTAAGGCTGTGAATTCTTCCGCTCGTCCGGCTCGAATGCACATGACAAGGTTGGCACAGCCAAACAGAACAAAGAATTTGTTCATGTTTTTCGCTATGCCTCGATACGCTGTCTTGTGGCAGCCAAAGTATCTTTTCACAATCTGAAAGACATGCTCAACCTTGCTGCGTGTCGAAGATTTACGTCTTTCCAGGTATTTCTCGAATGCCTTACCTATGCCTGTTGTCTTTATGCT
>Ga0129306_1001537_pt1 | contig 25509 bp, 19 predicted proteins | sample P827metagenome_FD_94438 | JGI IMG/M metagenome (GOLD analysis project Ga0129306, IMG submission 94438) | Capybara group fecal microbial communities from Wisconsin, USA - P827 metagenome | ecosystem: Host-associated > Mammals > Digestive system > Large intestine > Fecal | place: USA: Wisconsin... | reverse complement strand
GAGCCATGATGGATAAGCTCGGCATCCCGATGCCTGAGTCCGGTATGGCTACAACAGTAGAGGAAGCGCAGGAAATAGCCAATCGCATAGGATATCCCGTAATGGTTCGTCCTTCATACGTTCTGGGCGGACGCGGTATGGAGGTCGTATATGATGATGCAGCCATGGCTGACTATATGCAGGCAGCCGTTGGTGTGACTCCCGACAGACCGATCCTTATAGACAGATTCCTTAATCACGCTCTTGAGTGTGAGTCGGATGCTATCAGTGACGGTACACATGCATTCGTGCCTGCTGTCATGGAGCATATAGAGCTCGCAGGTGTACACTCGGGTGACTCGGCTTGTATCATCCCTTCCGTACACATTACTCCCGAGAATGTTGAGACCATCAAGGAGTATACCCGTAAGATAGCTGAGGAGATGCATGTAGAGGGTCTGATGAACATGCAGTATGCTATCGAGAACGGCAAGGTATTTGTTCTTGAGGCCAATCCCAGAGCCAGCCGTACCGTACCGCTCGTATCCAAGGTATGTAACGTACGCATGGTACCCATCGCCACCGATATCATCACCTCGCATCTGACAGGCAGACCTTCACCGGTTCCCGCCCTTAAGGAGCAGAACATCCCTTACTACGGTGTTAAGGAAGCTGCATTCCCGTTCAATATGTTCCAGGAGGTCGATCCCGTACTCGGACCTGAGATGAGATCGACAGGTGAAGTGCTGGGCCTGAGCCATTCATACGGCGAAGCATTCTTCAAGGCTCAGGAGGGCGTACAGTCACCTTTGCCTACGGAAGGCACCGTACTCATATCCGTTAACCGCAAGGATAAGGATGAGGTAGTCGAGGTCGCAAGGAAGTTCTATGAGGACGGCTTTACACTTGTTGCAACGGCCGGTACCGCTGATCTTATCAGTGAGGCTGATATTCCGGTGACCATGGTCAATAAGCTCTATGAAGGCCGCCCGAATATACTGGATATGATAACAAACGGAGATATTGATCTGATCGTCAATTCTCCCGTAGGTAAGGACAGCGTACATGATGACAGTTACCTCAGAAAGGCTGCCATCAAGGCACGTGTTCCTTACATAACCACCATAGCTGCTGCCAGAGCTACCGCAGAAGGCATCAGATATGTCAAGACTCATGACGCAGGCGAGATCAAGTCTCTGCAGGCGTTCCACGAAGAGATACATTAACGGAGGCATGATGGCAAAAAAGGATACATATGATGCGTCGTCCATACATGTCCTGGAAGGCCTGGAGGCTGTACGTGTACGTCCCGGTATGTACATCGGTTCGGTTTCTACCAAGGGTCTCAACCATCTGATATATGAGATTGTTGATAACTCCGTTGATGAGCACCTTGCCGGACACTGTGATAAGATTTGGGTCACTCTCGAGGCAGACGGATCGGCGACCATAGAGGATAACGGCCGAGGTATTCCCGTAGGCATGCATGAAAAAGGCATGTCTGCAGAGCGACTGGTATTTACCACGCTGCACGCGGGCGGCAAGTTCGATAATGAAGCATATAAGACCAGCGGCGGTTTGCACGGTGTAGGTTCATCCGTTGTAAATGCGCTGTCCGAATATCTGACGGTCGAAGTTAAGTCCGACGGATGCATATACCGTGACTCATATGCGAGAGGAATCCCCACCACAGAACTTGAGAACGGACTCCTTCCCGTTGTGGGCAAGACCAGATCCACCGGTACCAAGGTCAATTTCCTTCCGGATAATACGATATTCGATAAGACGCGTTTCAAAGAAGATGATGTCAAGAGCCGTATGCATGAGACCGCATACCTCAATCCGAATCTGACAATCATCTTTGAAGATAAACGTAAGGATGAGACTGAGCATATTGAGTTTCATGAGCCTGACGGTCTTGTCGGATTCGTACGTGAGATCAACAAGACCGGTGAAGCCCTGCATGAACCCGTATATGTTAAGGGTGAGAGCGAGGGCATCGAGGTAGAGGCTGCATTCCAGTATGTTAACGAGTTCCATGAGGATGTACTGGGATTCTGTAATAATATCTATAATTCCGAGGGCGGTACCCATCTGACCGGCTTTAAGCAGGTGTTCACGACCGTCATCAATAACTATGCCAGATCACTGGGTAACCTGAAGGATAAGGACGCCAACTTTACCGGAGCCGATGTCAGAAACGGCATGACGGCCATAGTCTCGATCAAACATCCCGATCCCAGATTCGAGGGACAGACCAAGACCAAGCTTGATAATCAGGATGCGGCGAAGGTTGTATCCAAGGTCGTTGGTGAGGAGATCACCAGATACTTTGACCGTAATCTGGAGGTCTTAAAGTCAGTTATCTCATGTGCAGAGAAGTCAGCCAAGATCCGTAAGACCGAAGAGAAAGCCAGAACGAACATGCTCTCCAAGCAGAAGTTCTCTTTTGACTCAAACGGAAAGCTGGCTAACTGCGAATCAAAGGACGCATCCCAGTGCGAGATATTCATAGTCGAGGGTGATTCTGCCGGCGGCAGTGCCAAGATGGCTCGTAACCGTATGTATCAGGCGATACTGCCTATCAGAGGTAAGATCCTGAACGTGGAGAAAGCCTCGATAGATAAGGTCCTTGCCAATGCCGAGATCAAGACGATGATCAATTCATTCGGATGCGGATTCTCCGAGGGCTACGGCAATGACTTCGATATCAGCAAGCTCCGCTATGACAAGATAATAATCATGGCCGATGCCGATGTGGACGGTGCGCATATCGCAACATTGCTTCTTACTCTTTTCTACAGATTCATGCCCGAGCTGATATATGAGGGACATGTCTATGTGGCCATGCCGCCTCTGTATAAGGCGATCCCGTCGAAGGGCGAGGAGGAGTATCTCTATGATGATGCCGCGCTTGAGAAGTACCGCAAGCATCATAAGGGACCGTTTACTCTGCAGAGATACAAAGGTCTCGGTGAGATGGATGCCGAGCAGCTGTGGGAGACCACGCTCGATCCCGAGCGCAGGCTGCTAAAGCAGGTTGAGATAGAGGATGCGCGTATGGCATCCGAGATCACGGGTCTTCTCATGGGTAATGATGTTGCACCCCGTAAGCAGTTCATATACGAGCATGCGGCTGATGCTGCTCTGGATATTTAAGGGAACACATAATGAACACCAGTCTTGACAGGATTTTGAAAACCGAGTTCTCCGAGATAATGGAGAAGAATTACATAGACTACGCGATGAGTGTCATCATCGCGCGTGCGCTGCCTGACGTAAGAGACGGCTTGAAACCGGTTCAGCGCAGGACTCTCTATGATATGTATGAGCTGGGTATTCGCTCCGATAAGCCCTATCGTAAGAGTGCACGTATTGTCGGTGATACGATGGGTAAATACCATCCTCACGGCGACAGTTCGATATATGATGCTCTCGTTGTCATGAGCCAGGACTTCAAGAAGGGGCTGCCTCTTATTGACGGACACGGTAACTTCGGTAATATCGAAGGCGACGGTGCCGCTGCAATGCGTTATACGGAGGCCAGACTCGAGAAGATCACCGAGGAGGCATTCCTGGGCGACCTTGATAAGGATGTTGTGGACTTTGTTCCCAACTTCGACGAGACAGAGAAGGAGCCGAGCGTACTTCCCGTACGCATTCCCAACTTCCTGGTCAACGGATCCGAGGGTATAGCCGTAGGTATGGCTACATCAACTCCGCCCCATAATCTCGGCGAAGTGATAGATGCGACCAAGGCCTATATGCAGGATCCCGAGCTCTCTACTGCGCAGCTCATGAGATATCTCAAGGGACCGGACTTCCCGACCGGCGGCATAGTCATCAATAAGGATGAACTCAGAGAGATATATGAGACCGGCGTAGGCAAGATCCGTATACGCGGTCGTATAGAAGAGGAAAAGGCAAAAGGGGGCAAGGTAAACCTCGTCATAACGGAGATACCTTATCCGATGATAGGCATGAACATCGGCAAGTTCCTGCTGGATGTGGCAGATCTTGTAGAGAGCCGCAAAACTACCGATATCGTCGATATCTCAAACCAGTCATCCAAGGAAGGCATCAGGATAGTCCTTGAGCTTAAGAAGGATGCCGATATCGAGAACCTCAAGAACCTTCTGTATAAGAAGACCAGACTCGAGGATACCTTCGGCGTCAACATGCTCGCCATCGCGGGCGGTCGCCCCGAGACCATGGGATTAAAGGCCATACTTAAGGCCAATGTGGACTTCCAGATCGAGGTTGCCACACGTAAGTACAACACTCTTCTGAATAAGGAACTTGAGAAGCGCGAGATTCAGGAAGGCCTGATCAAAGCCTGCAACGTTATCGACCTGATCATTGAGATCCTCAGAGGTTCAAAGGATCGTGCGATGGCTAAGAAATGTCTGGTAGAGGGCGATACCACGGGCATCAAGTTCAAGTCCAGAGAGTCGCAGGGCATGGCTTCACAGCTTAAGTTCACTGAGAAGCAGGCCAATGCCATCCTCGAGATGAGACTGTATAAGCTGATCGGTCTCGAGGTCGATGCGCTGATCAAAGAGCATGATGAGACAGTTGCAAACATCTACAGGTATGAGGATATCCTGGAGAGCAGGAGTTCTATGATGCAGGTGCTCATCAATGATCTGGATGAGTTTAAGAAGAAATACGCCAGAAAACGCCGCACAGAGATAACCAACGCGGAAGAGGCGGTATATGTAGAGAAGGAAGCCGAGGAGATGGACGTAGTGTTCCTGATGGACCGCTTCGGCTATGCAAGGATCATAGATGTACCTACATTCGAGCGCAATAAGGAGACTGCTCTTGAGGAGAACAAGTTCGTATTCAAATGCAAGAATACCGGTAAGGTCGTGATCTTTACAAATAACGGTCTGCTCCACAGCATCAAGGTCAGGGATCTGCCTTTCGGCAAGTTCCGTGATAAGGGCATCCCTATCGATAATGTCAGCAATTTCTCGGCAGAATCCGAGTATATAGTATATGCGGCATCACAGACCGATCTTAATCTCTATCGCCTGATATTCGTAACAGCGACCAGTATGTGTAAGGTGGTCAGCGGCGGTGAGTTCGATGTTTCCAAACGTACAGTGGCCGCAACGAATCTGACCGAAGGTGATGAGGTTGTAAGCGTTATCAAGTTTGTGGATCTTAAGAATATCGTCTTCCAGACGGCAGGTGGTGTATTCCTGCGCTTTGACCCCGAGACCATCCCCGAGAAAAAGAAGACTGCTGTTGGTGTACGCGGTATGAAGCTCGCACCCGGTGATAAGGTTGAGAATGTATATTATACCCAGATCGGCCAGGAAGACCTGACCATAGAATATAACGGAAAGACCGTCGAGCTCATGAAACTCAAACTCGGCACCCGCGACACAAAGGGAACCAAGATAAGAGTATAATTGACCGGAGATGACCTTTGCAGATCGTACTCGTCAGCGTCTAGAGTAAAGCAAGCTTTACTCGTTAGTCCTCGCTCGTACGACAGCAAAGTCCATCTCCGGGTAAAGGTATACATTATGAGAGTAATCGCTGGCAGCGCGCGAAGCATGCCCCTTAAGGCTCCCAAAGGCATGGATACGCGCCCTACAACCGACAGGATCAAAGAGACACTGTTTAACATGCTGCGGGGATATATCCCAGACGGCATATTCATAGATGTCTGCAGCGGAACCGGCGGCATAGGAATAGAGGCACTCAGCCGCGGAGCTTCCCATGCGTATTTCATAGATCACGATCCCGCTTGCATACAGTGCATAAAGGATAATCTGCACTTTACGAAGCTCGAGGATAAGGCGACCGTGCTCAAGCAGGATGCGTATTCAGCTCTCAATCTGATACATGAGAAGAGTGCGGATGTCGTATTTGCAGATCCTCCGTATGAAGCGGGACTCGAGCCCGGACTTCTGTCGGTTTTATCCCGGATGCCGTATGTGACCGAGGATACCGTCATCGTTATTGAAGCGCTGATCGACACCGATTTTTCTTTTGCGTCTGATTGCGGATTTGATATACTGAAAGAGAAGTGCTACAAGACTAACAAACACGTATGGCTTAGGAGACAAATATGAAATCGGCTATCTACCCCGGCAGCTTCGATCCCGTAACTTACGGACACCTTGATATCATCCACCGTGCAGCGGATATATTCGATGAACTGTATGTCAGCGTGCTCAACAATTCGGCAAAGAGTTCGTTGTTTTCTGTGGATGAACGTGTTAATATGTTAGAGGAAGTGACGTCTGATATACCGAATGTTCACGTAGAAGCATTCAGCGGACTCACTCTTCAGTATGCTCTTGATAAGGACATTCACGTCCTGATCAGAGGCCTGAGGGCGGTTACCGATTTTGAATATGAGCTTCAGATCGCTCAGACTAATCGCAAGTTCTCCGATGACAAAGTGGACACAATGTTTCTTACCACAAGCCTGCAGTATGCTTACTTAAGCAGCTCTGTGGTCAAGGAGATCGCAAGCTACGGCGGCGATATCAGTTTGAGTGTGCCTCCTCATGTAGCCGAAAGAGTATACGAGAAATATGGGATCGAGTATAGGAGCCATAACTAATGAGCAGTAAGATCGAACAGTTAATCGAAGAGATTGAGGACTATATAGACGGTTGCAAGTATCAGCCCCTGTCCAAGATCAATATCATTGTAAATAAAGAGGAGATCGATGAACTCCTTCGTGAGCTTCGTAACAAGACTCCCGATGAGATCAAGCAGTACCAGAAGGTCATCTCTCAGAGAGAGGAGATCTTAAACAAGGCACGTGAGAGAGCTGATAAGCTTATCGAGGACGCAACCGCACAGACCAACCAGCTGATCAACGAGCACGAGATCATGCAGCAGGCTTATGCCCAGGCACATGAGGTTGTTACTCTTGCCAGCGAGCAGGCACAGCAGATCCTTGATAATGCTGCCATAGAGGCTAATAATGTCAAGGATGCGGCTATGCAGTATCTGGATGATATGCTTGAGCATCTTGATAACCTTATGACTGCGACCATGAACACCACAAGCGCTCATTATGAGAGCTTCATGAAGTCCATGGCCAGCTACCATGACGTAGTTACTTCCAACAGGGCGGAGCTTCATCCTGATGCAGACATCATGCAGGATGTGTCGAACGTTAACGCAAGTATAGCTTCCGGAGGGAATGCATTACCTGATGATGACGAATTCTGATTCAAAGATCGACCGGCTCCTTAAGGGAGCCGGTTATTTTTATATATGGCATAGGATCGGCGCAGTAGCGGCGCTGATACTCGGCATACTGATGTGCTTGTTATGTAAACCGATTTCTGTATATGCCGCTCAGGTTGATTCTCAGGATCCCGTACGTATAGTGATCGATCCCGGACACGGCGGAGAGAACCTCGGTGCCGATCATAACGGTTATCTGGAGAAGGAAATGTCGCTCATCGTAGCAGAGTCCATGCGTGATGAGCTCGAGAAATATGAGGGCATCGAGGTTTATATGACACGTACCGAGGATGTTGATATGAGTCTCGAAGAACGTGTTGACTACGCAGAAGATGTCGGAGCGGATTTCTTTTTCTGCCTCCACTTTAACATGTCATCGGAGCATGACATGTACGGAGCGGAGTGCTGGATCAGTGCCTACGGTGAGAATTATGCCAGGGGTATGGATTTCTCGAAGATAGAGATGCGAGCCCTCACCGATCTGGGACTGTATGACAGAGGGATCAAGACCAGGCTCGGTAATAAGGGCAACTACTACGGAGTACTCCGTATGGCTGATCTGGCCGGAATACCGGCAGTCATCATAGAACACTGCCATCTGGATAACGTAAATGACGAGCCGTTCTACGATCATCATGACTGGCTTGTAAAGTACGGAAAGCTCGACGCTACGGCAGTTGCGATGTATTACGGACTTAAGTCCGAAGAGCTTGGCGTGGATTATTCGGACCAGTCTTACGAGCCGACGCCGGTTCCCACCGATGTGGTTCGTCCGGACGATACACCTCCGGACTATATATCCGTCGTCTACGGTGAGCCCTATGAGACGGAGAGAGGGATGTGGATAGATGCCGAACTTACTGCTACGGATCCTGACAGCCGTATGCTGTATTACAGCTATTCGACTGACGGCGGCCTGCACTGGTCCGAGCGATACCGCTGGCAGGATGATCAGGGACAGCTTATAGGTGATGCGATCCTTTCCGATACGATACACACGGCTATACCCGTAAGCAGTGACAGAGATATGTATGTAATGTTCAAGGTATATAATCTCTTTAATCTGGATACGGACTCGGAAGTCTTTTATATTCAGAAGACTGTTTCGGACGGGGATATCTATACCGAAGGTTCTGAAGGATCAGTTCAGGCTGCCCCGGACGGAGAATATGAGGAATATACCGAGATCGAACGCGGAGAAAGCACGGAAGAAGCGCCTGTACATACCGAACTCGGGAATCTGTCGGGAGTCATGCTCTTTGGTCTCATAGCGGTGCTTTTGCTGGCAGTTTTGCTTGTGACAGGCATATTCATATACGTGATAGTGGATCATAAACGGAATTGACAAACCACTGTAATACGGATAAAGTTTTGAATTAGCGGGTATTTACCCAAAGGAGATAAGATTATGGAAATTTTCGAAGAACTACGTGAGCGCGGTCTGCTGGCCCAGCTTACAGATGAAAAACAGATACGTGACCTGATAAACACAGGTAACGCAACATTTTATATAGGATTTGACTGCACTGCCGACAGTCTTACGGCCGGCCATTTCATGGCACTGACACTGATGAAGAGACTGCAGATGGCAGGAAACAAGCCTATAGCCCTTATAGGCGGCGGTACGACCATGATCGGAGATCCTTCCGGCCGTACCGATATGCGTAAGATGCTTACCAGAGAAGACATCGATCATAATGCCGCATGCTTTAAGCGCCAGATGGAGAACTTCATAGATTTCTCCGAGGGTAAGGCTCTCATGGTCAATAATGCCGACTGGCTTCTTGAACTTAACTATGTGGAACTGCTTCGTGAGGTCGGAGCATGCTTCTCCGTTAATAACATGCTCAGGGCCGAGTGCTACAAGCAGCGTATGGAAAAGGGATTATCCTTCCTTGAGTTCAACTACATGATCATGCAGTCCTATGACTTCTACTACATGTTCCGGAAGTACAACTGCAATCTTCAGTTCGGCGGAGATGACCAGTGGTCCAACATGCTGGGCGGTACCGAACTCATCCGCCGCAAGCTGGGTAAGGATGCCCACGCCATGACCATCACACTGCTCACCGATTCACAGGGTAAGAAGATGGGTAAGACTGCAGGCAATGCCGTATGGCTCGATGCCAATAAGACATCACCTTATGAGTTCTACCAGTACTGGAGAAACGTAGGTGATGCGGATGTCATCAAGTGTATCAAGATGCTCACATTCCTTCCGATGGAACAGATCAGGGATATCGAGAAGTGGCAGGGCGAAGACCTGAATAAGGCCAAGAAGATCCTTGCACATGAGCTTACCGAACTGGTACATGGCAGGGAAGAAGCCGATAAGGCCGAAGAAGCTTCAGCTGCATTATTCGGCGGCGGAGCGGATTCCGCAAACATACCTCAGGCAGTGATCGGTGATGATAAGTTCATCGACGGTAAGATAGATATCATGGGTGTGCTGGTGGCCGCAGGCATGGTCACATCCAGAAGTGAGGCCAGACGTGCCGTAGAGCAGGGCGGTGTATCCGTTAATGATGAGAAGATCACCGATATATCCGCTTCATATTCCAGGGATCAGATCGCATCGGGCGATTTCCTGGTTAAAAAGGGTAAGAAGAGCTTTAAGAAGATAGTAGTTGAGTGATCATCACTTTTTTGAGGAGTCTGTCATGTCAATATTGAAAACAAATGAACCCAAAGTCGAAAGAAATCTGATGTCATTTCTTCCCGAACTCAAAGTTGTTGACTGTACTTTGAGAGACGGCGGACTTACCAATGATTTCTATTTTACGGATGAATTTGCCAGAGCATTGTACCAGGCAAATATCAAGGCCGGCGTAGACTATATGGAGTTCGGTTACCGTGCTTCCAGGGAGATGTTCGATGTAAACAAGTTCGGTAAGTGGAAGTTCTCATCCGATAACGATATCAGGGAGATCATACAGTCCGATAAGGCAGACAATATCAAACTCTCGATCATGGCTGACGTCGGCAGATGCGATTATCAGAAGGATATCGTGGACAGAGCAGGTTCTCCCGTGGATCTGGTCCGTGTTGCAACATATATCAATACGATCCCTGCAGCCGTTGCCATGATAGAAGATGCTCATGAAAAGGGATATGAGACCTCGTGTAATATCATGGCCATATCCAAATCGACAAATGAGGATATCAGGACCGCAGTAGAGCAGGTATGTGCATCAAACGTGGATATGATCTATGTTGTTGACAGTTACGGATCATTGTATCCCGAGCAGGCAAATCCCCTGTGCAAGATGTATGTTGAGATAGCAGAGAGCTATGGTAAGACTGTGGGTATCCATGCGCACAATAATCAGCAGCTCGCTTTTGCAAATACAATAGAAGCGATGAGGACCGGCGTTCATTATCTTGATGCGACCGTATCAAGCCTCGGAAGAGGGGCAGGTAACTGTCCTCTGGAGATACTGCTCGGATTCCTGAAGAATCCCAAGTATCATATCGATCCCATCCTGCTTTTCATTGAGAAGCATATCATCCCGCTTCGTGAGTCGGGAGTCAAGTGGGGATACGACATTCCTTATCTGCTCACCGGTATCTTAAACCAGCATCCCAGAGCTGCAATTCAGTGTGTGGAAGCCGGCAGGACAGATTATGAAGAGTTCTATATAGAATTATCCGATAACTTCTGATCGAATTAACTCAGCGCACATGGCAGAAGGACGTACCGATCGTAAAAAACACATATTGATAGGCGCATGCATCGCTCTGGCGGTGTATGCGCTTATATTTATACTCATCAGGACTTTCCGGAATCCCGATAATGAATTCTGGTATACGGCTTTTACGATGAGACTGATCAAAGGCTATGATTATACGGCATTTGATCTGTTCGGGCCGCTTCACCTGACGGAACTGCTGCTTACTCTTACAGCTTCAGTGATCGGTTATCAGCTTTTTAAGAGAGCTCCCGGATCCCTGCAGGACCGCATCCTGATCATCTGGGCCTGGGCAATAGCTCTCGAAGAGGGATTCAAGGATACCGTTATGTGCGCAACAGGGCAGTTCCAGTGGGATCATCTGCCTTTTCACCTGTGCGGAGTAAACATATTCATAGCCATATGGTATGCATACAGCCGTAAGGATTATCTTGCCGAGTTTCTGTATGTTTTCGGATTATCAGGCACCTGGGTCGCGCTTATCACGACTTCATGGCAGGCATGTCCGCTTCTGAATTTCTCACACCTGCATTCCGTATTCTTTCATGCGATACTGGCCGTATATACAGCACTGATACTTGCGAGCGGATTCAGGCCCCATGTTAAGAATATATGGAAAGTATTTGCAGTACTCGCACTGACTATCATTCCCGCGATCATATTTGATACGGCGGTGGGGACCAACTTCTTCTTTTTGTGTGAAACGGAGCATAATCCGATCCTCGAGCTCATCAGGGCTTTATGCGGTGATCTCTACCTGGTTGGATTGTTTGTACTCGTTGTGATCTGTGTGATCGTGATGTATATACCGTGGATCATACGTGACGTCGTATTGTATATCCGAAACAAAAAGACCGCCTGACGGCGGTCTTATCTGTTTATTCTTTGTACGGTCTAACTATCTGTAGAATTCCTTAAGTGAATCCATACGGGAACTCATATTGGACATAAGAGCATTGACCAGCGTTATCGCACACATGCTCTCGACAACGACCACGGCTCTGGGAACAATGATCGGATCATGCCGTCCTGAGATATTGACGGTCGTGTCCTGATTACCCCTGGTCACTGTGTTCTGAGTCTTATATATGCTCGGTGTGGGCTTGACGTATGAGCGGATAATGATGTCTGATCCGTCCGACATGCCGCCGAGCAGACCGCCGCTGTGATTGGTTTCTTTGGTAACTCTGTCCCCATCCATACGGAATGCGTCGTTATTCTCCGAACCGAGAGCGGAAGATACGGCGATACCGTCACCGAATTCGATCGCCTTCATAGCGCCTATGCTCATAACGGCCTTTGCCAGATCGGCACTTAACTTATCAAATACAGGTTCGCCGGCTCCTGCGGGCATACCTGAGATGACAGTCTCTATAACGCCGCCTGCGGAATCACTGTCTTCACGTATCTTGGACAGGTATTCCATTGCTTCGGCATCTGCTTTTGCATCGGGCATGCAGGTAGGAGAGGCTGCGATCAGTGATCTGTCGAATCTGCTCTTATCTATGGATACGGGACCTATCGACAGTGTATATGAGCATACGTCTATGCCGAGTTCCTTAAGGATCTTCATGGCTACGGCTCCGGCAGCAACGCGGGATAAGGTCTCACGGCCGGATGATCTGCCGCCGCCGCGGTAGTCACGTAACCCGTATTTCGAATCATATGTATAGTCGGCATGGCCGGGGCGGTAAATGTCCTTTATCGAAGAGTAGTCTGCGGAATGCTGGGATGTGTTTCTGACCATGATGGATATGGGACATCCGGTAGTTCTGCCTTCAAACACTCCCGACAGGATCTCTACGGTATCCGATTCTGCACGGGGAGTGGAGATCGAAGTCTTACCGGGAGCACGCCTGTCCATATAGGGCTGGATGTCAGCCTCGGAGAGCTCAAGACCTGCCGGTACGCCGTCTATCACGACACCGAGTGCAGGGCCGTGAGATTCGCCCCATGTAGTGATCCTGAATAGATTTCCAAATGTATTTCCCGCCATATTTATCTCCTTATTTGTGGATATATTAGATTATACACAATATATAGTACAAAAACTATATTTTTCATCTATCAAGCCCCAATATCTTATTGACGATATATATTTATGTAGGTATATTTAAATAGGTGTGTTCTATTATCAGGCAGATACGATGAATGTTACGTTTAAGGACAAAGTCTTAAGCCTTTACAGGCGGACTATACGCAAGCATAAGATGCTCAAGATCCCGATGCTGGTTTTGAGTGTTATTTTGCTGTTCTTTGATCATATCGGCCGTAAGATCCGTTCAAGTGCACGCCGCTATATCGCAGTTCTTGCGTCAATGACATTTGCATTTGTCAGCTGTTCCTTCAGCTCTGTCATTTGGGGCGACGGGGAGTATGATTTCACCGCCGATATAACACCGTATTATTATGAGACCGAAGAGTCTGCGGCAGCATTTGCGGTTGAGGACGATATAGATTCGGATCAGATCGATGCCGATGAGCCTGATGAAGACGATGATCTGGTAGATCCCGAGAGTATCACGGATATATCCGAGATCGATACCGTATCCGGTGCCGACATCATCGGTTCCATGGAGCAGTCGGAGAGTACCGGTGGAGATATCGAGGCCTCAGAAGAGGAACCTGATGACCGGTATGAATTCTCCCGCGATGACTGGCAGCTCGTACTTGTTAACAAGAATCATCCCATAGCTGATGATTATACTTTTACACTCGGAACCATCAAGGGTGCAATGCAGTGTGATGAGCGTATCATCCCCGATCTCTACAGCATGCTCGAGGGTGCGCTCGGCGACGGAGTCAACCTCGTGATCTGTTCTCCCTACAGAAACGACGACCGCCAGCAGATGCTCTTTGACCGTAAGGTCAATAAGTACACCGCACAGGGCATGAGTTACATGGAGGCCTATAAGGTTGCAGCGCAGGCTGTTACGATCCCCGGATCCAGTGAGCATCAGATCGGCCTGGCTATAGATATGGTAAGCGATAATTACGCATCCCTTAATGAGGGATTCGGTGATACGGATGCCGGCAAGTGGCTTGCCGAGCATTCATATGAATACGGTTTTGTAATCCGCTATCCCGAAGGAAAAGAAGACATAACCGGAATTGAGTATGAGCCCTGGCATCTGCGCTACGTCGGACGTAATGCGGCCAGGATCCTTGTTGAAGAATCTATCACTCTTGAAGAATTCTGGGAGAAATACCTGTAAATGTACAAACTGATCGCGACCGACGGATGTGCTAAGCGGGCGGAGTTTACCACCGTCCACGGAACGGTGCAGACTCCCGTATTTATGAATGTAGGCACGGTGGCGGCTATCAAAGGTGCCGTATCTACCGATGACCTCAAGTCTATCGGAACTCAGATCGAGCTTTCCAACACCTATCATCTTCATGTACGTACCGGAGACGAGACCATCAAGAAGCTTGGTGGTTTACATAAGTTTATGAAATGGGACCGCCCGATCCTTACGGATTCAGGCGGATTTCAGGTCTTCAGTCTTGCTTCCATCAGAAAGATAAAAGAAGAAGGAGTCACCTTCAATTCCCACATAGACGGCCATAAGATATTCATGGGGCCCGAGGAGAGCATGCGCATCCAGTCAAATCTGGGTTCGACGATCGCAATGGCCTTTGACGAATGTCCTTCATCCAGAGCGGATGTGGAATATGTCAGAAAGTCAGTCGACAGAACTTACAGATGGCTGATCAGATGCATAGATGAGATGAAGCGTCTTAACTCGCTTGAAGATACCGTAAACCGTGATCAGATGCTCTTTGGCATCAATCAGGGAGCAGTTTATGATGAGATCCGTATCGAGAATGCGCAGATGATCTCCGAGCTGGATCTCCCCGGATATTCGCTCGGCGGACTTGCAGTCGGAGAGACCGAAGAGGAGATGTATCATATTCTCGATGTGACGGTTCCTCATCTTCCCAAGGATAAGCCCACTTATCTGATGGGAGTCGGTACCCCGGAGAATATCCTTGAATCGGTCGACAGGGGTGTGGACTTCTTTGACTGTGTATATCCGACGAGAAACGGCCGTCACGGACATGTCTATACGCATCACGGTAAGATGAATCTGTTTAATGCCAGATATGAGCTGGATGATAAGCCCATTGAGGAAGGCTGCGGATGCCCCGCATGTGCCGGAGGATATTCAAGGGCTTATATCCGTCATCTGCTTAAGGCAAAGGAGATGCTGGGCCTCAGATTCTGCGTGCTTCATAATCTGTATTACTATAATCATCTGATGAGCGAGATCCGTGATGCGATCGAGACCGGTAACTACGCCGGATTCAAAAAGGAATCCCTTGAGAAGATAAGATCAGGAGAAGAATGATGAGCATATTCAGGCAAAAGAGTATAGACAGGATATCAAATCCCGAACAGTTAAACGATTATATCAGGGTGACACCTCCCGGTGTATGGCTGGTGCTTGCTGCTTTACTCATTCTGCTTGCAGGGATGCTCTGCTGGAGCATATTAGGGACTGTGGAAGTAACAGCTGTTGACGGCACTGTTCAGCAGATTCATCCGATAACTCTGGTCACCAACTGATATACGGAGATAAGCGCATGGCGCAGCAGAAGATCAAGACGCCGTTAAAAAAGGGCGTAGCCAAAGTGCCTGTCGTAATGCAGATGGAAGCTCTCGAGTGCGGAGCTGCTGCTTTATGTATGGTACTGGCATATTACGATAAATGGATCCCGCTTGAGCAGGTCAGGGCAGATTGCGGAGTCAGCCGGGACGGCAGCAAGGCAACCAACATACTTCGTGCTGCCAGAAGTTACGGCATGGAAGCTTCAGGCTACCGTTTTGAACCCGAAGACCTGCGTCAGGAAGGTGAATTCCCGTGCATAATCCACTGGGAATTCAATCATTTTGTGGTTCTTAACGGCTTTAAAGGCGATAAGGCCTATATCAACGATCCCGCCAGAGGAAATGTTGCCGTTTCAATGGAGCAGTTTGATGAATCCTTTACCGGTATCGTCCTGATGATCACTCCGGGAGAGGATTTTGAGCCTTCGGGAAGACCGAAATCTGTCGTAAACTTTGCATTAAGCCGTCTTGAGGGTACCGAGAGCGCGGTCGTATTTGTATTTCTGACAACAGTGATCACATCCCTTCTCGGGATCGTCAATGCGGGATTTTCACGTGCGTTTCTGGATTATCTGCTTCCGGGTAAGAATCCTTCCTGGATCATGCCCTTTTTCTTCGGGCTTGGTATCATCACATTTGTTCAGATCATATCTGCCTGGATCCAGGCCGTTTATTCACTGCGCCTTAACGGTAAGATGGCCGTTGTCGGTAACAGTTCGTATATGTGGAAAGTCTTCAAGCTCCCGATGGAGTTCTTCAGCCAGCGTATGGCGGGAGATATCCAGTCCAGACAGGCAGCCAATGCATCGATAGCTTCCCAGGTGGTCAACACTATAGCACCTCTTCTTATCAATACTGCGATGATGGTCTTTTATCTGGTCGTTATGATCAGATATTCCTGGCTGTTATCACTGGTCGGTCTTGCATCTGTACTCTTTGATGCGGCCCTGTCACGCGTGATCAGTAATAAGCGCATCAATATAACCAGAGTCATGATGAGAGATGCGGGTAAGCTCTCAGGCGCTACCGTGGGCGCGATGGATATGATAGAGACCATCAAGTCGAGCGGAGCGGAGAACGGATACTTTGAGAGATGGGCCGGATATCAGGCTTCGGTCAATACGCAGAATATCAGATTTGAGAAGCTCGATTATTATCTGGGGATCGTTCCGGGTATAGTCAGCAGCATACTTGATACGCTCGTCCTCATACTCGGCGTATACCTGACCATGCGCGGTGAGTTTACAGTTGGTATGATCATGGCTTTCCAGGGATTCATGGTCTCGTTTATGGCTCCTGCCGGATCAGTGATAACTGCGGGTCAGGAGATCCAGGAGATGCGTTCGGGAATGGAGCGTATCCAGGATGTCATGGAGTATCCCGAGGATATCGCTTTTGCTGAGAAAGAAGGAGTTGAAAGCTACAGCAAGCTCTCCGGAAACGTCAGCATGAAGAATGTGTCCTTTGGGTACAGCAGACTTGCTCCTCCTCTTATCGAGGATTTCAATCTGGAGATCAGTCCCGGTCAGCGTGTTGCCTTTGTCGGAATGTCCGGATGCGGCAAGAGTACTTTGGCCAAGTTGATATCGGGATTATACCAGCCCTGGTCGGGAGAAATTCTGATCGACGGACAGAGGGTATCTGATATTGACAGAAATATCCTGACCGGTTCGGTAGCGGTCGTGGATCAGGATATCATTCTCTTTGAAGATACCATCGCCAATAATATCAAGATGTGGGATAACTCCATCGAGGACTTTGAGATGATAATGGCCGCACGCGATGCGCAGATCCATGAGGATATAATGCAGCGTGACGGCGGATATCAGTATAAGCTTACGGATGGCGGCAGGGATTTCTCCGGCGGTCAGAGACAGCGTATAGAGATCGCGCGCGTGCTCGCTCAGGATCCTACGATCATCATACTTGATGAGGCTACGAGCGCACTCGATGCCAAGACCGAATACGACGTGGTCAGGTCAATCAAGGACAGAGGGATCACATGTATCGTGATAGCACACAGACTGTCAACCATCCGTGACTGCGACGAGATCCTGGTCATGGACAACGGCAGGGTTGTCGAGCGCGGAACACATGATGAACTTATGGCTCTGGGTGGCACATACTCACAGCTTGTTACCAATGAATAAACGCAGGTTTGATTATGTCATGGTTTGAAGAACAGATCAGCACGCGCAAGCAGGCTGATGAAGAAGCTCTTGAAGAATACTTTACTACGGTAGCCGGCGCGGTGATGGGCCGGAAGATGAGTCAGGCCCTGAATGATGACAGGCAGAGGACTACCGACGCCATCGGCGAACTGCTCAGATTCTACCATGTAAAGCCTCAGGAAGTACCTGATAATATCAAGGACATGAATGAGATACTTGAGTTTCTCATGCGTCCTCATGGAATCATGCGCCGTGCCGTACATCTAGACAGGCACTGGTACAGGGATGCCATCGGAGCGATGCTGGGTCGTCGTAAGGACGACGGAGCGGTAGTTGCCCTTGTCCCTTACGGAATCTCCGGATACAGATACTATGATGACAGGACGGATAAGTATGTCCGGATAAACTCACGAAACGAAAACCTTTTTGATGATGAGGCATTTGCCTTTTATAAGCCTTTTCCTGTCAGGAAGATGGGTATGGGTTCGCTCATCAGATACATCATTGAGCAGATCAGCGTTTCTGATATCGTCATGCTCATACTATCGATGATCGTTGTGACCGCTGTCGGCATGCTCATTCCGAGGCTCAATTCATTGCTCTTTTCCGATGTACTGGAATCGGGCAGCATCAGGCTGCTCATCGGTATCGGCATATACATGGCATGTACATCCGTATCCCTGATACTGTTCGGTACGGTCAGGACCATGATCAACGGCCGCATCAATACCAAGCTTGACTTAAGTATCGAAGCCGCTTCGATGATGCGTATCCTGTCGCTTCCCGCTGAATTCTTCAAGGATTACAGTGCGGGAGAACTGTCAAACCGCATCTGCTATATAGGAACACTCGCGGCCAGACTTACCGATATGGTACTTACTACGGGACTATCGAGCCTGTTCTCGCTGGCGTATCTTTCACAGGTGTTTAAGTATGCACCTTCACTTGTCGTTCCGTCGATAATAGTCACATTGCTTTCACTGATAATAACGGTAGTATCCGTATTGCTTCAGACAGGTATATCCAGACGTCAGATGCTGCTTTCCAGTAAGGAGAGCGGTATATCGTATGCCATGATATCGGGTATCCAGAAGATCAGGCTGTCGGGTTCGGAAAAACGTGCTTATGCCCGCTGGGGCAAAGCCTATGCCGATGCCGCCAGGCTCATGTATAATCCCCCGCTTTTCCTGAAGGTCAGTCCTGCAATTTCAACGGCAGTCACGCTCCTTGGCACCTTGTGGATCTATTCCGCAGCGATAAGAAGCAGTGTCAGTGTATCGGATTACTACGCATTTAATTCCGCTTACGGAGTGCTCAGCGCGGCCTTCCTTGCTCTGTCCGGGGTCGCTGTGTCCGCATCCCAGATACGCCCTATACTTGAGATGGCCAAACCCATCTTTGAGACAGTGCCCGAGATATCCGAAGAAAAGGCAATGGTCACAAAACTGTCGGGCGGCATTGAACTTAATAATGTTACATTCCGCTACAGCGAGGATATGCCGGCTGTACTTGATAATCTGAGTCTTAAGATAACTCCGGGACAGTATGTTGCGATCGTCGGTAAGACCGGATGCGGCAAGTCCACTCTGGTCCGTATACTCTTAGGACTCGAGACTCCGCAGAAGGGCGCCGTGTATTACGACGGACGTGACATTAAGAAACTGGACCTTAAGTCCCTGCGCAGGCGTATCGGTACCGTCATGCAGAACGGTAAGCTGTTCATGGGAGATATATTCTCCAATATAACCATCTGCGCACCCTGGCTTACTCTGGACGAAGCCTGGGAAGCAGCGGAAGTATCCGGCCTTGCGGAAGACATACGTAATATGCCGATGGGAATGAACACGATCATATCCGAGGGGCAGGGAGGCATATCGGGAGGCCAGAGACAGCGCCTTCTGATCGCCAGAGCCATAGCGCCTAAACCTAAGATACTGATGTTTGATGAAGCGACCAGCGCACTCGATAATCTGACACAGAAGCAGGTCAGCAATGCGCTGGACGGCATGAAATGTACCAGGATCGTTATCGCGCACCGTCTGTCGACCATACGCCAGTGTGACAGGATCATTGTCCTGGAGGGCGGACATATAGTTGAGGACGGCAGTTACGATGAACTGATAGCCATGAATGGATACTTTGCCGAGCTCGTCTCCAGACAGCGCCTGGACGATGAAGGCTTTGTTGCCCGTACGACGGCATTCTGACAGGAACGGTCCAACCTGATGAGCAGTTACTGTTTTTCTTGCGCTTGCGGTTGATTTAAGATACATTAGTTAGTGAGCGTTAAGCGCAAAATGCACATGCGCCGGTGTGAAGGCGCAGATAATGGAGGTAATCATGTATTCTGGAATTCTGTTAAGCGCAGCTGAGGGATCATCCAATCCTTACGGCGGCATCATTATGGTGGTATATGTAGTACTTATCATCGGTTTCCTGTATTTCTTCATGCTCCGTCCCCAGAAGAACGAGCAGAAAAAGAAGACAGCTATGTTGAGCTCACTCGAGGTAGGTGACAGCGTTCTTACGACTGCAGGCTTCTACGGCGTAGTCATTGATGTATCCGATGATACTGTCATTGTTGAGTTCGGTAATAACAAGAACTGCCGTATACCGATGCAGAAGTCGGCTATCGTACAGATCGAGAAACCCGGTCAGGCGACTACGGAAGAAAGCAGTAAATAAATAACCGACAAATGGATGTGTGTATTTACACACATCCTTGTTTTATGTATACAGGAATCTACCGGTTATCAGATCCTGGATGGAGAAGAGATGAAGAAGAATATTACATGCATACCCGGTGACGGGATAGGGCCCGAGGTCGTAGCTGAGGCAAAGAAAGTACTGGATGCCGTTGCACTCAAATTCGGTCATGAATTCGTATATACCGATGTTCTGATGGGCGGAGCCAGCATAGATAAATACGGTGTACCGCTGACCGAAGAGACAATAGAGGCCGCCAGGGCTGCCGATGCCGTACTGATGGGTTCCATCGGCGGTAATACTAGTACATCACCCTGGTATAAGCTTCCGCCCGAGAAACGTCCCGAAGCCGGACTTCTGGGCATACGCAAGGCATTGGGACTGTTTGCCAACCTGCGTCCCGCAATGCTTTATCCCGAGCTTAAGGAAGCCTGTCCTCTTAAGGAAGCAGTTGCAGATGCCGGATTTGACATGCTGATCATGCGCGAACTTACCGGAGGTCTGTATTTCGGCGCCCGCTCCACAGAAGAGAAGAACGGTGAGGTGGTTGCGACCGATACACTCGTCTATTCCGAGAGCGAGATCAGGCGTGTGGCGATCAAGGCTTTTGAAGTAGCCATGAAACGCCGCAAGTCCGTTATCAGCGTGGATAAGGCCAATGTTCTGGACAGTTCCAGATTATGGCGTAAGGTCGTTAATGAAGTAGCGGAGGATTACCCGGAAGTCAAGGTTGAACATGTGCTCGTTGATAATGCGGCAATGCAGCTTGTCAAGGATCCTGCCCAGTTTGACGTGATGCTCACAGAGAACATGTTCGGCGACATCCTTTCGGATGAAGCCAGCATGATAACCGGTTCTATCGGTATGCTTCCTTCGGCATCATTAAACGAGACCAAATTCGGCTTATATGAACCCAGTGGCGGTTCCGCACCTGATATAGCAGGTCAGGGCATAGCCAATCCCATAGCGACGATCCTGTCTGCAGCGATGATGCTCAGATACAGTTTCGATATGGACCGTGAGGCATATGTTATAGAAGATGCCGTTAAAAAGGTATTAAGTGAAGGTTACAGGACCGGAGATATCATGGGAAGCGGCGGAGCAGGGCTGACTAAGGTCGGTACATCCGAAATGGGTGATCTGATCGCTGAAAGGGTATAAGATCCCCGGAGACCTTGCATAACAGATGAAAGAGAGTAAAAGACTCAATATAACAGACAGAATCCGAAAAGATCCCGAAGTGTTAATCTTCGGAATCTTTTTGGCATGTATGTGCATATACTATGCGTACAGAATGTTTGCCTTTGCTCCCTGGTATGATGAGCTGTATACATACAATTTCTTCATAAGCCGTGGGCCGGTATACGCCGGGATACACTGGCCTGTTCCCAATAATCATCTGGGGTATTCTGCATTAAGCGGCATATTATATGTCATAACACATCAGCCATACATATCATTAAGAGGCATCGCCTATCTGTCATCTGTCGGTAATCTGATCATACTCTTTATGATCGGACGCAGACTGATGAGGCGCGGGATGGCGATCCTTCTTCCGGCCGTTTACGCCGGAGCCTGGCAGGTAAATGTGATAACGGTACAGGGACGAGGCTATTCACTGTCTGTCAATATGATGATGATCGCGCTGATCTGTCTGATGCATCTGTGCTTTGATGAATCTGATACGCCGATGTCACAGTCACCTGATGGGCGTGATTCCGGAGAGAAGAAACTCAGAAAGTATTACATATTATGGGCTTTTGCCCTTATACTCGGATTCTATACGGTAATGACAACCCTGTACTGGGTCGTTCCGGTATGCGTGACTGCTTTATGCTGCCTGCTGAGTTTGAAGCGCGTAAAGCGTCTTATCCGTCTGATCATATCATCGGTTTGTGCGGCTTTCGGTACGCTGATCGTTTATTCGGCCGTATGGCTGGCCATCGGATCCAATCTGCTTATTAAGGAAGGCTCGGGTGAATTTGCCGGTGCATCACATTTTCACGTGATAAGCTCGCATCCGATAATGTCGCTTAGGACAGGGGCTGAGTATATGCTGGCCACTCCGTATATTCAGAGTGTGGAGACAGAAGGCTACCTGAAGGCATTCTGCGATCATTGGATCGATATCCTGAACCATATGTATTCATTCGGTATCGTTATTCTGATACTCATGATCATTTCACTGATCCTTGCGGCGGTTACACTTATCGCAAGGCACAGAGCGCTGGGAGGAGCCGGTCGGAAGCAGGGCGGAGAGGCCATACAGGAGCAGGGCTACTCCGAGATGAGAACTACAGAGGTAAGCACTCCGGAGGATAAGACCATGACCGACGGGCTGACCGTGTTCTCCTGGATGGTCATCTGTTTTGCACTGATCGCTCCGATTGTTGTATTTGTGCAGACGAAGCTTCCGTATATCCGTGTCTTCACATTTTATGCGGTATCGGTGAGCCTGGCTGTGACCTATCTGATATATGTTCTTTTCGGTGCACTGAAGGACCACTTTACCTATGGAATAGGCGTGATAGTGACGGCACTTGTAATTGCGCAATTACTCGGCGCAGATTATAATACACCCTATGGGGATAAAGAGGAGGCTGTGCTGGATATAATGAAGCAGTCCGGCCTCGTAGATCTGCATCAGGCAGGCATGAGTATATGCCTGACGGACTGTGATCAGGAGTACATGTACAGATTCCTGTATGATGAGTACCCCGAGATGATCGATCAGCATGAAGCGGATGTGATCATAGTCGATAGGGAGATGCTCGATCCCGATGCGGAATATCATTGGGAGTTCTATTACGATAACACAACGATCGATCATAATATGCTGCAGAACATGAAGCAGCTTCTGAGAAACACATATTACGAGATATATATTACCGAAGAAGCAGCCGGACAGATTCCGGCAAGGCAGTAACAGATACGGAGGAATATTATGAAAAGCGATAATGTCAAAAAGGGAATGCAACAGGCTCCGCACAGATCACTGTTCAATGCACTCGGATTTACCGAGGAGGAGATGAACAAGCCCATGATCGGTATCGTGAGCTCGTATAACGAGATCGTACCCGGTCATATGAATCTGGATAAGATAGTCAATGCCGTTAAACAGGGCGTTGCAGAAGCAGGAGGTGTCCCCGTTGTATTTCCTGCCATAGCGGTATGTGACGGTATCGCAATGGGTCATATAGGCATGAAGTATTCGCTTGTAACCCGTGACCTTATCGCCGATTCGACGGAGTGCATGGCTCTGGCTCATCAGTTCGATGCGCTGGTCATGGTTCCCAACTGTGATAAGAATGTTCCCGGTCTGCTGATGGCAGCCGCACGCATAAACGTACCTACGGTATTCGTATCGGGCGGTCCGATGCTCGCAGGACGTGTTCACGGACAGAAGAGAAGCTTATCAAGCATGTTCGAGGCTGTCGGTTCATATTCCGCCGGCACCATGACGGAAGAGGATGTAAAAGAATACGAAGCTAAGGTCTGTCCTACATGCGGATCATGCTCCGGTATGTATACCGCTAATTCGATGAACTGCCTGACCGAGGCTCTCGGTATGGGACTTGGCGGTAACGGCACCATTCCCGCCGTTTATTCCGAACGTATCAAACTGGCTAAGCGTGCAGGTTATGCTGTAATGGAGATGCTTAAGAAGGATATCCGTCCCCGTGACATCATGACCAAAGACGCCATAATCAATGCGTTGACCGTAGACATGGCACTCGGATGCTCTACGAACTCTATGCTGCATCTGCCTGCCATAGCTCATGAGATCGGATTTGACTTTGATATCGCATATGCAAACGAGATATCCGAGAAGACTCCGAACCTCTGCCACCTGGCACCCGCAGGCCCTACATATATGGAAGACCTGAACGAGGCCGGCGGCGTATATGCAGTAATGAAGCAGCTTCTCGATGCAGGCCTCTTAAACGGCGACTGCATGACAGTGACCGGTAAGACAGTTAAGGAGAACGTAGCAGGCTCACGCAATCTGAATCCCGAAGTCATCAGAACTATGGATAACCCTTACTCTAAGACCGGAGGTCTGGCAGTACTTAAGGGTAATCTGGCTCCCGACGGATCCGTTGTTAAGCGCAGCGCAGTCGTAGAGGAGATGATGGTTCACGAGGGACCTGCACGTGTATTTGACTGTGAGGAAGACGCTATCGACGCCATCAAGTCGGGTAAGATCGTTGCCGGAGATGTTGTCGTGATCAGATATGAAGGTCCTAAGGGCGGCCCCGGTATGCGTGAGATGCTCAATCCCACGTCTGCGATCGCAGGTATGGGACTCGGCTCAACTGTCGCACTTATCACGGACGGACGTTTCTCGGGAGCCAGCCGCGGTGCATCGATCGGACATGTATCGCCTGAGGCAGCCGTAGGCGGACCTATCGCCCTTGTACATGAAGGCGACATCATCTCGATCAACATCCCTGAGATGAAACTCGACCTTAAGATCTCTGATGAAGAGATGGCAAAGCGCAAGGCTGAATGGACTCCCAGAGAGCCCCGCGTCACAACAGGTTATCTGGCAAGATACGAGAAGATGGTAACCAGCGGAAACCGCGGCGCCATCCTTGAAATGAAGTAGTATTGTAATCGGAACGAAGGAGAATACCTATGCAGTTAACAGGAGCAGAAATCGTAGTTGAATGCCTGAAGGAGCAGGGCGTAGATACCGTATTCGGTTATCCGGGAGGAACTATCCTCAACGTATATGATGCATTGTATAAACACAGCAGCGAGATCAGACATGTCCTGACAAGCCACGAGCAGGGTGCTGCACATGCAGCCGACGGATATGCCAGAGCTACCGGCAGGGTAGGCGTATGTATGGCTACATCCGGCCCCGGTGCGACCAACCTTGTAACGGGTATAGCGACCGCTTATATGGATTCGGTTCCTCTTGTTGCTATCACATGTAACGTGAATCTTCCCGCACTCGGCAAGGATTCATTCCAGGAGGTCGATATCGCAGGCGTGACCATGCCCATAACCAAGCATGGTTATATCGTTAAGGATGTGAATATTCTCGCAGACACTATCCGTAAGGCATTTCAGATAGCAGGAAGCGGAAGACCCGGCCCGGTACTGGTTGACATAACTAAGG
>Ga0129306_1001530_pt1 | contig 25697 bp, 14 predicted proteins | sample P827metagenome_FD_94438 | JGI IMG/M metagenome (GOLD analysis project Ga0129306, IMG submission 94438) | Capybara group fecal microbial communities from Wisconsin, USA - P827 metagenome | ecosystem: Host-associated > Mammals > Digestive system > Large intestine > Fecal | place: USA: Wisconsin... | reverse complement strand
ATCATAAGTTCCAGTTCCAAATTTTCCAACATTTCCATTAAACTGAACTGTCTGATATTCTTCAGAAGAATTTTTTGCCAAAAGTGTTGTTTCACCAGACTTAAGCAATGTTACAGCGCCACCATAAGTCTGATTTCCTGTAGTTTTTATAGATGAACAGTTTATGTTCAACGGGCCTGTAATAGCAATACTTGAAGGTGGTGTAGTATTACCTATAATTGCATTAAATGTCGTGCCTATTGCCTGTGCAGAAATTGCAAGAGAATATCCGCCATCAATAGTTGCAGAATTACCAAATGTAATTTCTCCCAGTGTCGATGAAGTGAGTCCTGTCTGCGATTCAAGAGTTACTGGTCCATTATATGATTGTGCACCTGTTGTATTAACAACACCAGCCAATGTTATAGTTTTTCCACTGGCACCAAGATTTACGGATGCTGCTTCAAGAGTTCCGGTTATACTTGTAGGTCCTGCTGTATGTTCAAGAGTGCCTGTTATATTCATTTCTGATGGGGCTGTACTAGTGAACGTTACGCTTCCTGTTGTAGCGAAGGTAACTCCGCCATCTGCTGTTATGCTTCCGCCGGCATTAAATGCTATGTTGCCTGCTGATTCAGTGTCATCAAAATTTGCTATTGTTGCTGCACCTGTAAAGGTTGTCTCAGTTGCAGAAGAAAGTTTCAGATTTGATATCTGCGTTGTTCCTGCAAACGTTGTTGTTTTGCCAGCTTTTATTTCGAGTGTCGTTGCTCTTATATTTCTTGAAACATTAAGCGGATTTGCGGAAGTATTTTCGATATTTGAATAAGTTGAAGAACCTGGAGCAAAGGTTTGAGCAGAAGTACCTGCAAATTTGAGCATACCTGCACCTGTGTAAGTGCCATTATCTGTGAAAGTATTTGTTACTTCGATTGTTCCCGCATTTGAAATAGAAGCTGTGTTTGTAAGGATTTCTGAGCCGGTTGTTATTGTGTCTAGATTTTCAAAAGTTCCAGCTGTGATTTCCAGATCCTTAAAGAACAGGTCGGTGGCTGCGGTCTGCTTATAAGAAGCATCTTTGTTTATATATGCTTTTCCAAGATTTGAAGAACTGTTATCAGTAATTATTCCGTTTTCAGTTGTGTCTGTTGTGGGTGTAGTTAGATCAAGACCAAAAATTATTGGCTTATTATTGTGAACATAATTTCCATTAATCGTGAAATTCTTTCGGATTCTGATTGTTCCGCCGTTTGTAATTGTTTTGACTGAATCAATTGTAAGGTTCCAGAAGATACCGCTGATTGTATTGTCGCGTGTGAAAGTAACTGATTTTTTGTTGTAGTTAATCTGGAGTCCTGAAACTTCTGATACTTCCCCATTAATTGTAAGGTTTCCACCCTGAGATGTCGAGTCCCATTTGATTATACCGTCAGTTAAAGTGATGTCATTAACTTCATCGGTGGCTTCACCTGTCTGGATAAAATCTCCTCCAGAAACAATAAGATTTCCGCCAGTGAAACCACCTGTGCCCGACTTGACTTTGCCTGATTCAATTACAAAATCTGATGAATCGTTTTGAGTAAAACTGTTTGCGTCAAAATCAAGTGTTATGTTTTTATTTTTTATACCGTTGTATGTTGTAGTTCCTGGGTTGAAAATTGTCGTTCTTGTTGTTGCCCCATCAAACACAAGATTAAGATTAGAAACAGCTGCCGTTGTCGCAGAAATATCTACTGTATCACAATCTTTAAAGGTAAGAGTTTTGAGATTTGTTGCATCTGTACCCGAAACATTATTTCCAAAAGTCAAAGTTGTTCCAGTAAGCTGGGGTGGAGTCTGGATTGATACATCGCCGTTGTAGGTTTGAGTGTCAGTGGTTGTAATCTGATCACAAGAAACTTCTGCTGCTTGAGTTGCTAGATTAACGGCTGTTAAATTTGCATTAAATGTTGCGAGTGCATCAGTTTGTAAATTATTAATAGCAGAAACAATTCCATCAAATTGGGAATTACCTGTATCAGTTGAAAGATTTACAGTTCCTGTACCAGTAACGGTGTTCTTAAAATATATGAGTTTATTAGAAGGAGCTTTGAAGGTTACATTGCTTTGAATTGAAACCGCTCCATCATAAGTCTGTCCTTCTGTAGTAGTTTCGATGTTTGCACATTTGATCGTCGCAGCTTTTGTAGCAAGAGTTCCAGCGGTTACGTCATCTGTAAAAATTACAGGACCATTATTTGTGATTGTATCACTTACAGAAACAGTATTCTTAAATTCTGTATTAGCCACTGTAGTTAAATTTTGAATAACAGAAACAGCGCCATTAAACTGCGAATTACCCGTATCAGTTGAAAGATCTACAGTTCCTGTACCAGTAACAGTATTCTTAAAATATATGAGTTTGCCAGAAGGGGCTTTGAATGTTACATTGTTTTGAATTGAAACCGCTCCGTCATAAGTCTGTCCTTCTGTGGCAGTCTCAATGTTTGTACATTTAATTGTCGCAGCTTTTGTCGAAAGAGTTCCTGCTTTTACATTACCATAAAATTCTGCAGGACCATTTACTGTAAGAGTTTTAATTGTTTTTGTCTGACCAATACTACCACCAAAAGTGATTTGTGATGAATTTGAATCAAGAGACAGTGTATGTGTATTGGCAGTTGAATCATTTATTGTGCCGTTAAACTGCTGTGTTCCGGTCGTTGTAATAGTTGAATTGCCTGCAACAGTAAGGTTTGTCAAGTTTACAGAGGTGGCGTTTAAAGTACCATTTATTGTTGTGTTTGTAAGTTGGATAGCAGCCGTATTGAGAGTACTTGTAATAAAAACTGTGCCTGTTGTATTTAATGAAACAGCATTTAAAATTGTTCCACCTTTTGTAAAATATATAGAACCAGTATGGCCCGCATCATCAGTAAAAGAAGAACTATTTATAGTTTCATTAAATGTTGTGCTTTGGGCCTGGATGATTTTTACAGCAGGTGCATCATTTTGTCCAACTTGTCCTATAACAGCTATTGTTTTATCAGTTGGCACCCGTAAACTAATTTGTTGCGTACCATTAATTGTTGAACCAAAAGTGATGCCCTCGCCAGAAGATGTAAGTTCTGTATCTGCTCCAAGAGTTACCGCACCGTTATATGTTTGAGTACCAGAAGTTGTAATTTCGCCACAGTTGATTTGGGCAGCAGAAGTTTCAAGAGTTTCAACAGATGTTACTTTATCACCAAAGGTTGCTGTACCAGAAGTTTTTAGAGAAGTAAGCTTTGAAACAGTTGAATCAAACATAACATTCGCAAGTTTAGTTTCTAATGAATATTGATTTTGTCCAGCATCATTTTGAATTCCTTCTACTGTACCTGTAAAGTGAATAGACTGTCCTGTTGGGGCCTGCAATTCCGAATTATCAGTTAGTGTTGTTGCAGCGAAAGTCACAGATAAAACTTTTATCGTACCTGAAATTTGAGTTTGTCCCAAACTGTGTTCAACAGTTTTTTGTGTAGAAGCATCTTCAAAAGTAAATACTTTTGAATTGTTGAAAGAGACAGTTCCATTTGTACTAAATGTAGTATTTGATTTTATTGTTGTATCATCATTGAAAGCAATTGAACCTGTATGAGCACTATCATCTGTAACAGAATTCAAGGTTACAGAACCATCAAATATTGTGCTTCCTGCTTGCATGATTTTTAAGTTATTTCCATCAACTGTCGAAGCAAAGCTTATGTTCCCATCTGTCGATGTAAACTCTGTGGTTGATCCGATTGTTACAGGACTATTGTAGCTTTGAGCGCCGGTGGTTGTTACAGACGCTCCGTTCAATTCGATTTTAGAGGTATACGACTGTAACGTAATGGCACCAGTACTTTCAATAGAGCCGTTATATGTCTGTTTGCCATTTGTTGATACATTACCGCCATTTAAATTAATATTAGACGCATCCAGAGCAATAGCACCTGTACTGGTAACTACTCCTTCATAAGTCTGTGTTCCAGAAGTTTTAACCGCTCCACCGTTAATTGCAACTGTGCCCGAAACACTAAGAGAAGCAAGACTTGTTGAATCACCAACTGCACCACCAAACGTTGTGCCAGAAGTTGAAGTAATAGTTAATACCTGAGTTCCAGCACTTGTTCCATCAATTGTAGACTCAAAACTAATACTTTCCCCAGTCGTAGTAAGTCCTGTAGTAGCTCCAAGTTTAACAGGACTTTTGTATGTCTGTGCGCCTGCAGATGAAACTGTTGTACAATCAATGTTTATTTTGGAACCCTTTAAACTAATTGCTCCCGAGCTGGAAATGTTTCCAGTGTAGGTTTGTTCACCTGTTGTAATTACTTTTTGTAGCGACACTGGACAGGTAACAGAAAGGCTTACGGCACTTGCATTATCCGCAATCGTAATTTGTGAACCAGCGTTGAGTGATATTACACCTGCAGATACAGAGGCTTCTCCCAGAATTATATTTCCATCAAAAGCGTTTGAGCTGTTAGTCAGATTAACAGTTCCTGTGTCAGCTTTGAGTGTGGTTGTGCCAGTAACATCTAGTTGTGTAGTGCTTGTGACCGGCTTTGAGATTTTCAGATTTTTATATTGTACGCCTGTCGTGCCAGAAGCTTCATCCCACGCAAACGCGGCAAAGGCAATGTTTGTATCATTATATTCAACAATCGAAGCGGCACTGCCTGCTGTTACTCCAGTTATAGTTTGGCCCGATGCACCCGCAAGCTGGACAGTTCCTTTGTTTGTGATGGTCCCAGCAGCTAGATTAAATGATGACAAATCAAGCGTTCCGCTTATTTCTATAGAGCTGTTATCTGAAGAAGGTGCCCTTAAATCAACGTTGGCAACGAGTTTTGCGGTTTTATCAGAAGGAATTGTTACAATTGCACCGCTTCCCGGAATCGAAGATGGAGACCAGTTGTTTGCAATATTCCAGTCATTTTCATGGCCTTCTGTACCACCAACCCATTCGTAGTTTTCACCCGGAAAATTCCAGTTTGTGTTTTCACCCCCATCAGAACTATTTGTTGCAATAAAACTTGCAGAGCCAGATGAGACAGTTGACTTTTCTACAGACAGATAATTCAAAGTTGGAGGGGTTGTGCTGTTGATATTCCAAGTACCGCTTGAGGTTAATGTTAATGGAGAAGAAGAAGTTCCTGTTAATGTTAGATTTGCTACAGTTTGTGTTGTTCCAACATCGAATGTAATTGTCCTGCCGCCAAGTCCACTTGCAGTAAGTGTTCCATTTATTATATTGCTACCCGAAATATTTACAGAGTCCGTTATTGTAAGATTATTGAAGGTATTTGAACCGCTGAGTGTTATAGGTGCTGTAGCAGGACTTAGTATTACAGTACCGCTAGAATGTGTAAAACTATTATTTTCAAATGATACATCTGAAGTAAAAGTCGTATTTCCTGATGAAGCAATAAAAGTTCCTGTTCCTTGATAATTATTGAAAGTTGCATCTCCGCTACAAGTCAAACTTCCGTCGTTTATAATATTAGATTCAATTTCTATATTTTCTGCAAGAGAAAGTGTTGATTGGTTTGTAATTGTTTTTCCTGCACCTAATATTTTAGGAGTTGCAAGAGTAATTGAAGTAGCGTTATCAGTTTGTAATATAAAATCTCTGTTGATTATAATTTCATCAGCTGTAATTGTTGCGATACCAGATGCAATTGTACTTTTTAGTGTTGTTGTATCAAGTGTGATTTTTTTGTTTAATGCATCTATAATTGAAGCAAAATCAATTTCAGTTGCAGATAACTCAAGTTCTGATGTTGTAGATACTTGGCCCGAAAATGAAATTGTCTCTGTAGCCGAAACATTTCTATTAAGAATGAAATTTCCATTTCCATTTTGTGTAAAATTTCTGCAGGTAATATTTGAAACAGGGGTAGTTGCATTTAATTTGAGTTCCCCAGAATTTGTAATTGTAACATCAGCATTTGTGGCTATAAGTTTTCCTATTGTGATATCTTTTCCGCTTATTGTTCCGCTATTTGTAATGGTAATATCACCGAGTGTTAAATCATATCCACTAGAATTAATAGTTCCGCCATTTATTGTGATGGCTGGATTTCCGTCAATTGATCCTCCGCCAAGAACTACTGAACCTTTTGTAGTAATAACTTCGGATTTTAATGAACCACCAGAACCAATGGTAAGATTTGCGTTACTATGAATGATTAGTGATTGTAAATTGTATGTTTCAGAGCTCAAAATAGGGTATGTACTGCTTACTGGAATTACTACATCCATGTCATCGCCAGGAACGCCATTATTCCAGTTTTCTGCAATTGTCCAGTCTGTTGGTGATGTTGTATCAGCCCCCGTCCATGTAGTAATAGCATTTTGTTGGGTATATGAGACAACTCGCTTCAGGAGTGTTAATTCATTATTTGCAGAATATATTGAAAAAATAATTCCATTATTCATTGCAATTGAGTCTGGAAATTCAAATGAGAATGTATATGAAGTTGTCGGTTCAGATAAATCAAAAGAAGTTATGTCTGTATAAGATATGTCTTCTCCATTTATTTTATATATTTCAGTTCCTGTTCGTTGTGCTCTGTAATAAAAAGTTGAAAAATTATCTGAAGCATTTATTGTAACAGTAATAATCTTTCCTGGACCCGAAGTGGTTGATGCTAAAACTTGGAAAGTAATACCTTCGCCTACAGCCATATCTCCCTGATATTCGACAATAGAGTTGTTTGCATATGTCGTATCTGGACGTGGATGAGAAAAAGAACTTGCAGAATTTCCTGTAAGTATTGAGTGTCTATTTGTAGGTCCATTGGCCCAATAAGTTCCAGTTACAGTACAAGCAATATTTTCTAGATAAAGATAATTATCACCAAAATTGCCTAAATCAAATGTATCTATGGAAACACTTGTTATTGAATCCGAACGGATTTTTAGCATCCCTTGCTGTTTTCTGTAGGTAGTCAGAGGTTCTGTATCATCTTCCGTTCCAAGATTTAATGTACCACTTATTGTCAGTGTATGATTTGCCAAATCAAGTATAGCTGTAGTATCACCATTTGTAGTATCGTTATTTGCAATTTTAATATTTTGAATTGTTGTATCTGCTGTTAATGTTATTGTAGATCCATCAATAATATAAACGGAATCCTCAGAACCTGGAATTCCGTTTGGGCTCCAGTTTGTAGCAGTTCCCCAAGAATTATTACCTGCCGTACCTGTCCATATATATGAAGTTTGTCCCCAACTGGTAGCACACATTCCTAATAACAAAGTAATAACAGAGAAAATTTTGTGCCAGTGAGAATTGTGATAATTATGAGATGTTGACATTTTCAGACAGTTACACATATCCATTTTAAACATCGGCATATAATTTTACCACGCTTAGGGGATTTTTCTACAATAAAAAAGAGAGGTTTCTTCTATAGAAAAAAGTTGTAGTTTGGTAGTATTCTAGAATTGTGGATTGCTTCGCCTGAGGCTCGCAATGACTCTGGCGATCACACAAAATGCCGGCTATTCGGCGATTATTAAGGAATGTTTTATGGCTACACGAATTATTAATCCTATTCTTTCTGGTTTTTATCCGGACCCTTCAATTTGTGAAGCTGGCGGATACTACTATCTTGTATGTTCTTCTTTTTCCTATGTTCCGGGGCTTCCGATTTTCAGGAGTCATAACCTTGTCAGTTGGGAACAGATTGGAAACATTATAGACCGCCCTGAGCAGCTGGACTTTACTGGGGCTGGTGTTTCCCGAGGGCTTTTTGCGCCGACAATCCGCTATCACGACGGCAAGTTTTATTGCATTTGTACTCAGGTAGATAAAATCGGGAACTTTTATGTTACTGCTGATAATCCTGAAGGTCCGTGGTCTAACCCAATCGTAATCGAGGGTGCAGAAGGAATTGATCCTTCTTTGTTTTTTGATGATGATGGCACGGCCTGGTATATTGGAACTCGTCCTGCTCCAGAAGGTCCAAAGTATAACGGCAACTGGGAAATCTGGATTCAAAAGATTGATCTTGAGCAGGGTAAACTTCTTGGCGAATCAAAAGGAATCTGGCGAGGTGCGCTCCGTAACTGTGTCTGGCCGGAAGGTCCGCATATCTACAAAATAAATGGAATGTACTATTTAATTCATGCAGAAGGCGGAACTGGTCCAGATCATGCTGTGTGTGTTGCCCGCTGCGAAACTATAGACGGCGAGTGGGTAGGAAAACCTGCAAACCCAATTTTAACTCACAGACATCTTGGAAGCTCTGCCGGCATTCGTAATGTCGGTCACGCAGATCTGGTTTGTTCAGATGGTAAATGGTGGATGTGCTGTCTTGCTTCACGTCCTTATGGTGAACCTGATCATCGTGTATGTAATATGGGCCGCGAGACTTTCCTTGTTCCTGTTAAGTGGGAAGATGGCTGGCCGGTTGTAAGTTGGGAAACAGGTTTGATTGAAAATGCATACAGTATCAGCGGTAAGGTTGTTAAGCGAGATGTTGGCGATGCAGATGCAGTTTCCTTTCCTGCAATAGATGATTTTAATTCTGATGAACTTGGTCCATACTGGCTCAGTTTGAGAAAACGTGACCGTGCATATATCAACTGTAAGGAAGAGTCCGGCGTGCTCCGTATTTATGGCGGTGAGTCAACTTCGGGCGAAGGCGATGTTTCTATGGTTTTGCGCCGTCAGACAGGCTTTAGTTTTGAAGCAAGTACAAAAGTTGTTATCCACTTTGATACGAATGAAGATGCTGCGGGGCTTATCTGCTATCAAAATGAAAAATATAATTACCGTCTGCAGGCTGTTCTCCACGGAAAGATTATTGTACTTCAGCTGGTAAAAACTGAAAACGGTGAAGAGTCTGTCCTTGCAGAAGAAGTTATGACTGGTGGTCGTAAAACTATGCCGATTGTTCTGCGTGTAGTTGCAGAGCATCAGAAACTGCGCTTTGAATATGGACCTGATGAACGCAATTTGTATGTTCTCATCGATAATATTGATGCAAGTATTTTGAGTACCGATGTAGCCGGCGGATTTGTTGGCACTGTTGTCGGCATGTTTGCGACAGCGGGCGGGGATTATCAGGAACGAAAGTTTTTTGCAGATTTTGACTGGTTCAGATACGAAAATAGTGGCAGAGAATGGATTTGTTGAGTAAAATAGTATTGTAGGAGAACACACATTATGAAAGGTACATTTAAAATTAAAGGAATCATGGGCTCTGGGATGGTTCTGCAGCGTAACAAGATTAACTGTGTTTACGGAACTGCAGAAGTTTATTCTGATGTAATTATGGAATTCCGGGGCACTACCTCAATTACTCAGGCAGATGAAGATGGTAACTGGAAAATCGAGTTCAGTCCTGGTGAAGCTGGTGGACCTTTCTCAATGATTATTAAATGTGATGAACACCGGGTTGAATTTACTGACATTTATGTTGGTGAAGTTTGGGTTAGTTCTGGTCAGTCTAACGCTCAGCTTCCTATGGAGCGCATGAAGTTTTCTTATCCGGAAGAATTTGAGCAGGCTCGCAATGAACGCATCCGCATGATTACAATTCCTATCAACTGGTCGCTCGATGGTGAAAAAGATGAAATCGTAGATGTAGGCTGGCAGTCTAATGCTGATGAAGGTACCAAAGCAGACAATATGTCTTCTGGTGTAAAATGGATTTGTGCTTCTCCTGAAACACTTGGCGAGATGTCTGGTACCGGCTATTTCTTTGCAAAGAGACTTTCTAAAGAACTTGATGTGCCTGTAGGAATTATCAATGCAAGTCAGGGTGGTTCTCCAATTGCTTCATGGCTTAGTCGTCAGGCTCTTGAAGAAATGGGCGATAAAAAGGCCTACCTGAATCAGACTATTGAATATCTTGCAGAAGGTCGTGCCGCTGCTAAGCAGAAGGAAATGGCTGAAAATCAGAAGGCTTGGAATGATGAACTTTATGGCGCAGCAAAAGCTCCTGAAACATATTTTGATGAAGCAACTGATGGATGGGAGAAGGTTCAGATTCCTGCAAACTTCCCTGTAGAAAGTGCCGGTTTCTTCTGGTTTAAGAAAATCATTGAATTGACTGCTGAGCAGGTTGAACATTTTAATACATTCAAGACCTGGCTCTGGATGGGTACAATTGTTGATGCTGATACTGCATGGATTAATGGTGTAAAGGTTGGAGAAACTCCTTACTGCTATCCACCTCGCCGATATCCTGTTCCAAAGGGAACTTTGCATGAAGGTAAAAACGTTATTGCTCTTCGTGTTCAGAAAAACAGCAAGAATGGTCCTATTCGTTTCTTTACTGAAAAACCATATTACTTGTTTACAGATAATACTTTTGTTGCTCCTTGTGTTTATAGAAATCTTGAGGAAAGAACAGAATCTTTGTATCCGCTTGATGGCGAGAGAATTGATTTGAGTGGCGACTGGTTGATGAAAGTTGATGCTCAGGTTAGTGATTGTCCTGCCGGAATGTTCTTTGAGTGGCTTCCAACTGCACTTTATAATTCTATGCTTGCTCCTTGTTTCAAACATGCGGTTTCTGGTGTGCTCTGGTATCAGGGTGAATCAGATGCTATGCATCCTCAGGAATACAAGGGTATGCTGGTTAAGATGATTGATTTGTGGCGACACAAATTTGTTTATGGATCTAAAGAGTTGCCGTTCGTAATTGTTCAGCTTCCAAACTGGAGTGACGGATGGAATGAAGATTCTGTAAGCAAAGACGGCGGATGGGCTGTAACACGTCAGGTTCAGGCTGATGCTGCTGAAATTGCAGGTCATGCAGGCCTTGTTGTTTCAATTGATGCCGGCGAATGGAATGATTTACATCCTGAAAAGAAGAAGACTATAGGCTACCGTGCTGCTAAAGAAGCTTTGCGCGTTGCTTATGGAAAGAACTTTATTTCTCCTTCTCCTAAAGCAGATGTTTGTGAGTTCAAGAGAGGACGTTTCCTTATTCACTTTGATTGCGGAAACTCTGCTTTGATGGCTTGTAAAGTTGACGGCAAAAAAGCTGATTTGAATGCTGAAAGTAAAGACAAAAAGATTTACGGCTTTAGTCTTTTGTGCAACAAAAAAGGTGAAGAAAATGTCATTGCTGCTACAGCTGAGCTTATTGATGATAAGACTGTAGCAGTAGATGTTCCACATGGCGTTGGTGATGTAAAAGAACTCCGCTACCTGTGGGCAGACAGTCCGGCTCCAGTGAATCTGTATTCCAGAAACTCACTGCCAGCTATGCCGTTTAGAATTGTGCAAGGTTAAAAAAATGGCCGGCTCACATGGGTGAGTCGGCTCGCATAGTCTCGCCTCTGAGGCATTTTGTGGTAGAACCTAAAACGACCCGCTGTCGCAGCTCGTTTTTTAACGGTTCTGCTATTCTCGCCCATTCCAGCAGTAAGTACACAACTTTTCGTGTGGCAAGCCTGTGCTGTCCAGCATATCATCCAGACGGTGGAATCTCAAAGTAGTAAAGTGTAACTGCTTGCGGATTTCTTCTACCATTCTTTCGTATTCTGGTGTGTCAGGATCGCAGTATTTTGCGAGCCTTTCTTCGCTTACGTTTTCACCTTCAAAGTCGCGGATAATGCGGCGGGTAATCAAATCCATTTCACTCTTAGAACGGCTGAAGTTCAAATATTTACAGCCGTAAACAAGTGGAGGACATGCAGGGCGAATGTGTACTTCTTTTGCTCCGCTGGCATAAAGATATTCTGTAGTTTCGCGAAGCTGAGTTCCACGAACAATTGAGTCATCAATCAAAAGAATCTTTTTACCCTTAATCAACTGCTGAATTGGAATAAGCTTCATATGTGCAACCTGATTTCTTATTTCCTGATTTGTAGGCATAAATGAACGTGACCAGGTTGGAGTGTATTTAATGAACGGACGTGTAAATGGAATGCCAGCTTCGTTAGCATAACCTACAGCGTGTGCAGTTCCACTGTCAGGTACACCTGCAACAGCATCCGGATGAACTGAATCCTTGTCACGGCGTGCAAGATAACGTCCACAGTTGTATCGCATTGCCTCAACATTTACACCTTCGTAGCAGGCAGTAGGGTAGCCGTAGTAAATCCAGAGGAAGGTACAAATCTTCATCTCTTTACCTGGCTGCTGCAAAATCTCCATTTTATCTGCATTGAAGAATACAATTTCTGCAGGTCCAAGCTCGTGATAATCAGTATATCCAAGATTTACATAAGCGTAGTTTTCAAAGCTTGCACAGTATGCACCGTCTTTATGACCAATCTGAATTGGAGTACGGCCAAGTCGATCGCGTGCAGCATAGATTCCGTCCTGAGTCAAAATCAACATGGAAATTGAACCTTTGATTTTTTCCTGAACAAACTTAATTCCTTCAACCATTGTGTCTTTGTGGTTCAAAAGAGCAACAATGAGCTCAGTCTGGTTGATTTCGCCGCCACTCATTTCGAGGAAGTGAGTATATCCGGAATCCAGAACTTCTTTTACAAGCTCGTCTTTATTTGTAACAATTCCAACTGTAGTGATTGCAAAGTTTCCGAGGTGAGAGTGTACGAGGAGTGGCTGTGGTTCATAATCTGAAATACAGCCGATTCCCATTTTGCCGTGCAAATCGTCAATATCATTTTCGAACTTTGTACGGAATGGTGAGTTCTGAATATTATGGATGGAGCGCGAAAAGTGTCCGTCCGGGTTTACGACCGCAATACCACCGCGGCGTGTTCCCAAGTGGGAGTGATAGTCCACTCCGAAAAACAAATCCAACGAACAGTCGTCTTTTGACGCAACACCAAAATATCCGCCCATTTTTTTCCTCTTATAAAACCCGCGTCTAGTGCGGTTTAAAAATATGCGGATAGTATAGTGATTTTGATGAGTTTTTGCAAATGTACTTAAGGAGGGGAAAGCCTAGCTTGAAACACGGCTCGTATCGAGCCGTGTGCAGGATACCCCTGCGCCCGCACGTTGTTGCGGGCTACCCTTTCTCCTAGGGGCTACGCCCCTAAGACCCTGCCTTATATCTTGAATACCTTACACTCGTGAGCCGCGAGGTTAAATGAAATATCCTTACCCATATCCTTACGTTCCCACAGGTCGCGGATATTGCTGTCGGCATTTATCGTAATTTCCATCGGTTCTTCGCTGATGTTAAAGTATGCGTAATATGCATGACCATCATCAGTAAAGTTTCTCCATACAACTACGTCGTCATGACAGCTTGAACTAATCTGCTCAGCCTGGTTCGGGCACTTATCCATTTCGATAATTTCAGGGTTAGTAAGCAAACTCAGATTGAATTCATCCAGCTGCGGAAGGTCTGTACCAATCATAAGTGGCGCACGGAAAATGCTCCATAGAGTAATCATTGTGCGGGTTTCTTCTTTTGTGAACTTACTGTACCAGCCGCGATTTTTTTCCGGAGTTCCAGGTGCGGCCCATCCCCAGCCAAGACGGTTCATCGGGAGCATATCACAATCTGGCCAGTTGCCGTTTCCTGTGTGCTTCTGCCATACTTCGCAGCGTTCAAACATTGCCTTAAGAAGCTTCCAGTCATCCCAGAAATCATCTGTAATACGCCACATATTTGCAAAAGTTTCGTAATGATGAGCTTTTTCAATTACTGCAGGTCCAGGGCTCAGAGAAAGTACCATGCTGCGTCCGCTTGCTTCGATAGCCTTAGCCATCATTTCAACTTCTTTTTCAGCAGAGTAAGGCGCGTGGGGGTACATATTGGTGTTGCAGATATCATCAACTTTTACAAAGTCTACACCCCACGAAGCATAAAGTTCAAAAATTGAATCGTAATAATCCTGTGCGTAAGGACGGTTTGCATCAACTCCGTACATATCTGCATTCCAGCGGCTCACTGAATATGGATTTGCAACCAGGTCTGCAGTTACTTTTGTTCCGTCGTGAGTTTTTATAGGCAAGTGGTCATGTGCGGCAAAACGAGGAATACCGCGCATAATATGAATTCCAAACTTCAATCCAAGCGAATGAATATAATCTGCGAGTGGCTTAAAACCTTTACCACCAGCACTGCTTGGGAATCTGTTTGGAGCCGGAATCTGGCGGGAATATTCATCAATACAAAAACGGCTGAAAGGAATGTACTGAATGCCTTCTGCATTTCTGTTGCCAGCGTCCGGGTCAGACCATTGAATATCAATTACTACATATTCCCAGCCAAAGTCTTTTAAATGAGCTGCCATATATTCGGCGTTTGCGCGAACCTGCTGCTCATTTACCATTGTGTTGTAATAATCATAACTGTTCCAGCCCATTGGCGGCTGAGGAGCCACAGAGTTTTTGTTGTAATTTTCCATAGTGAAATCTCTTAGGTGTGAATTAGAATATATTTTTTTTGAAGATTACAAGATCATTGATTTTGAGTGTGTAAGTAGAATCAAGTTTAGTTCTTACAGCATTTTCACTCATAATAGGTACTTCAAAGTGGTATACAACATCATTATAACCTTCTGCTTTTACTTCTATGCTAAGCGGGAAGGTTTTTGCAATTCCTTCTTTTTCTGCAGGAACCGGTTTTACCCAGAATGAATATACACCCTTTGTGCTTTTTACTGTCTTAAATGGATTTGGCCAGCTTGCATCAAACATTTCTGCAATTTTACCATCAAGCTTAAGAGTAACAGTTGCATCAGTTACAGGCTCAAAAGTTGTACCATCAAGAATTGCACCAGTGAAAGTAAAGAAGTTGAAGGTTGGTTTTAATTCTATTTCAGCTGATGTTTGGCGGGCTGCTTCATGGAAAGGACGTTTTGTTGTACTTACAATGCGCATACCTTCAATTCCAAGAGAATCAATATCTGCCTGAAGCTGAGAACTTGCAAGGTATTCTGCATTATGAGTAACGCCACGACCAGAAACTACATATTTAGGAGGAATTCTGTTAAGAACATAACTTATTGTATCAAGACGACAGTTTTCACAATCACAGGTAAGCCATGTAACATTTTCACCCTTTACTCTGTCATAAAGTGTGTTTACTGCCTTTATTACAACATCTTCCATAAGGTTATGTACGTTCATATTCATCTCCTGCATGTTCCATGTAAATCGTTTTCGTTAATACTTAAATTATATAGTAGAATGATGAATAAAACAAATAAAAAATTAAAGCAATGTTATGAATGAGTGGCCGCTTTTTCAATTGAAAACAGACCGATTTTCCAGTATATTATATAGTATGAATTATAAATCAATTTATACTAGCCCTCGTTTTGATGATGAGGATGAAGAAAAAAAGCAGAAAATGCCAGATCCTTTTTCAGACAGATTTCTTAAGACAAGACAGATTGTTCTTACTGGCGAAGTAAACAAGGAACTTGCTGATTCAATCGCAAAACAACTTTTGATTCTTGATTCAGAAGATGAAAAGGCACCAATTTACATGTATATTGACTCACCTGGTGGCGATGTAGATGCAGGTTTTGCTATTTATGATGTAATCCGTTTTATTAAGGCTCCGGTTTATTTGATTGGTATGGGTCTTATTGCATCAGCAGCAACCCTTATTCTTATTGCAGTTCCAAAAGAGCGCAGAATTGGTCTTCCAAACAGCCGTTATCTTATTCATCAGCCTCTCGGACAGATGCGTGGTGTTGCAACTGATATTGAGATTTACGCAAAAGATATGGAAAAAATCCGTGCAAAGTTGAATAAACTTATTGCAGATGCAACTGGAACTCCACTTGAACAGGTTACAAAAGATACCGACCGCGACTACTGGCTCGATGCAGATGAAGCTGTAAAATACGGCCTTATCAGCAAAATTGTTTCTAAGCGTGAGGAGCTTCCTGCTAAATAATTTATGCAATTTGAACTGACCGATTCGCTTATAGACGACATAATCTCCGCCATGGAAAATCAGGATGTAGAATATGCCGTCGACGCTGCGGAAGGTCAGCTTGTTATTTCTGATTCAGACGGTCATATTCCGGATGATGATCAATATTACAGCTTGCCTGAGTGGGGGCCTTCAGACGGTTTTGAGCTGCGCGAAGATTTTGTAAATAATCTTCACTCGCCGTTAGCCCGCGAAGAATTGCAGAGTGCAATGCATTCAGGAAGGGGGGTATTTAAGAATTTTAGAAATGTTTTAAAAAGTTACCCTGAAATTGATAAACGATGGCATATTTTTAAGCACAGATCTATGTCGGCACGTATCAATGAATGGTATAATTCCCTGCGAGAAATATGGGGATTGGAAAAACTAGACCAGTTGCCGGAATCTGATGAGTCTTTAGTGCACGATGATTTTTCATTTAAGGAATATGATTCAGCTGCTGACAAGAAAACAATCCTTTTGAATATTACTGCAGGTGCGTGCGAGGACCAAAGCCTGCCACCAGAAGTTAACGAAGCGTTTTACGGATTATGGAAGTCTAATTTTGAAGGGGCTTCTTCTGAAAATCAAACCGGTTATATTTGCTTCAGCCTTTCAGATGAGTTTGCAGGTTGTATAACTGCATCGCCGCTTTTACAGAATCAGGAAGTGCTTGTAATGATTACAAGTCTCTTTGTTCCTGAGCAGTTCCGTGGACTTGGAATAGGTACAGAATTAATTGATATGTGTATTACCAGACTTAAGAACTGCGGAAAAAAATGGGTTTTAATCCCGAATACTATTGCACCGGATATTTTACAGCCGTTATTAATACGTACAGGCTTTAGAAAAATTAATTCCGGGTATCTTTTATCTTTAATAGGAGAATAAAAAAAATGGCATTTAATCATGATTTTGAGATTAATGAAGCACAGCTTGAGGATTTTCTCAAGAATGCAACAGACAAAGTAAGAACATCAGAAAATGTAGATTTACTTTCAGATTTGAACAAATTATTTAAGAAGAATGTACCACTTACAGTTCGTAAGTATGTAATTGCATATTTGCTAAAAGAAGCATTGAAACATTATCATCCATTTGGTGGTCGCCGTGATCGTTTTGAACGCAATGACCGTAACGACCGCAATGAAAGAAATGGACGTAACAATCGTCAGGAAAGAAATAACTTCCGCCAGGAACGTGCTGAACGTCCTGCAGAAACAACTGAAGCACCTGCTGCAACAGAAGAAGAAAGACCACGTCACCCACGTGTTGAGATTCCAGAAGATCAGGCTACTTCAATTTTCATCAGTATTGGTAAAAACCGCCGTGTTTACCCACGTGACCTCGTAGGTATTCTTATTGCTATTGCAGGTATTGACCGCGAACGCATTGGCGATATTAAAGTTCTTGCAAATTATTCATTTGTACAGCTTTATACAGAAGATGCACAGACAGCTATTGATAAACTTAATGGTTATGACTACCGCGGACGCAAACTCGCAGTAAGCTATAGCCGCCAGAAGTCAGATGCAGAAGGCGAAGCAACTGCAGATACAGAAACTGCTGCAGATGAAGAAGTAGTTTCTCAGACTGAATATTCAGCAGAAGAAGCAGAAATGGCTGCAGAAGACGCTGCCGCTTATGCTGCTGCAGAAAAAGCTGCTGCTGACAAAGAGCCATTTGGCGTAAACTAATGTCATGAAAATCCATGTGATAAGGACAGGCGTTTTGAAAGTGAACACACTGATTGTTCCCCTTGGGGATGGTCAGTGCTTTGTGGTTGACCCCGCAGGTTGTTCGCTTTCTGGCGATGCAAATGTCGTTATAGATTATCTTAAGGCACACAAGCTTGAGTGTGCCGGCATTGTCCTTACACATTCCCATTTTGATCATATAACCGGAATCGCACAAATTAAGGCTGCGTTTCCGGCTGCAAAAATTGCCCTGCACGAATCTGAGTTTTCTGAACTCAATGGAAGTGGTGCACCAGGGCCAATGAATAATTCCGTTTTACATTTTTTTGGAGCTCCTGAATTAATCAGTGTGGTGGCTGAACAGCCAGCCGCTGATACTCCTTTACGTGAAGGTATGTCAATTTTTGGCTGGACTGTACTTCATACTCCGGGTCATACGCCTGGCTCTATCTGTTTGTATAAAGCTGATGCAGGCGAACATGGTGAAGGCGTGCTGATTTCCGGAGATACACTTTTTGATTATGGCGGATATGGTCGTACAGATATGTATGGCGGTGATGAAGTTGAAATCAGAAAAAGTCTTGCGCGATTACAACGGGAAGTTCCGGCCGGCACATTAGTGTACCCCGGTCACGATAATTTCGGGTTTATGCTTTAATACGGATTCCATATACTACACTTAGTCTGCCCGTTAGAATCCATCTCCATCTTAATAAATGCAACATCAACAAAAGTTTTTTCAACTGTAGCAATGGCAAAACCTGCCGGCTGACCTCCTCGAGGTCTTGAACAGCTTCCCGGATTTACAATCTTAAAGTTTTTGAAGTTATCTTCGCGGGCAACGTGAGTGTGGCCGTAAAAGGCAGTGTTACATTCGCTTACCTGCATTTCAAGACCAAGACTTTCAACTCCCCAGTCTACGCCCTGATTGTGTCCGTGTGTAATCAAAATACCGCGGCCATTTACTTTCAATTCAATCATTTCAGAAAAATAAAGAGTGCCTTTGTCGAGCGGGTAGGTGGATGGGTCACAGTTTCCGTGTACGGCTGCAATTACCGGTGGTACACAGCCTGCAAGCTGCTCATCACTTTTTGCCTTGTATAATAAGGTCGCTATATCTCCCACGCCATCGCCACAAAAAATCAGCGCGTCACATTTAGCGCCAAAGCCGCGCACAATACTTTCCATCACCGCGCTTCTACCGTGCGAGTCTGAAATTACAAGGAGCCGCGCATGGTCTTTAACTGCTAGTGCGTCAATCGCTTCCTTAGAGCCAATTATGTTTTGATGATGCTGTGAAATCTCTATCATGTTAATTGTTCAATACAAAATGATTTATAGACAACAATCCGCTTTCAGGGTCTGTGTAGTGGTGGAACTGAAATCCTTCCAGCATCTGCTTCATATGAGTCTGTAATTCCTTTGTGCGCGAAGGAGCTCCATCCAGTAACTGAATATATTTAATTGTCTCTACAATAATTTCAGGCGCATTCTGATGAATCTGTCCGTCGCTTTCTTCTGGTGCAATTTCTCCAGTGAGTCCTGCTGTCTGTCCTTTATCAACTACAATATCACAAGTAGATTCAATTCCAAGAACATCATCCTGTGGGAAAAGTGCAACAACCGGGTAAGGCACTTCCTGATTCCACTTATCCTGATTACGTGCAAGTGCAACGTGTGTATTTTCCGGAGCCCCAAGTAAAACAACTCCCGCCAGGTCCAGCTCATCACTTTGCAAAATTGCTGCAAAGTCCGAAGCATAACCGCGAACTCCGTGCTTAAAATCTTCCGGATAAGTAATCGGATAAATCAATCCGCCTTCTTCTGCAAGCCCAAAATTTTCCTGGAGTATTGAAAGTAAATTGGCTTTTACATCTTCGTTATTAAAATCATATCCAAAAAGAACTGCAACTCTTTTATTTGTAAGATGCCATTTTTGAGTTGTGTTCATTAAATCAGAAAGAGCTTTTGTTTCATCGGATATATCAGTTGTCAATTCAATGCTGTCTGTGTCGTAAGTTTTCTTTTTCTGTTGTTTTTTACAGCCGCTGAGAATCAAAGAAAAAATCAGCAGACCAAAAAGAACGGTAGTCTTAATTTTCATTTCCACACCCATGCTTCTATATTACTGAATTTTTTTTTTATTGAAAAGAAGGGGTTATTTCGGTAAAATTAGAATATGAATGTCATACAGCCCGTTTTAGAACTTATCGGTAGTTTGGGCCTCCTTCTCTATGGAATGAAGCTCATGTCGGACGGTATTCAAAAGAGCTCCGGTGAAAAACTCCAGCGTGCACTTGCGGTTCTTACAGGAAACCGTTTTGCTTCTCTTTTGACAGGTCTTGTTGTTACGATGATTATTCAGTCATCGGGTGCGACTACCGTAATGGTTGTTACCTTCGTTAATTCCGGACTTATGACCCTTGCGCAGTCTGTGGGTGTTGTTTTCGGTGCTAACATCGGTACTACAATTACTGCATGGATTGTTTCTATCTTTGGATTCAATTTTAAGATTTCTGCCTTTGCCATTCCTGTTTTTGGAATCGGTTATTTTTGTTCCATAATAAGAAAAGGTCGTTACAGAAACTGGTCCGAGGCCCTCATGGGTTTCGGTATGCTCTTCCTTGGTTTGAGCGGACTTTCTGCAGTGTTTACACCAGAGCAGTTAGGCTGGCTCTTTACCGTTCAGGGGGACGGACCTCTTGCCATTCTTATTGGTTTTGTTATTGGTATTCTGATTACAGCTTTGCTGCATTCAAGTTCTGCCTTTTCTGCAATCGTAATTACAATGGCCTTCAACGGCCTTATCAATTGGGAAATGGCTGCAGCAATGACACTTGGTTCTAACGTAGGTTCTACAATTGATGCAGTACTTGCATCCCTTGGTACAAATGCAGATGCCCGCCGTTCAGCTTTGATTCACGTTATGTTCAACGTATTCGGTACTGTACTTGCGCTCATCTTCTTCCATCCTTTCCTGGATTTGGTGATGGTTCTTACACCGGGCGGACAGCATTCAAATATTGCAATCCGCATTTCAATGCTGCATACAGTTTTCAAAACCCTTTCTACAGTGATTCTTCTTCCACTTCAGAATCCTCTTATTGCACTTACAAAGAAAATCATCAAAGACGATCCGGAAAAAACATCAAACGTATACAAGCTGGAATTTACCGGTCTCCTTTCCAAAGACAGCGTTACAACCCATATCATGCAGGCAGAAAAAGCAATTGCAGATATGACTGATGTTGTAACTGATATGTTCGATAAGATTCAGATTGGTGTTACAAAGCGTAATAATGATTTTATTGAAAAATACGGTGAAGCCAGCGAATTGGCAGAAGATTACGCAGATCAGATGCATGAACAGATTACTCACTATCTGATTAAGTGTGAATCCCTTCAGGTAACAGAAAAGCAGTTGAATCACATTTCAAATATGATTCAGATTGTTGATGAGCTTGAAAACATGAGTGACAGCTGCTACGGAACAATCATGCTGATTTCCCGCTCTATCGAAAAGAAGATGAAGTTCCAGAGCGAAGATATGGAACGACTTTTGCCATATATTGAACTTGCGCGCCAGTTCCTTCAGTTTATCCGCATAAATATCAACAAGCAGCTTACACCAGAAAAACTTGAGCTTGCCCGCGAACTCGAAGATGGAATCGATGCATTCCGAAAAGATCTTAAGAAGGTTGCACGTAAACGTCTTGAAGGTGGTGCCGACGTTAAGGCCGAACTTTTGTACATTGATATTGTCCGCACAATCGAACACATCGGTGACAACTGTTTTAATATTTCTGAAATTCTTACCAACGGTTAATAAGTTGATAAATAAAAAAAACGGATGCTTTCGCATCCGTTTTTTTTATGTTTGTGTGTCATCCTCCGGCTTGACCGGAGGATCTGTACAGGTTAACCCAATGTAATTTCTACATTAACTTCTTTCTTACCTTCCACGAATGGAACAACGCATCCGCTAACTTCAGCGCCGTCTACAACCATGCTCTTTACGCCCTTGCAAACGTGGCTAGGGTTTTTGATTGTGATGTTGTATTTTGCACCGCGGAAAAGACGCGTTGCTGTAAAGCCGTCCCAGTCAGAAGGAATTGATGGATCAACCTTGAGTCCGTCGAAGTCTGGCTGGATACCAAGAATGTACTGGCTGATTGCAACCATGTTCCATGCTGCAGTACCTGTAAGCCAAGAGTTCTTTCCCTGACCAAAGTTTTTACCTGTCTGTCCGATGTCCGAACCTGCATCCTTACCACCAATCATCTGGCCGTATACGTATGGCTCAGTTTTGTGGATGTCAGAAGTTTCTTCTGTAAATGCAGGTGCAATTTCTGAGTAATATTTGAATGCCTGATTTCCTTCACCGGCATAAGCTGCCGCACAGATAATCCATGCGTTGTTATGAGTGAAGATACCAGCGTTCTCTTTGTATCCGCCCGGATATGTTGAGATTTCACCGTATTCAACATAGTACTTGCTGAATGCAGGATTGTTCAAAACAAGACCGTGCTTTGTATTCAAGCGCTCGTCGATAGCAGCCAATGTCTTCTTTGTTGCATCCTTGTCGATATCAGACATGATGGCAAAGCCCTGTGGCTCAATGAAGATTTGTCCTTCTTCACATTCTTTTGAACCCATCTTCTTGCCGTAAGCGTCGTAAGCTCGCATGAACCAGTTTCCGTCCCATGCAGAATCCATCATAGCTTTCTTCATCTTGTCGATTTCTGCCTGAGCCTTAGCTGCTTCGTCCTTCATTCCAAGGTGATTCAAAATTCCTACGAAGTTTGGACCAGTGTATGTGAACAAAGCTGCAACGAATACAGATTCAGCAACCTTTGAGTAGCCGCCTTCTGCTTTGAACTTAGGGTTTGTATATGTCTGGAAGCTTTCGCCTGGTGTGTCTGAGAAACATGAAAGGTTGATACAGTCGTTCCAGTCTGCGCGCATTGCAAGTGGAAGTCCGTGTGGTCCCTTGTTGTTTACAATGTGATAGAAGCTTACTGTAAGGTGATCGAGCATTGATTTTGCTTTTGACTCATCGTTATCGTAAGGAACCTTAGCGTCGAGAATTGACCAGTCACCAGTTTCCTTGATGTAAGCTGATACAGAAAGAATCATCCAGAGTGGGTCATCAGAGAAGTCTCCACCGATGTCTGCATTTCCCTTCTTTGTAAGTGGCTGATACTGATGGTAACATCCGCCGTCTTCAAGCTGAGTTGAAGCAATGTCGATAAGGCGTTCGCGGGCGCGGTCTGGAATCTGATGTACGAAACCAAGAATATCCTGGTTTGAATCGCGGAAGCCCATACCACGGCCAATTCCTGATTCAAAGTAAGAAGCAGAACGTGAAAGGTTGAAAGTAACCATACACTGATACTGGTTCCAGATGTTTACCATGCGGTTTACTTTGTCTTCCGGTGTGTTTACGTTGAGGATGCCAAGCAGCTTATCCCAGTAAGCGCGGAGCTCAGCCATACCTGCAGCGAACTTTTCTGGTGTGTTGTATTTTTCCATCATGGCAAGAGCTTTTTCTTTGTTGATTGTCTTGCCGTCTGCCTCGAACTTTTTGTCCACTGGCATTTCTACATAACCAAGGATGAATACGAGAGTCTTGCTTTCGCCAGCCTTGAGTGTGATTTCCTTGAAGTGAGAAGCGATTGGAGACCAACCATCAGCGAGAGAGTTTCCGCATTTTCCATCGAGAACCTGCTGAGGATTGTTGAATCCGTTGTAAAGACCAATGAAGGTGTCGCGGTCTGTATCGTAACCGTCAATTTTGTCGTTTACATAATAGAATGCAAAGTGATTACGGCGGTCGCGGTATTCTGTTTTATGGTAGATTGTTGAATCTTTGATTTCTACACGACCAGTAGAGAAGTTTCTCTGGAAGTTTGTGCAGTCATCTTGAGCATCCCAAAGACACCATTCAGCAAATGACCAGAATTTGAAAGTCTTTGTAGCAGAGCTTTCGTTAGTCAAAACTACCTGCTGAACTTCTCCATCATAGTCCTGTGGAACAAAGAAGGTAACTTCAGCTTTCAAATCATTTTTCTTACCGGTAATAACAGTGTAGCCCATACCGTGACGGCACTCGTAAGAATCAAGTTCAGTTTTTACTGGAGACCATCCAGGATTCCAGATTGTACCATTGTCGTTGATGTAGAAATAACGTCCGCCCATGTCGATAGGTACGTTGTTGTAGCGGTAACGTGTAATGCGGCGGAGGCGTGCATCCTTATAAAAGCTGTAACCGCCGGCAGTGTTAGAAATTAACGAGAAAAAGCCCTGAGTTCCAAGATAGTTAATCCAAGGGTAAGGTGTGCGAGGAGTATCAATTACATACTCGCGTTTTGCATCATCAAAGTGTCCGAACTTCATGTGCATCTCCTGTGTTTTTTAGTAGTTTTCACAAAAATAGCGAAAACGTTGTAGTAAAATTATATCGTAAGATTAATTTTTATGCAATTGAATTCGGCGTTATCCCTAGGTCTACAATTTTACAACCGTACCACCCTTTATGAGCCGGCCAGTAACCATTTCTTTCTTAGGTTCAAATTCGCTTGGGTTTTCAATTTTTGAAATCAGTGCTTCAGCCATAGTACGGCCAATTGTTTCTCCATTCTGTTCGTACGTTGTAAGTGGTGGAATCATCATAGAAGTAAGTGCAATTCCATCATAACCTACAATGCTAATGTCTTTTCCAGGTGTGAGGCCTCTGCTTGAGAGTTCGCGTATTCCACCAAGGGCTGCATAATCATCAGGATAAAAAATACAGGTCGGAGGTTCTGGCAGAGAAAGAAAAACTTCTGTTGCGGCAGAACTTGTTACAGGATCATGATAAAGGCCTTCTGCAAAATATTCTGCAGGCACTTCAATACCATGCTTTGCACAAACTGTTTTAAAGGCTTCCAGACGCTGGTCAGTTACCCAGGTTTTTTCTCCGTGAATCATAGCAATCTTTTTGTGGCCACAGGAAATCACATATTCAAGAAGCTCATTAATTCCGGCTGTATAGTCACTCATAACAGCGGCATGTGAAATGTCATAAAAATAGTCCAGAGAAACAGTTGGAATGTCACTTTTTACAAGTTGAGTAATTCCCGAAGAATTATAGTCGCACGAAAGAATGGCAACACCATCATAATTACGTGCAAGTGCATGAGAGTAGTAATCATAATTTTTTGTTGAGTCGCCGCTCACAAAAGTCATCTCGTAGCCACGGCTAAAAGCTACCTTCTGAATACCACTTATAATAGTAGCAAAATACTGATGTTGAAAACCCGCCCCAGTTTTATCTTCAAAAATTACACCAATGTCATAAGTGCGGTTTGTGCGCAGACTGCGTGCCGCAATATTCGGATGATATCCCATCTCATGTGCTTTTTTCTGAATAAACTCTGTCGTTTCAATACTGATTTCAGGGCTTCCCTTAAGCGCCTTACTTACCGTAGAAAAGGAAACATTACATTCCCTAGCAATGTCTTTTAGCGTAACCAAAATATACGCCTCCACTAAAACGTTGTCGCTACCATTGTACACCTAAAACCCCATTTTTCGCAAACGTTTTCGCATTTGTTCTTACTTTTTTCTTTCTATAATAATCTCACATAATTCATAACTCTACTTTACGCAATTATAACTTTCAATTATACTAAAGATATTAACAATCACTTAAAAGAGGCTTCAAAATGGGAAACAACTATTTTAACTCAATTCCATGGAGAGAGGCACGTCTTCAGCTTGGTCACTGCCGCTCTATGGCTAAGGAAGAATTTGCTGACGGTGTTAACGCACTTAAAGGTAAGAAAATCGTAATCGTTGGTTGCGGTGCTCAGGGATTAAACCAGGGCTTATGTTTGCGCGATTCTGGTTTGGACGTCAGCTATGCTTTGCGTGATGCAGCTATTGCAGAAAAACGCCAGTCTTGGAAAAACGCTACTGAAAACGGATTTAAAGTGGGTAACTACGATGAAATGATTCCAACTGCTGATCTCGTAGGAAACCTTACTCCAGATAAACAGCACTCAAAAGTTATTAACGACATAATGGGAAAAATGAAGAAGGGCTCTGCTCTCTGGTACAGCCACGGATTCAATATGATTGAAGAGGGAATGCAGATTCGCCCTGATATCACTGTTGTAATGTGTGCTCCTAAGGGACCAGGTACAGAAGT